>Ga0182017_10003233_pt1 | contig 12185 bp, 8 predicted proteins | sample 712E3DmetaG_FD_120492 | JGI IMG/M metagenome (GOLD analysis project Ga0182017, IMG submission 120492) | Permafrost microbial communities from Stordalen Mire, Sweden - 712E3D metaG | ecosystem: Environmental > Terrestrial > Soil > Wetlands > Permafrost | place: Sweden: Stordalen | collected... | reverse complement strand
GACGAAAAGCTTCTTAATAGACTTTCATTTAGAGTTGAGCCGTGCCTTGGGGCTTGAGAGACCGGTGTTTATTGGTAATGCTGTGGGAGGATTCCTGGCTCTCGATCTAGCTCTGGAGCATCCGGATGAATACAGGGCAGTCATTGGAGTTAATTCAGCTCTACGAGGGGGACCGGCTAACCTGGATACCGCTTATCACCCTTATATCGGTAATGATTACAAAAGGGCAAGTGACATGTATTTCTCAGCGCCTACCAGTCCGGAGAAATACCGTCGTGCTATTACTTGGTGTGCGATGCTATCGGCTCCTCCGGTCACTAAGGGAGACTTGTATTACTATTTTATGGAACACGATCTAACAGGGAAGACAGATAAATTTAATACTTCACGTTGTGCGGTGTATCTGCTTAGTGGAGAGTACGATCCAACAATCTCTATCGAGGACACCCAAATGCTGGCAGAACAAATAAAGGGTGCAAAGTTTGCTGAGATGAAAAGAATGTCACACTGCGGGATGGCAGAAAACCCACCGTTATTCAAAAAGTATTTGATGCCAATATTAGATGAAATTGTAAAGAAAACGAAAAAATAATAAAGGAAATAAGGAGAGCTATAGATGAAAGACCGGAAGGAGACGGAAATATTTGATGCATTGGTTAAAAATGGAAGGGTAATCGACCCAGCACAAAAACTCGATGATAAGGTCGATATAGCCATAAGTAAAGGTAAAATAGCCAAGATATCTAAAGACATTCCTTCACAGCAGAGTAAGCAGGTGATTGATGCCAGTGGTAAGATTGTTACCCCCGGACTTATCGATGTACATTGCCACGTATTTGACATCATATCAAATTTCAGCATTGGGCCGGACGGTGCCGGCGTAAAGCAAGGAGTAACTACCGTGGTGGATGCTGGAAGCGCTGGTGAGGCAATTTTTCCAGGATTTCCAAAGTATGTAATTCCTGGCTCTCGCACTCGGATTTTTTGCTTTATTTTTATGGGCTCTCAAGGGATCTGTACACTACCTCCGATGAGAGATCGGATAGACCTGAATGCTGATGCAACTGCAGCTATGATCGAGGCTAATCGTGACATTATTAAAGGGATCAAATTGGGCCTCTCGGGACCAGTCGTTGAAAAAGACGGGATTGAAGTAGTTAAAATCGCTAAACGTACTGCCAAGAAGTTTGGCCTACCAATTATGGTTCATATTGGGGACTTTGATAAAAAGGTATCAACAACACTAACTCAGGAGTGTCTTCGTTTGATGGAAAGAGGCGACATATTGAGCCACGTTTTTACTGGCCAGTTCGGTGGCGTTTTAAGCCAAGACAGCATTATATTCCCTGAACTGAAGGACGCGCTTGAAAGGGGAGTAGTCATGGACGTCGCCGCCGGTGGTCAAGGTCTGCCTAATTTCAGCTTCGAAGTCGCCAGAAAGGTCATGGCCCAGGGGGTTCTACCCACGACTATCAGTAGCGATGTCATTAAACCGAAGACGACTGGCCCTGGATTTGGGCTTACAGCCATCATGTCGATATTCCTAACTTTAGGACTAAAACTGGAACAAATAATAGAGATGACTACGATTAATTCAGCGCGCGCTATCCGATCTGAGGATTTGATAGGTAGTTTGAAACCAGGAATGGCCGCCGATATCTCCATTCTTGAACTCGTCTCTAGTCCGTGGAAATTTGAAAATTCGCTAGGAGAAAAGCTAGAAGTCAGTAAATTGATAGTACCACGTGCTACCATAAAGTCAGGGCAGCTTATTACGTGCTTACAATGAGCGGTAAGTGAATGATGGACTCGCTTCCTAAACCACCTCCCCTTGAAGTGGTCTCAATCTTTTCTAATCGTAGAAAAGAATATTCTAAAGATAAACTTATAGTCAATTCCCCAGAGGTCTTCCACAAAAAAGGGGGTAAATATGAAAAGAGGAGTATTCGGCAAAGTCAAGTGATTGTGTGAAATTAACCTCGATTAGGCCGCGAAGGGAAGGAGGATTGTAGTGGGCTTTACCCATAGGGTTCGGCCTCTAATAAATATCAAATTTAATGCTGATAAAAGCAAATATGGTGTAACAGGCATTTTCTCCTGCAACAATATTTATTGGTTTTTCCCGCTTAAATTCCTTATTCAGCTTCAATAATATTGGGGCATTCTCCCTGCTGGAAGCCTATAATATAGTTAGATCAAGGAGAAGCAAAGCTATTACCTAAATATAGGGTTACCATGGTACAATAACCCTTTTTAAAGGAGGAATCATGAGTAAAAGGATTGAGAAACTAAAAGAAGCCATTCATCCGGAAAAATATCCACTTAGTCTTGAAAAAGAGCGGTTATACACAGAAGGATATAAAGGAGCTGAGGGTAATGTTGACCCGCAAATATTAAGAAGGGCTACGGGTCTGGCCAACCAGCTTGATAAAATAACAATATTTATTCAAGATGGTCAGCTTATAGTTGGCAGTCCATCAAGCAAACCGATGGGACTTGAGCTTACCGGACCATGGCCTCGAGAGGAACTAGAAAGCATTGCGGAGGAATTTGGGTGTGTGTTTACTGAGGGGGAAGCGGAAGAGATAGGAAAATTGTGGGAGTATTGGCGACCTGGCAGTGTTGAACACAGAATGGGGCAATTAGTTAATGAAAGGTTGTTGTCATACAAGTTTACAGGGGTGCATCCTCCAATATGGGTAAATAGAGAAGAGGCGGAAAAAACAGGATTAGCCGACGGGACTTTTGGTCTCGCCGAGGGTATGGTTGTCGTGGACTTCGAGAAGGTGCTCACCGGTGGCCTTAACCAGATAATAGAAGAAGCGGAGCAAGAGTTAAGCAATTTAAATTTTTCGAATCGTGATGCGGTTAAAAAGAAGGATTTTCTGAACTCAGTGATCATCTGCCATAAAGCCATTATTCGCTTTGCCAACAGATTCGCTGTCCTGGCAACTGAAATGGCATCAAATGAAAATGACCCAACCCGAAAGAAAGAACTAGAGAGGATAGCGGCAATATGCCAGTGGGTACCGGCTAATCCAGCAAGAGGGTTCTATGAAGCGATACAGTCCTACTGGTTTATCTTCTTGATGTTAGAAAGTTCGGTCTTTGCAATGGGCAGGTTTGACCAGTTCATGTACCCGTTTTACCAAAAAGACATTAAAGAAGGAAGAATTACCGATGACGAAGTCTTGGAATTGCTAGAGTGTCTCCGGACTAAGTGCATGGAAATAAGCTCCACTGCTACTCGAGAAATGCGAAAAAAGCACGCCGGGATGGCCAGATGGAACAATATGGTTATTGGCGGTGTGACACCTGACGGTCAAGACGCCACTAACGAGCTAACATATCTTATTATTGAGGCTGCGAAGAGATGCCAGACACCACATTACACCATAACACTTAGGGTTCATGAGGGAACACCTGAAGCCCTTATGCTGAAAGCCCTGGAGTTAGTAAAGACCGGGATTGGTATGCCCGCTTTCGTTGGAGACAAGTCGTGCATAGAGTTTCTGCTTAGTCGGGGTGTGCCCCTTAAAGATGCGCGAGATTACGCACTGGCAGGGTGTCTTGATGTCAACCTAGCAGGGAAATCGCGTACCCACGTGCCGGTGTGCCAAATACCGCTAATTTTTGACTTCTTTTTGCATAATGGTATAGCCCCAAGGACAGGCAGGCAAGTTGGGCCCAAGACCGGAGAACTGGAAAGCTTTGAGACCTTCGATGACTTCATGAAGGCGTGGAAGGAACAGTTCGCCTATTTCATCAGCCTCCAAACTGAGTATCACAACCTTTGGCTTAATGTATTTAATGATATAAATCCAAACCCAATTTCTTCCTCGCTGATGGTGGATGCGATTAAAGTGGGTAAGAACCTTTGGGATCGTACGCTTCCATTTGAGAACGGAGACGCCATGATCGCTGGTGGAATGATAAATGTAGCTGACTCGATGGCGGCAGTGAAGAAGCTTGTCTTTGAGGAAAAAAAGGTCACCATGAAGGAATTGAAAGCGGCTCTAGCGGCAAACTGGCAGGGAGATGGATACGCAGAAATGCGAAAGATGTTCCTGGCGGCACCAAAATATGGGAATGATGACGACTATGTGGACTTGATAGCTAGAGATCTCTACCAGTTCTTTGCTGATGAAGTAGCCTCACATATCAGCATTTATGGGGGAAGAGGAGTACCGTCAGGCGTCTCAGTTACCGGCCATTGGCCAGGGGGAGAGTTAACCGGCGCTACACCTGACGGTAGATATGCCCATGAGACTTTAGCTGACGGAACAATGTCGCCGGCACAAGGCAGAGATACTCATGGACCTACGGCAGTAATTAAAAGTGCAGCAAAGATAGACCAGACGCCCTATCAGTCTACGTTACTGAACATGAAGTTCCATCCATCAGCTCTAATGAACACAGAAGACTTACGGAAGCTGGCGGCTCTGATCATGACCTACTTCAGCCTGGGTGGCAGGCACATTCAATTTAATGTCATTGGTAAGGAGACATTGCTGGAGGCTCAAAAACGCCCGGAGACTCATCGTAATCTAGTGATAAGGGTAGCCGGCTATAGTGCCTACTTTGTGCAGTTGCCCAAACCGGTTCAAGATGAGATTATCGCACGGGCGGAGTACTCGAAGACAGCGTGAGTGAAATGTAAGCTACCGATTAACGTCTGAGCTATGTCCTTAGTGACATAGCTCAGACGTAGTTACCCGGGGGTAAAGCCCAAGGTATTTTACATATCAAGCTTCGCTCGATCTTAATCCTGATATCTTTGACATTCCACATACTTAGAGATCTGTTTCTCTTCCAATCCGAACAGTCGGTATATGGTCAATCTGAATATTCCGCTCAAGTATTTCGCACCCTGGTATTTCTTACAATTGAAAATACCACTGATTTTAGCTTTAGGGCCTGTTAATACAATTTCCCCGCTACAGTCTAAATTGATTATATTTCGTCTTCCGTTGACCTATTAACAGTGATAAAAACAGTAAATAGCCCCACAGCAAGGAGGCTGTCCGACAATGACAGGCTAAAATTGTATATGGGAGAATATAGGCTAAAACTTGCGAATAATTGGATGTTTGTGGGGAATATATTAAATTATAAACCCATTTTATGTCCCATAGTGGGAGATGAAAATCGCAATTTCTAATTGTCGGACAGCCTCCAAGCTGTGGGGCATTAGGGGAAAAGGAGCCACCCCATAAGATTACAGATGAGGCCGTTTCCATCCTGCCAGCAAGCTGAAGGGTATTCAGCGGAGAATTTTATAAAATAAAATAGAGGGTAGGCCTCTTCATGAAGTGCTAAACAACAGAAAGAATATTCTTTGTACCTGCCCTAAAACCGATAGCTAGGGCAGAAATGCTATTGTGTAAATCCAATAATGCAGGGTTATATATACCTTAGGATCAGGCGATTTCCATTATCTACTTAATTTCCATACTGGTTACCCACTTTACCCAGGTACTGCCATCTAATGGTGTTACGATTAGCCGTAATGGATATCCTTCATACCATGGTAATGTCTGACCGTCCATTGTGTAGGCCAGAAAAAGATTGTTCTCCAGAATATAGGCGATAGACAACTGTATCTGGTATCCATCGACAGCATGAAAGATTACCTGGCTTGCTTCGGGCTTCAAGCCGGCTTCATTTAGTAATGTTGCTACGGGAACCCCAGTCCATGTGCCGGATTCCTGGAAAACATCCTCGCAGTAAAGCGATTGACTCTTAGTAATAGTAGGATATGCCATGATTGATTGGTACGTCAGAGACAATGGTGTGTCTATAAGTCCGTTGATAACTAGACGGTAGCTCGTAATATCGATGTCTGTACTTGAAGGGCTAATATTTGTACTATCTGCGGCGGTAGCTGTCGGGCTCTCTGCCGGTGTCGATTGACTAACGGTGGGTGATACAAGTATCGCCACTGGATTATCCACGGGCGTAGAGGTAACCGCAGAAGGCTGTTCATGGGAAACAGAATTATCGATACTCCCGGAACAGGAAGGAAGAAATAATATCAAAACTATAACAACGACTAACCCAACTCTGACCAACGCCCCTTTACGTTTTAACATTTTTCCCACCTCCCGAGTTGGCCCCAACAATCACCGGCAACTAATTTAATTATAACCTAATTTTAATTCCGGGTTGTTCCAATCTAATTAATAGAAAGTTGAGTATCTTTCCAATTATAGGTAGCATGTCCTTTGTTCTAGATTATCCTGGGTGCGACTATCTTTTTCACAAATTCTATATTTAAACGCCACGTTACCACCGCTTGAAAGAGGATGTCGGTAAATAACATCAGCATATGTTCCAATGGGATCACCCGAAGATTTGACCGAATCACCATCCATCTAGATAATTTATTAATATTTTCTTCAGAGAGGAAAATTTATTCGTAGTTTTCGTTAGATACCTACTCCTACTCACATTAATGTTACCGCGCCATTGGCACGACTGGTTATTTCATCGACCTATGAAAGCCATTAACACGAATGACTCAATGAACTCTTTCAGTTTCAATACATATTCTTCGCTAGGTGGTTGGATAGACGCTGATTTATTAGCACATTCCAATCTTTCGTATTTTGTCTCCCCAGGCCTATGATACGGCAGAAGATGTATCTTTTTCGATACTCCGATAAGCTTCAGTTTCGCAATGATTATCAAACTCGCCGATATCCTCTTGACCCGGTAGGATAACCGGGAAACTCTTCGTGTAAATTCCCACCGTATATGTACGTACAGGTACATATTATCCACAATATTTTTGACTTTGTAGAAGACCTTGACAAAGCCTAAAACTGATGATATACTTCAAGTTAATTTAGTATATTCTATAGGGAATGCTATATAACATCTTATTAGGAATATACTTCGGAGGAATATCAAAATAATTGATTGTCTGCAAAAATGATAGACATGGCAAATTTTAAAGGGAAATAACGATAACTAAGAAATCTAAAGCAGTAAAATTTTCCAGGTCAATCGGTTCTTCCGGAACAAACAGCGAAGCCAGCTAAAGATAATATTAAAGAACAGATGAGGGAAAATAAAAAATGTCGAAAGTAAATATACTCAGGAAATTACTAAATGAAGGTAAACCAAGTTTAGGGACCCATGTTATGACTCCTTGGATGGGAATGTTTGAGGTTGTCGGAAATTCCGGTGTTTTTGACTATGTAGAGTATGTATCTGAATATTCCAGTTGGACACTGCCGATGTTGGATGACATTGGCCGGACTATGGAACTTTTTCCTAACATGGCCGTAATGATAAAGATAGAGGAACAAGCCAGAGGCTTCCTTGCCCAAAGGGCAATTGATTCTGGTTTCCAGAGCGTTCTGTTTACGGATATCCGTTCTGCTGAAGATGTCAGGGAATGTGTTCGTCTTGTTAGAGCCGAGACACCTGAGGCCGGTGGTTTACACGGTAATAACCAGCGGCGGCACTCCGGTGGATATGGAGCGATAAGGGGTAGCTCCGCGACAGAGGACTGGGTCAAGGAAATGAATGACATCGTCATTGCCATTATGATTGAGAAAAAAGGTGCTATGGATAATCTGGAAGAAATACTCTCTGTCAAAGGCGTAGATATGGTCCAATTTGGCGCCAGTGACTACTCAATAAGCATTGGTAAACCGGGAAATGTGCAGGGCACAGAGACGCAAAAGGCAGAGCGAGATATGGTTAAACTAGCTCTTAAAAAAGGTATAGCCCCCAGGGTCGAAGCGGCTAAGTTGGAGGATGCAAAAGCATTTTATGATATGGGGGTTCGTCACTTTTGTATTGGCAATGACATAAAGGTCGTATCCGAATGGTGTAAACAGCAGGCAAAAGGGGGCATTAAGAGCTTGCTTGCTTCAGTATAGCTTAGTCCTCAACATATACGCTAAATGAAACTAAAACTTCATAATGTTAAGGTAAAAGAGAGACTTTATGAAGGCGCATGAATTACTAAGAATTAAAAGACACCTATAACTGCCAGGTAATGGGTGTTTATCGTTTAAGCTTCTTAGAAAATTCAAAGGGTATTACCAGAGATGGTGATACCTCCCATGTTTGGAAAGGAAAGATAGCTCATATAGCCTTTGTTTTTGGGCGACTCCTTTCGAGATACTCTTTCTTATTGTATGGAAAATCGCAATGAATTGCACGGTGATTTTACTAATATAAGTCGTTAAAGGAGAAAAAGAAACATGTCACAGTACAAAATGTGGATAGCCGGGAAATGGGTTGATGCCGAGTCAGGCAAGACATACCCAGTCTTCAATCCGGCTACAGAGACAGAAATTGCCCAGCTTCCCCTGGGTGGTGAAGCTGATGTCGACAAGGCTGTTGCGGCTGCCCGAAAGGCTTTCCCAATTTGGTCAAAAAAAACACAGGCAGAACGTTCTCAAATTGTCTTGAAACTTGCTGCCTTACTACGGGAAAATGCCAAAGAATTAGGCAGGCTTGATACCCTCGAGCATGGTACTCCAACGAAAAGAGCTTACTCCTTCGCTTCTGATACGCCAGTATGGTTTGAATGGGCCGCCTATAACGCCAGGTCACTGATGGGCCATATTATACCGGTAAGTCGCGACACGTTGGTGTATCTCCAGCGTGAACCAATCGGGGTAGTTGCCCTTATCACACCGTGGAATCTGCCCCTGTTGATGATTTATCAGAAACTTGCACCGGCCCTGGTGCTCGGTAACACCTGTATCATAAAACCGCCAAGTATTGATTCAATAACGGCTCTCAAGCTAGCCGAGATATTGGAGAAAGTTGAGTTGCCGCCGGGCACCGTCAATATCATCACCGGCCCGGGCAGTCCTGTGGGTGAAAAGCTGGCCTCTCATCGCGGCATTGACATGGTAGCGTTTACCGGGAGCTCAGAAACAGGTAAGGCAATAATGTCTCTGGCCAGCCAAACCGTAAAACGGCTGCAGTTGGAATTGGGCGGTAAGAACCCAGCCATTATTCTGGATGATGCCGATATTAATACCACGGCTGCCGCAATGGCAAGATTCCAATGCGGAAACTCCGGCCAGATATGTGGCTCACCAGGTAGATTTTACGTCCACGAAAGAGTCTATGACGAATTCCTCGAGAAGTTTACCGCGGCAATGAAGAAAATAGTTGTCGGCGACCCCACCGATGAAAAGACCGATATGGGTCCGCTGGTCAGCGCCGCGCACCGGGACAGGGTAGAGGGCTATATAAAGTCCGGCATAGATGAGGGTGCTAAGGTCATTCTCGGCGGTAAAAGGCCGACGACCCCGCCCATGAACCAGGGCTATTATGTGATGCCTACGATATTCATCAATGTCACGCAAAAAATGAAGATAGCCAGAGAAGAAATCTTCGGCCCTGTGGCTTGCTTCATGGAGAAATTCAACTCTGATGATAAGGTGATAGAGATGGCCAATGATAATACCTTTGGACTTACGTCCTGGGTCTGGACGAAGGACATAGCTAGAGGTATGAGGTTCGCCAACGAAATACAGGCTGGGACTGTTCAGATAGGCCAAGCTCGTGGCAGTGGGCCTGAATTTCCCTGGGGAGGTTACAAAGAAAGTGGTATCGGTAAGGAGGGATCTTTATACGGCCTATATGAATACACCAACCTCAAGAGGATACAGGTTGATTTGGTGCCGCCGATAAATAGGTAGAGCTCGTCCGTTCATTAATATTAGTTCTTTAGCTGTAGATTTAAAGACTGCAAAGGGTCTTACGATCTTTAAGGAATGGGCAGGGAAAGTCGATGTTTTACTTGAAATTTCTCTCCCGGAACAATGGAAAAGCTGGGTCTACGCAGTCGTGAACGATGCAAATTGTACCCTAAGTTGATAGATGCTTCGAATTTCTGCCTACTGACAGACAGGCCCTTGCAGTGGCTTCCCTAGGTTCGATCCGATTGCTCAAGTTATGGGTGGTATGACTGCGATTACGGGTTATCCGGATACTCCCACCAAAATACGGCCTATCAATAGCAGGTCTCAGTTCCGGTGCCTATAAATCACTGTCAATTTATCGGCTTTATATCGTAGATTGAAAACAGGAGAGGGACTCGCAATTGATATTTCAATGCAGGATAGTATATGGCTAATGACGGGCTTAGAATCGAGCGCTCGTTATTTATTAAACAAGGTCGTTGCCGAAAAGATTAGGAAACGCTCATCCTGCGATGATAACAAGCAATGTCTATCATACTAAAGATGGCAGAGTATTTATTAACGTTGGTGTCCTTATCCAACTCCGCTATCTTTACATTGCAGTAGGAAGAGATGACCTGATTGATACGCTGACGGGCGGAAACCAGAGTGAGCGAATTAAATATAGAGATGAAATTGACGCCGTTGTGACGGAATGGACAAAAACTAAGACTACTAATGAGGTCGTAAACACTATAAGAAAAACAGATGTGCCAAGTTACCTATCTTTGATGATGTTTATAATAATCTACAATTAATTAGCAGGAAACCGCATTAAGACAATATTAAGCCAATAAAAAGACTGGCTTATGGCTACCGGAATTTGGATAACTTCCGGCTGAGAATTCTAGCTACTCATATGAAAGGTTGAGAAGCATACATTAAAGCAAAGAATTCCCGAAAGTCGATAGTATTTATCTGGATTACTTGTCATCATTCACCAGTTGTCGGTATCTTCCCTCTTGGCTAGTTTTTCTTCCACTTGGAAAGGATAACATGCTTCTCTGTCAGAATCTCATCTATTTTGAGGGTGGAGAGATACGCTTTCTTTGCACGCCCATGGTTATTTTTCTTCCTGACTTAATATTTTTTTCATTGTTAATATCAATAGCTGCCGTTCTTCCTCGGTTAAAACCGACAATATCCTCTTGTCAGTCATAAGTACATTGCTTTTTTTAAAAATATCAATACCTTTTTCTGTTAACTCAACCATAACAATATTTGATTTACGTATTTCTCGGACCTTTTTTATTAGTCCATCCTCTTCCATAATGATCAATTGCTTGGAAATGGTATTAATCGCCCTGCCACTATGTTTAGCTAACTCGCCAAGCGTTCCTTTGTGACCAAGATTATAAAGAATAAACAAAATAAAAGCCTGTTCAGGAGTAACATGTAATGGGGCCAACTCTTTTTGCCTAGCTTTTAACATGAAATGCCTTACTTTGCCTATTAATAGCCGCGCATACATATGGCTATCTTGGGATATTCTTTCTTCTTCCATCTTACTAAACCTCATTTTTAAAATATTACTTGATGTAATTTATTCTTTTCAAACAAAATATTTTATTTGGTATAGAATAAAAAATCAGCCTTGGTTAAGTATAATTTAGATTTGTTGGTGTTAGTCAATAACATCCCTATTCCAATACAAAATGAGCCTGAATGATACTCTTATTTCCATTACGAGATGTGCCTCAACAGATAGGGAGTTGTTTATGATTGGAACGTGCGACTTATTATGGGTCACAAACGGCTACAGACACTGGAACAAATCAACTAAATAACTAACTAAAACAGTACTCCTTATTACAATAATCGCCAGTATATATCATCGGTACTCTCTATTTACGGACAATCAATTATTTCGATACTTCTACGGACGATATTCCCAGTAAGATGTTATATAATATTCCCTATAGAATACTTAAATAGAATAAAAGTATACCATCAGTGTTTAGCTTTGTCAATAGTGAGTTGTCTGGCAAAGTACAATCGTGCTCTTTCCATTAGACATAGCTGACTTACTGAATAAGCTATTGATTCGCTTCACCAAATCCAGACCACGGCGGCCTGATGATAACGGCTTGGTCGAAAGCAAGAACGGTTTAATAATACGCAATAATCTGGGATATGCCCATATCCCCCAAGGCTGTGCCAGCCTGCTTAATATCTATCACCAGGAAAACTTAAACCCCTACATCAATTTCCACAGACCTTGTTTCTTTCCTGTAGCAATAATTGACCATAAAGGAAAGATGAAGAACACATATCCCTACGATAAAATCAAAACACCCTATGAGAAACTAAAATCAATGCCTCAAGTCGAAACATATCTGCGCACGGGAATAACCTTAGCTAAACTGGATGCAATTTCAAATCAGATGAGCGATAATCAATGTGCAGAAAGGATGGTTAAAGCACGTTTCAATCTACTTAAGCTAACTAATATCTCTATGGTTGAAG
>Ga0182017_10003231_pt1 | contig 12189 bp, 12 predicted proteins | sample 712E3DmetaG_FD_120492 | JGI IMG/M metagenome (GOLD analysis project Ga0182017, IMG submission 120492) | Permafrost microbial communities from Stordalen Mire, Sweden - 712E3D metaG | ecosystem: Environmental > Terrestrial > Soil > Wetlands > Permafrost | place: Sweden: Stordalen | collected... | reverse complement strand
CAAGGAATCGATGAGCTGTATGTGGGCGGGCGGGCTAACTCGATTCTGCGGTTGCGCATGAATCGCAAGGCCATCATCTCCTGGCGCAATTTTTTCCTCATTCTGGATCGCATCACGCATCTGGCGGAGGCGGTCCATATCCGTCCTTTGCGTATGCTGGCTATGCGGAAGGCGGAGAGGTGGATGCTTGCGCGGCTGGAGATGACCGACGGGCTGGGCGCCATCTATCCGGCCATGCTGAACGCCATCATCGCGCTGCGCTGCCTGGGCTACTCGGAGGACGATCCGCAGGTGATACGGGCGCGGGACGAGTTTGAAAAGCTGGGTATCGAAGCGCAGGCAAGTGAAGTCATGCCGGAGCCGACCTTCCGCATGACGCCCTGCGCGTCTCCGGTGTGGGACACGGCGCAGGCGGTCTTCGCCCTGGGCGAGGCCGGCGTGCCGCGCAACGACCCGCGGCTGCTGAAGGCAGCCGACTGGATGCTGTCAAAAGAGGTTCGCCACAAGGGCGACTGGGCCGTCAAGGTGCGCAATGTTGAGCCCGGGGGCTGGTACTTCGAGTTCAACAACGAGTTCTATCCCGATACTGACGACACCGCTCAGGTGCTACTGGCGTTGAACAAGGTGGACAACCCCCGTGAGCGCTACCAGCACGAAGTGGCTCAACGCGCCATCAAGTGGGAGTTCGCCATGCAGTGCCGCAATGGCGGCTGGGGCAGCTTCGACAAAGACAACACCAAGATGATCTTTCAGTACATCCCCTTTGCAGATCACAACGCCATGCTGGACCCGCCGACGGCAGACATTACCGGGCGCATCCTGGAGATGCTGGCGAACTACGGCTATACACGCGGCGACAAGCGCGTGGAGAAGGCCATTCAGTTCATCTTCAGCCAGCAGGAGCCGGATGGAAGCTGGTTTGGACGCTGGGGCGTGAACTATATCTATGGAACTTTTCTGGCGCTGCGCGGATTGGACGCTGTCGGTGTCGATCATCTTGAGCCGCAGATTCAGCAGGGCGCGGAGTGGATTCGCATGGTGCAGAACCCCGACGGCGGCTGGGGCGAGACCTGCGGCAGCTACGACGATCCGGACACGCGCGGCGTGGGGCCGAGCACCCCGTCGCAGACGGCGTGGGCGCTGCTGGGGTTGCTGGCGGCCGGCGACGACCGCTCCGACTCGCTGGCCAAGGGCGTCCGCTGGCTAATGAGCCGGCAGCAGCCGGATGGGAGTTGGGACGAGTCGATGGGCGAGGGAAAGCTCCGCCAGAGTATCATTACAGGTACAGGCTTCCCCAGAGTCTTTTACCTGGCTTACACCATGTACCGTCAATATTTCCCGCTGATGGCGCTCACCAGCTACAGCCGGATTATGGAACGCGTCGCAACCGGCGCCGGAGGTTAATCGCAGGATGGCTGTTCCGATTTCCCAGATGTGGACGGTTTCAACTTATGTGCTGAAGAACAGATTGGCCGGCAAGAAACGCTATCCCCTGGTGCTGATGCTGGAGCCGCTCTTCCGCTGCAACCTGGCCTGCGCCGGCTGCGGCAAGGTGCAATATCCGCCCCACATACTCAAGAAGCAGCTCACGCCAGAGGAGTGCTTTGCCGCGGTCGAAGAGTGCGGCGCGCCGATGGTGTCAATCCCCGGCGGCGAACCGCTGCTGCATCCGCGGATTGTAGAGATCGTCGAGGGGCTGGTCAAGCGCCGGAAGTACATCTACCTTTGCACCAACGCGCTCGAACTCAAGCGGCGGCTGCCGGAGTTCACGCCGTCCAAGTACCTTACCTTCTCGGTGCATCTTGACGGGCAGCGCGAGCATCACGACTTCTCAGTTTGCCGCGAGGGCGGCTACGACATTGCCATAGAAGGCATCCGGGAGGCCGTCAAGCGCGGCTTCCGCGTGACCACCAACGCCACCTTCTTTGACGGCACAGACCCCAAAAGCGTTCGCGTATTTTTTGACGAGGTGATGGGGATGGGCGTCGAGGGCATCGTGCTTTCGCCTGGCTACAGCTACGACAAGGCTCCGGACCAGAACCGTTTTCTGGGCCGCGCCCGCGTGCGCCGCCTCTTTCGTGCCATCCTCTCTAATCGCAAGCCCACCTGGAAGTTCAATATGTCGCCTCTGTTTCTCGAATTCCTGATGGGCGACCGCAATTATGAATGCATTCCGTGGGGGATGCCTGCGTATAACATCTTCGGCTGGCAGAAGCCCTGCTACCTGCTCCAGGAAGGTTACGCAGAGAGTTACAAGGAACTGCTGGAGACAACCGACTGGGAGAACTATGGCGTACCCAGCGGAAATCCAAAGTGCGCCAACTGCATGGTCAGTTGCGGTTACGAAGCGCCTGCCGTCATCGATGGATTCGGCACGCTGAAGGGTTTCTGGGGCATGGTGCGGGGCAACTTCAGCCTATACAAGGACGCACACGCGATCAAGTTGCTCGATGAGGCAATGCCGCACGGAAAGGCGCCGCTGGTGCAGATTGAGGAGCCTGTTGAGGAGTTGGAGGAGACGCGCGCATGACCGCCGAGGTGCAGAAATACACGCTGGAGCAGGTTGAAGCGCTGGAACTGGCCCCGGGCACGGAGCACGAGAATCTGGAAGGCTGGGTTCCCGCCCTGGCCAGCGACGACGACCTGCATCATGCGCTCGATAAGGCCCTGGACTATCGCGGCGACGTGACTCTTACGCTTAAGAATGGCGATCGCATCGAGGCGTATATCTTCAACTGCTTAAGCGGGCCCACGCTGGCCGAATCCTTTCTGCAATACTTCACGCCAGCTTTTCCTGAAAAGCGCAAGGTGAGTTATGCGGAGATCGCCGCCGTGAAGTTCAGCGGCAAGGATCGCGCCGCGGGCAAGCACTGGGAAGACTGGGTGAAGGCTTACAACGAAAAGAAGGCCGCCGGTGAAAAGAACATTGCGCTGACGCCGGAGGCGTTGGAGTAGCTGGGTTGGCAACAGGGATCAGATTGAATCTGTTTACTATTGACAGCCTTGGGAGATGCAGGATGGAAGATGGCATTGAGGAGAGTAAAGTGCCGGGATTAATGCCGGAGTTGGATCACTCACACAACCATCATAGCCACGGAAGCGGCATTCCATGGCTGGACGTGATTGTCGGCCTCAGCGCCATATTCATCTCAGTGGTTTCACTGGTGGTTTCCATCGAACATGGAAAGATTATGGAACGGATGGTGGACCAGAACCGGAAGATGGTCGAGGCAAGCACCATGCCCCTTTTGACGGTCGGCGTCAGCGAGTTTGTCATTGCCAGGGGAAAGCCAAAGATCCAACTGAGAATTCAAAATGGCGGCGTAGGCCCAGCCCTCATTGATAGGTTTGAAATTCTCTACAAAGGGAACGCATATTCCTCGCCCGGGACGCTCCTGAACGCTTGTTGTATCGCAGCCTTGCCCAAAGGTGGCGATATGTCTGGTGTTCTCCATAACAAAGTCTCGGGGATGATTCTTCCTGCCCATGAAACGCTTCAACCTATATCCATTGACGGAGAAGTTAATCGCAAACTCGGCGTAGCATTCGATGCGGCAAAGAACGAACTCACCTTTCGCGCCTGTTATTGTTCGGTACTGGACGAATGCTGGATAACCAGCTTCAACGACAAGCGCCCTCAACCAGTGAAGCAATGCCAGGTTTCATCAGAAGATAAGCTCTGGTGATGCCGTCTGATGCAGAGCTGGCATTGCAACCCCGCGCAAAGTGCTAACTCCGCATAGAAACGGCAGGACAAAATATGCATGAATCCCGCCAACTGAAGGATCTAGCCGGCGTGGGACCGGCCACTCTCGCAGACCTGCGGATACTGGGGATTCATTCGGTCACGGAGTTGTCGCTGCAAGACGGCAAAGGGCTTTATGACAGGCTCTGTCTGCGAACAGGGAAGCAGCACGACATCTGCTGCCTGGATGTTTTCAACTGCGCAATCGCCCAGGCTCGCGATTCCCGCCTTCCAAAGGAACAGAGGAACTGGTGGTATTGGAGCGCGTTGCGGAAGCGACAACCATCCGTAATACACTGACAACTGACGATGAAAGTCTTTCTCACCGGCGCAACAGGGTTTATAGGCCATCATGTGGCCAAAGCTCTGACAGCCGAGGGCGCTGAGTTGCGCATGCTGGTCCGCAAGAGCAGCAACCTGGCCAACATTGAGGGCATTTCAGGCGAAACCTATCTGGGCGACCTGGCCCGACCGGAGGCGCTTCGTGCCGCTCTCGGGGGATGCGATGCGGTTGTTCATGTTGCCGCCGACTACCGGCTGTGGATTCGCGATCCCGAGGCGATGTACCGCATCAACGTGGACGGAACGCGCGATCTGCTCAAACTGGCGCGCGAGGCCGGCGTGCCGCGCTTTGTTTATACCTCCAGCGTGGCCACCATGCACTTCCATACCGACGACACCGTCATCAATGAAGAGACGCCGGTTTCGCTCGCCGATATGGTGGGTCACTACAAGCGGTCGAAGTTTATCGCCGAGCAGCAAGCCATCGCCGCGGCTCAGGACGGCCAGCAGGTCATCATCCTGAACCCCACCACGCCCATCGGGCCCAACGACTCGAAGCCCACGCCCACCGGCCGCATCTTTGTAGACTTTCTTAAGGGCAAGTTTCCCGCCTACATGGACACCGGGCTGAACCTGGTGGATGTGGCCGAGGTGGCCCGCGCCCATGTGGCCGCTCTCACTCTGGGCCAGCCCGGCCATCGCTACATCCTGGGCGGCGAAAACCTGACCCTCAAGCAGATTCTCGACAAGATGTCGGCCATTACCGGCATTTCCTCGCCCACGGTGAGGATTCCCTTCGCCGTTGCGGCCACCTATGCGTTTTTCGAGGAGTGGATCACAGGCCGCATCCGCGGGCGTGAGCCGAGAGCCACGCTTGAGGAGGTGCGCATGGGCCGCAAGAAGATGTACGCCAGCAGCGCCCATGCGCAACAGGAGTTGGGCTTCCGGATCATGCCCGTCTATCCGGCGATGAGAGCCGCGATTGAGTGGTTCCGGGCCAACGGATACGCATGACCAGAGTCGCCATTATCGCCGCCATGCCCGCCGAGTTGAAGCCGCTGGTACGTGGCTGGCGGCACGAGCGCTACAACGGCGTCGATCTCTGGCGCTGGCGCTTCGATAAGAGCGAGTTGATTGCCGCCTGCGCCGGAGCCGGCGTGGAGGCCGCCACCCGGGCCTTCGCCGAAACCGAAAAGGATGGCCCCATCTGTCTGGCAATCTCCACCGGCTGGGCCGGAGCGCTACGTGCCGATCTTGTCCGAGGACATGCCTATAAGGTCTCTGGCGTCATCGACGTGCGCACAGGTGAGCGCTTCCAAGTGCCTGAGCAGCAGGAACAACGGTGGCTTGTAACCGGCTCTAAAGTGGCCGACCGCAAGGAAAAGCAGCGCCTGGCATCCACCTATGGCGCGGATCTCGTGGATATGGAAGCGGCCGGGATTGCGCGCCTGGCTCGAATACGCGGCATCCCCTTTTATTGCATCAAAGGCGTCAGTGACGGCATTCGGGATCAATTGCCCGATTTCAATCGCTTTATCCTGCTGAATGGGAGGTTTCAACTGGGCCGGTTCGTCGTTTTTTGCGTCTTGAGGCCGTGGTACTGGCCCTCCTTGATGTGGATGGGCGAAAATAGTAGAAAGGCCTCCCAAGGCATCAGGGAGTCCCTGCTCAATTTACTGGATGAGCGAGGTTATATAAGAGAGCGCAATGGCGACCCAGATAACAAGCGATAAAAGCTATGTAGAGCAGAGGATTCCCGCCACCATGCGGGCCGCGGTCTATCGCAGCGTAAACGAGATACGGGTGGAGACGGTGCCGGTGCCGGCCATCCGGCCGGGTGAGTTGCTGGTTAAGGTGGCCACCTGCGGCATCTGCGGCACGGATCTGAAAAAGATTCATACCGGTTCGCACTCCGCACCGCGCATCTTCGGTCATGAGATGGCGGGGACCATTGTGCAAGTGGGAGAAGGTGTCGCCCGCTTTGGAGTGGGCGACCGGGTGATGGTCTTCCATCATGTTCCCTGCGGGGAGTGCTACTACTGCCGCAAACAGACGCCGGCGCAGTGCTCGATTTACAAAAAGGTGGGCACTACAGCAGGCCTGGAGCCCTCCGGCGGCGGCTTTGCCGAGTACATTCGGGTGATGGACTGGATCGTGAATCTGGGCGGCGTAGTACGGATTCCCGAAGGCGTGCCGTTTGAGCAGGCGGCCTTTGTAGAGCCTGTGAATACCGTTCTGAAGGCAGTGAAGATGCTGAATCTTGCCGCCGACGAGACAGTGCTGGTGATCGGGCAGGGGCCGATCGGCGTGATGCTGGCCGCGCTCTCTGCCCGGAGCGGCGCGCGTGTGCTGACCTCTGACCTGTATGCTGAGCGCCATGCCATAGCGGCGAAATTTGGGCTGAAGCATCCGATAGCAGCCAAATCAGAGAATGTAGTTGAGAGAGCGATTCGAGAGACCAATGGCCGGGGAGCGGATGCCGTGATACTGGCCGTGGGCGGGAGCGCGCTGATCAAGACAGCCATGGCCGCAGCGCGGCCCGGCGGCAAGGTGATGCTTTTTGCGCAGACCCAGCACGAGGAGGCAATCATCGATCCCGGCGCGGTCTGCATGGACGAAAAGACGCTCCTGGGGTCGTATTCGTCTTCGTTTGAGATTTTGGATGAGGTGTCCAGCCTTGTCTTCGACGGCTACCGTAATGGATTTGATCTGACACGTCTGATTTCACACCGCTTCCCGCTGGAAGAGGCGGCGGAGGCCATAGAAATCGCTTCGCACCCCAAATCCGACTCCATGAAGATTATGATTGAGCCTGTGCTGGGCGCGGGAGCGAGTTAGGAGGGACCTGATGGCGACCACCATGAAGGCAGCAATCCTCCACGGCAGGGAAGATATTCGCATCGAACGGGTGCCGGTTCCAGAGGCGGCGCCGGGCGAACTCATTGTTCGCGTGGGCGCGGCGCTCACGTGCGGAACGGATTTGAAGGTCTTTCGCCGCGGCTACCATGCGCGTATGATTGTGCCTCCCGCGCTGTTTGGCCATGAGTTAGCCGGAACGGTTGTTCAAGCGGGAGAGGGAGTGACGGAATTTTCCACCGGCGACCGGGTAGTGGCGCTCAACTCCGCGCCCTGCGGCGAGTGTTACTTTTGTGCACGCGGGCAGGAGAACCTGTGCGACGACCTGCTATTCAATAACGGCGCCTATGCCGAGTTTATCCGCATACCAGCCCGCATCGTGGCCAAGAATACGCTTCATATTCCCGATCACGTGCCGCTGGAGCACGCGGCGCTGACCGAGCCGCTGGCATGCGCGGTGCACGGTTTTGAGGACTCGCACCCGGGTTACGGCGATACGGTGGCCGTGATTGGTGGCGGCCCGCTGGGGCTGATGATTCTGCATGTAGCCGCGCTGGCTGGCCGAGAAACCATCGCCATCGTCCGGCATGAGGGACAGGTGGAGGCGGCGCTACAGTTGGGCGCGGCGCATGTGGTGCAGGCCACGAGCATCCGCAAGGCCATTCGCGAGACGCGCGCACTGACGCCGAAGAATCGCGGCGTGGATATTGCCATCGAGGCTGTCGGTACGCCGGAGGCATGGCAAGAGGCGGTCGAATTGGTGCGCAAGGGCGGCACGGTGAACTTTTTTGGCGGATGTGCCGAGGGCACGCATGTGGATCTGGACACCAATCGCATCCACTACAGCGACATCACGCTGCGCGCCACATTCCATCACACACCGGCCATCTGCCGCAGGGCGCTCGGCCTGATTGCCGGCGGACGCTTCCAGGCGGGGGCCTTCATCACCGGCCATGCCCATCTCTACGAACTCAACCGCGTTTTTGAGAAGTTGATGAAGCGCAGCAGTGAGATCAAGACAGCCATTGTTCCCTGAGGCCAACCGATGACGACGGCAACCCTGCAAACGGACAATGACACACAGATCGCGCGAGGATGGGCCGCGCTACCGGCCAGCTACCGTATTCCCGAGGTTGCGCCTACGCTGGGCGAGGCCTGCGCTTGGTGCAAGCGGCTGGCTGAGTCGCACTATGAAAACTTCCACGTAGCCACCTGGTTTCTGCCTCAGGCACTGCGGCCGCATTTTCAAGCCATTTACGCCTATTGTCGCGTCTCTGACGATCTGGGCGACGAAGTGGGAGATACGGGACAGGCCTTGGCGCTGCTCGACCTGTGGGGCCGCGAGTTGGAAGCCTGCTACGAGGGACGCGCACGCCACCCGGTTTTTGTCGCGTTGGCGGAGACGATTCGCGCCTGCTCTATTCCAAAGCAGCCGTTTGCCGATCTGCTGACGGCCTTTCGCCAGGACCAAACGGTTACGCGCTACGCCACCATGGAGGATGTGCTGGGTTATTGTCGTTATTCGGCTAACCCCGTGGGCAGGCTGGTGCTCTATGCATGTGGCGAGGCGGATGAGGAACGATTCCGGTTTTCCGACGCGACGTGTTCCGCGCTGCAACTGGCCAACTTCTGGCAGGATGTGCGGATGGACTATGCCAAGGGCCGCGTTTATATTCCACAAGCCGAGATGCGACAATTTGACGTCACTGACGAAACCATCGCCCAGGGCATTGCCACGCCGGAGTTTCGCGCTCTGATGCGTTATGAGGTCGAGTATGCGCGCTCGCTTTTTGAGCAAGGGATTCCGCTGATCGGCATAGTGGGTCCCGATCTGGCGCTGGACCTGGATCTCTTCAGCCGCGGCGGGCTAGAGATTCTGCGGGCAATCGAACGGCGGGATTACGACGTGCTGAGTGGCAGGCCGGCCATCTCGAAGAGTACAAAATTCAAGCTCGCGCTGAGGGCGGCGTGCAGCAAGCTGCTGCCATTTCTGGGCCTTGGCGGCGGCAGGCATTCGACAGGGAAGACGGTTTGACGCACGAAATCACATTGGATGTGGCCTATGCGGCGTGCCGGGCAATCGCCAGGCGCGAAGCGAAAAACTTCTATTACGCCTTCATCGCTCTGCCCCTGCCGCGGCGCAACGCCATCTGCGCCATCTATGCCTTCATGCGCCGGGCCGACGATCTGGCCGACGATGAAAGCCTTCCCCGCGAAGAACGCCGCATCCGCCTTGACGCATGGCTCAGGGAGTGGCGCAAGGTTTGCGAGGGAGGCGAGAGCGCCGATCCGGCCTTTCTTGCCGTACGCGACGCGACCGTGCGCTTTCAAATTCCACTCGGCCTGCTGGATGAGCTGGTAGCCGGCGTCACATTGGATCTCAAGCTGGCAGAAAACGATGCACCGGACACCTATGCCACCTTTGCGGATCTCTATCGCTATTGCTATCTTGTGGCTTCGGTGGTGGGGCTGGTCTGCATTCGCATCTTCGGCTACCGGGACCACAGCGCAGAGAAGCTGGCCGAGGAGACGGGAATTGCCTTCCAGCTCACCAATATTTTGCGCGACGTGGCTGAAGATGCGGAGCGCAACCGTGTGTATCTGCCGCTGGAAGACCTGGCGGCCCACCGCGTTTCATTGGATTCTCTTCTTCACCGCGCTCCCGGCGCGCCGCCGACTGTCGATGAACGCGCGTTGCTCAAGAATATTGCCCAGCGCGCCGAAGCTTTTTATCGATCCGGTCATGCATTGATGTCGCTGATCGACCGGGAGAGCCGGCCCGCGCTGTGGGTGCTGGTTTCCATCTATCATGCGCTGCTCAAGAGGATTGAGAGAGCGGACTATGATGTATTTTCGCGGCGGGCAAGCGTGCCGATTGTGGAGAAGCTTTGGATTCTGGCGATGGGATGGGCGCGGATGGGGTGGGCGCGGCTGTCCCTCTGGCAGGCAAGCATCGAGAGATGAGAGTGTGAGCGGTTTGCGACGGAGTTCAAAGAAAACCGTCATAGTAGTGGGCGGCGGTGTCGCCGGCATGAGCGCGGCCTGCGCGCTGGCCGAAACGGGGTTGCGCGTGCAGCTAGTGGAGCGGCGCAGCTACCTGGGCGGCCGGGCCAGTTCCTATCTACATTCGGGCGTGGGCGAGGTCATCGACAACTGCCAGCATGTCCTCTTCGGCTGTTGCACCAATCTCATTGGGTTTTATCGGCGCATAGGAGTCGCAGACCGGATTCACTGGACCTGCGAGATGACGATGATTGAGCCGGGTGGGCGGCGATCGCAGCTCGGGTCATCGTGGTTGCCAGCGCCATTCCATGGCCTGCCAAAGCTGCTTTCCGCACACGCCTTTACGTTGGCTGACAAACTCGCGCTGGGCCGCGCCTTCAGTACTCTCATGCGTCCGATTCCAGCTGATTCGACGGAGAGCCTGGGCGCGTGGCTTAAGCGGCACAAGCAGACCGAGGGGGCTTTGAAACGGTTTTGGCGGCTGGTGATTGCCAGCGCGCTCAATGCGGATGTCGATTCCATCGCGCTGCCTTATGCAGCGAAAGTGATTCGCGAACTGTTTATGAACTCGGCGGGGGCGGGCAGCATGGGCATGAGCACCGTGCCGCTGAGCGAACTCTATGCGGGCGCACAGGCGTTTCTTGAGCAGCGCGGTTCGAAAGTTCTCTTCAATACAAATGTGGAATCGGCGGCGTGGGATGAGGAAAACGCTCAATGGACACTGACCACCCGTAGCGTCACACTGGCATCGGATTTGTTGGTGCTGGCACTTCCCTTTGAAGGGATGCAGAGGATGCTGCCTGGATTGCCAGCAGCTTCTGGGGTTGGGGAGTTGACACGGCAGATTGAAGAGCACGAGCACTGGCCCATCTGTAGCGTTCACCTCTGGTTTGATCGCGAGATCACTTCACTGGATCACGCCGTGCTGCTGGACCGCGAGATTCACTGGATGTACAACAAGAGCCGGTTACAGCCGTGGCGCAGAGGGAATTATCTGGAACTGGTAGTCAGCGCATCGCGACCGTTTGCCGAGCTTTCGCGTGAGCAGGCCATCGCGCAGACGGTAAGGGAGCTGATTGAATTCTTTCCTACTATTGCCGTGGCTAAGTTGGAAAAGGCAGCGCTGGTGAAGGAGATGCGCGCCACCTTCGGTGTACCTCCGGGAATCGACGCTGCAAGGCCAACCTCCGTATCGCCGTGGCCTAACTGCTATCTCGCCGGGGACTGGACGGCGACCGGATGGCCCTCGACGATGGAGAGCGCGGCGCGCTCGGGGCATCTGGCTGCCGAGGCGATCTGCGCGAGCATTGGCGAACCACGGACGATCCTCGATGCAAATTTGAAGCCGCGGGGACTGATGCGATTGGTCGGGTGATGGAGAAGAAGTATTCCCCGCCGAAGTCAGGAGTTTCATACTTTACGACAGACCACGGACTCCTGTTTGTTAATGCGCTAATAGATAAACCCCAACGCAGACCAGCACGGCAGCGGTCCAGCGGCGGCGGTCCACATTTTCCTTGAGAAAGAGCTTGCCGGCGATGGCGTTGGTGACCAGCGTGAGCGAGGCCGAGGCGGGTGCTACCAGGCTCAGGTTGAGGTGATTCAAGGCCAGTAGCAAAGAAAAGAAGGCCAGGGCCAGAAAGCCGACACCTGCGTAAAAAAGCGGACAGGTGAGGACGGCGCGTACGGCACCCTTCATGCCCGAGTGGGCGCGAATCTCGTCGAGGTCGCCGACGGACTTCATAGCGGCCGCGGTGAGCACTTCGCCGGCGGTGGAGCACAGCACGATGGCGGCGATCATGGCGGCTGCGGCCCAGACTCCGGGATGCGGGGCGAGGATGGGAATCGTCATAGATGCTGGCCCTCTTCAACAACAGGCACAGGTCGTACTGTCAGGGACGGGCCTTGCGCAACGAAGCCAACACCAAGTGTGATGAGCACGATTCCAGCCCAGCGCTCAAGCGAAAGGGTCTCCTGGAGCCAGAAACGGGAGAGCAGGGCGACGATTACATTGCCGAAGGCAGTAGCAGGGAGCACATAAGTGAGATCGGCCCACGACAGAGCAGTGAGATAGCTGACGAAAAAGCCGATGAGCAGCGCAATGCCCAGGACGATCCAGGGAGTGAATACGGCGACGATTAGAGTTGCGGGGTGGTCTGGGAAGATGGCCGGAAGTTTGGTCATGCCGCGGGAGAGGCATGCATCGGCGAGCGGGGCGCACACGGCAACCAGCCCCAGGATCATGTATTGCCACGCCGATAGTTTCTGGTGAGCCATTTGTGTCTTGCGGTTCAAGTGTGTCT
>Ga0182017_10003230_pt1 | contig 12191 bp, 7 predicted proteins | sample 712E3DmetaG_FD_120492 | JGI IMG/M metagenome (GOLD analysis project Ga0182017, IMG submission 120492) | Permafrost microbial communities from Stordalen Mire, Sweden - 712E3D metaG | ecosystem: Environmental > Terrestrial > Soil > Wetlands > Permafrost | place: Sweden: Stordalen | collected... | reverse complement strand
TTTATGCGGTAGAAATCTAAATAAGGTAATAAGGTTTTTTCAATGTGCGTTATTATTTCTACTAAGGTTATTATAAAAAATAAGGTTTTTGCTACAAATCCAAACCTTAGCTTGACGGCTATGGGGTTGGGGGTGAGTAAAAAAATACTAAAAATTAAGTCGTAAGAAATATGTAAATTTTTTAGCGTTCAATTGTGTTATAGAGCTTTTGTGATAAGTTAATTTACCCTAAAAATAAGAGCAATTTGGAACTGACAACTTGAATTAATTGGGATTAGGATAAATTCTTATTATAGTATTTCAATTCTATATTGTTCCCATCAAACACAGCATACGAATTTGAAAAAATCCATTCACCAAGATAAAACAGGCGTGATTTATCATCTAGTTTAAGATCCATAGGTATATGCCTGTGACCGAAAACAAAAAAATCGATAGTGTTATTCTTTATGTAATCGCGTGCAAATTGTATAAGATGTTCCTTTTCTTCTCCCAGGAATTCTTCAGCTATACCCTTGGAGTACCTGCTTTTTTTGCTCCAGGCATGGCCAATAGATAGCGCCAGGTTAGGATGCAACCTCGAAAATAAAAATTGCAGCGTTTTACTGGTAAAACAAGCTTTCAGAAATTTATAACCCCATTCTCTTTTTCCAAGTCCATCCCCATGACCAATATAAAAAACTTTGTTATTTATATCCGCGATTATGCTTTTTCTGTGCACAACCACTCCTGTTTCTGAAGGCAGGTAATCGAACATCCAAACATCATGGTTTCCTGTAAAAAAATGAACTTCAATCCCACGATCAGTAAATTCACAAATTTTACCCAAAAACCTGGTGAATCCTTTGGGGATCACCTTGCGATATTCATACCAGAAATCAAAAATGTCACCAAGCAAAAACAATACCTGGGTTTGAGATTGAATTTCATCGAGCCATTTTACAAATAGTTTTTCCCGTTCCTTACTTTTATCCCTGGGATATAAACCTAAATGAAGATCTGAGGCAAAGAAAATTTTTTTATTTGGCAGTAGATTTATTTTTATTTCATCTGGCAAACGTGTAATACCTTTTTTCATTTTCAATACTAAAATTAATAAATAATTATATCTGTGAAACCAGACATAACCTATTTAAGTATTTCTTTTAATTTTTTTCTAAGATTCTCGCCAAAGATATCCTTAGCGGCAATTTGTTTATCGGGCCCAATAAGAAATGAAGCAGGCAGACTTTTGACATTATAAATAGTTGCAAAGTAAGAATCCGCTGCTTTCTGGTCAATTACGTTTATGCCTGGCAATTTAATGCTTTCAACATATTTCTTCCATTCCAACCTGTCTTCCATTAATGCTATATTATATATTTCAAATCCTTTACTTTTATATATTTTATACAGTTCTTCCAAACCTCTCATAACTAAAACACAATTTTCATCGTTAGGTTTCCAGAAATTTATGAGTATGGTTTTTCCTTTTACTCTGCTAAGATAAATTGTATCACCGTTAACATCCGGTAATGTAACTTCGGGGTATGAAAGTTCTTTTATTTGATTTTTAATAATGTCCAATCTTAGTCTATTATAGAGTTTGTTCAACCTGAGCCTGTCGTCCCATAATATTTTGACAGGCCTGGAATTTGGAAAATACTTTTTCAAAGTATCAGATACTATATTGACAAATTGAAGATCGCGGTTCTGATTCAACACATAAGTACTATCATTTAATTGTTGATATAAGGCAATTATGCTTGACATTGAATGAAGGTGATCAATTATATATTTTATTGAAAAATTCCTCTGATTTTTAATAGTTTGAATATACTGTTCATTTAACCTCTTGTATAATGTATCAAATCCGTTTTTGCCGACATTATTGTTTATGACAAATTCAATTGAATCAATGGTCTTAATGGTTAATGACAAGCGATCTGTCAAAATTTTGACTTCCAAAGAACCTTTTGAACCCTCTATATTATAACTATTGCTTAAATTATTTGCATCGGCTCTCAACTTAATTTTTTGACCGGGTTCAGCAAGTAAAACAACAAAATTGTTCTGATCCATTATGAGCTCGTAAAAACCAGGATTGTCAATATTGCATTTAAATCTGAACTGACCTTTATTATTAATTTCTGCCGAATCAATTATTTTCGTCTCCGTCAGGTTCATCTCAGCCAGATAAATGAATCCTGGCTTGGAATTTTCCAACTGGCCTTTAACAGTAAATTGTTTTCCGCGATTACATGAATAAGTAAATAAAAGGACTGATATTGCAAAACATTGTAATAACCAGGAACTTTTTCTTAGCATACAGTATAAATTATTTATCTAATTTTCAGGAACATTTCCAATTCACAAATCTAAATCTTAAAATTTAATTAAATAATCCCATCTGCTAATATTTGAAAATTTCTTTCATTTTAACCACCAGATCATTTCCAATTAAATTTTTAGCTATAATCTTACCTTTTGGGTCAAGTAAAAAGTTGCCGGGTATTTCTTCAATATTATATAAAGAAACAATAGGAGAATTCCACATTTTAAAATCACAGACATTTGACCAGGAAAGGCCATTCTGAGTGATAGATTTTAACCATGAATCCTTGTTCTTATCTAATGAAACCTGGTAAATATCAAAACCTTGATTTTTGTATTTCCAATAAATATGAACCAGGTTAGGAGTTTCCTGATTACACGGGCCACACCATGATGCCCAGAAATCGAGTAAAACATATTTCCCCCGGGTTGAACTTAATTTTAAAATATTACCATCCGCTCCTTGCAAAGCTATCTCTGGTGCAAAAGCTCCTATTGAAAGTCTTCTTTGAATTTCGGCATCTTTGTTTTGCTGTTCATTTATATCATTCATACGGTTATGGAGCGACTGGACAGCATCAGCTTCAGGACAGGTTTTCATCATTATAGAATCAACCATCCTGAATAATTGATAATGTTCTGAAATAGTAAATAATGACCTTCGGGGACTGAGTTCCTGGTATAGAGCCATAATGCTGGCAAGTGAGTTTGAATGTGCCTGAATAAATTTTGTTGAATATGCCCTGTGTTGATTTTCAATACTGTCATGTATTTTTAGAATCATGCTTCGGACCGCAAGAATATTTTTGGAATTTCCATAACTGAGGCTATCATTATATACTTTTACCAGACTTTCCATTTTCTTCAGAGCTTCGTTGACTTTGTCATTTAATTCTTTTGCAAGTTCTGAATCTTTTGATCCTTTTACATCATAGGCGTGGTTAAGATCTTTGGCATCGCCTGTAATAATAACTCTTTCACCTGGTGTTACAATTAACGTTATAAAATTATTTTTTGAGAGATACAACATATAAAATGCCGGCTTATGATTTTTACCGGTTAATTTAAAATTTCCATTGTTATCAATTTTTGAAGAATCAACTGGAATATAATCAACAGTAGTCATTTCTTTCAAATAGATCATTCCATCTGTAGAATTAATTAATTTGCCCTGAATTTTAAAACGTTTATTTGGCCCACAAGCTGTGATAACCAAAACAACTGCAATCAGAATTATTAATATTTTTCTCATGATATATATTACTAAACGTAAATAATTAGCAAATTTATTTTCTTATTTCTAAAAAACGTCATTTATGATAAAATAGAATAAAACAACAAATGAATTTTATCACAAATTATTTGAAATTATTATGTCCATAATTACCTCTGGCAGTCAGGTATGTTGGAATAAATAAAAATCCTCTCACACATACTTAAAAAATCTCTAAAATAGTTAACAAATGCCCAGCATATTTGTTTCTGTTTTGTTAGGGAATAAAAAGCTCTGTTAATTACAAAATACTTAGGAAATGTAGAAACTGAAATTTCTGATTTATGTTCTTAAGTTTTTAATTTTATTATTATTGGCAATTGGAGAAATATTTACATAAGTATTTCATCAATTAGTAATATATTAAATTTTAAATGAGTGTTTGATTTTTTTGAGAGTGTGATTACTTTTTAATAAATTTAGTTATAAATGAAAGATGAATGTTTTTTAATTTAATTAATTTAATTTTAATTCATAAAAAAGAATTTAGAGATTTTATTATGTGCTTTATTTTCAGAATATTGGAAGATAATTATTTAAATAAAGTTGACTTGCAGCTTTAGATGCAGATAAATGAATTTAAGTTTGACAAAGTAGATTAAAATTCTGATATTTGTATAAAGAGGCATTTTTTCAAAAAAAAATCTAATTACCTTACTAATAACCAACAACATATGAGTTATTTAAAATTTGACAAGCTGCAACTTGTCAATCTTGAATATTCACTAAAAAAAGAGTATATTCGTTCGAATCGTTCAGGTTCATATTCCTCATCTACGATAGTTGGCTGCAATACTCGTAAATATCATGGATTACTTGTGTGTCCAATTGATGAAATTGACGGTGAAAAACATGTTATCCTATCAAGCCTTGATCTCACTGTAATTCAGCACGATGCTGAATTTAATCTTGGAATTCATAAATTTCCCGGAGATATCTATTATCCCCGTGGGCATAAGTATGTACGTGAATTTGAGATTGAAAAAGTACCATTAATCCGGTATCGAGTTGGCGGAGTTATTGTCAGTAGAGAATCGGTTCTTATTGCCAATGAAGAGCAAATTATTTTAAAATATACATTAGAAGATGCGCATTCTCCTACGATATGTCGATTTAAACCTTTCCTGGCCTTTCGAAACTTTCACAGTTTGAGCAAAGCAAACATGTATGTTAATTCCAGAGTTGAAAATATACCCAACGGAATCAGGACAAGAATGTACACCGGTTATCCTGCCTTGCACATACAATTCTCAAAAGAGGTAGAATTTCTAAATTCCCCGGACTGGCATTATAATATCGAATATGCTGAAGAGCAAGCCCGTGGTTACGATTATTCTGAAGATTTGTTTGTGCCGGGCTATTTTGAAGTTCCGATCAAAAAGGGTGAATCAATTTATATTTCAGCAAGTTTAAGAGCCAATTCGCCTGAAAAGCTTTCTAAAATATTTAGCAAAGAGATAAGCTCACGAATTCCGCGTGATAGTTTCAAGAATTGTCTTATAAATGCAGCTCAGCAATTTATAGTAAAAAGAGATAAAAAAACTGAAATTACTGCAGGCTTTCACTGGTTCGGAACATGGGGACGCGATACCTTTATTTCATTGCCCGGTTTAACCCTTGCTATTGGAGACGAGAAAACGTTTAAAGCAGTAATTGATACTATGGTAGGGCGTATGCAAAATGGGCTGTTCCCTAATATGGGAAGTGACACGAACCCGGCATTTAATTCGGTAGACGCTCCACTTTGGTTTTACTGGTCGTTGCAACAATATGTCAGATATAATGCAAAACCTTTGTCAATTTGGGAGAAGTACTCAAAACCCATGAAAAGTATTTTGGATGCTTACCGAAGTGGTATAGCATTTAATATTAAAATGCAGGAAAACGGATTGATATGGGCAGGTGAAAGCGGCCATGCGGTAACATGGATGGATGCCGTGATTAGTGGTAAACCTGTAACACCGAGAATTGGCTACCAGGTTGAAATTAATGCCTTGTGGTATAACGCTGTTCAGTTTTGTTTAGAACTGGCAAGGCTTGCCAAAGATTCGAAATTTATAGGACAATGGAAAAATGTACCTGTCTTAATCGAAAAAAATTATACCGAGATGTTTTGGGACGAAAGCAAAGGATATCTGGCTGATTATGTTGATTCGGAAAAAAAGGACTGGTCCGTGAGACCAAATCAAATTATTGCTACATCATTGGAATATTGTCCTGTTTCAGATGATATAAAACGTTCGGTTATAGATGTAGTAAAAAATGAACTGCTAACGCCAAGAGGATTACGAACCCTTAGTCCGAATGATACAAGGTATGAAGGGATTTATGAAGGCAACCAGGAAAAAAGAGACAGTTCCTATCACCAAGGTACAGCCTGGCCCTGGCTTCTTGATCCGTTTTGCAGGGCATATTTGAAAATATACAAGAAAACAGGTATTTCACTGCTTAAAGAAATATATAACGGATTTGAACCTGTTATGACAGAAGTTGGAATTGGTTCCGTTTCTGAAATTTATGACGGCAATCCCCCTCATCAGGCACGGGGCGCAATTGCTCAAGCCTGGAGCGTAGCAGCAGTTCTGCAGATAGGAAAAATGATAGAAGATTTTGAGAAAGAAAATCCTCCAGAAGATGTTACTGAATCTGGAGCAGTTTCTAAAAGCGGAACTGAACAAAAAAAGAACATTACAATTGATGATTAATAAAACCCAATTATGAAAATATTGATGTTTGGGTGGGAATTTCCACCTCATATTTCAGGCGGGTTAGGAACTGCATGTTATGGTTTAACTAAAGGCCTTTCAAAATTTCACGATGTTGAAGTTCTTTTTGTAATACCTAAAGCTTTTGGTGATGAAGACCAAAGTTCAGTACGTGTTCTAAATGCTTCTGATGTGCATGTGAGCAAAAGAGATATAACCCTGAAAGGTTTTGAAAAAGAAATGAGCCTCATTGAAGTTGATTCTATTCTTATTCCTTATACGGGTCCTGAAGAATATTTCAGCATCATGAAAAGATATGAATCTCATAACAGGAGGATTCTGGAAGGCGACTATGAAGGTAAGTTTAATTTTACGGGAACATATGGACCTGATTTGTACTCCGAAATTGTTAATTATTCGATTGTAGCATCGTCAATTGCATTAGAAAATGAATTTGATGTAATACATGCGCATGATTGGCTGACTTTTCCTGCAGGTATTGCTGCAAAGGAAGCATCAGGCAAACCACTGGTTATTCATGTCCATGCAACCGATTTTGATCGCAGTGGTGGCAATGTAAACCCCCGGGTATTTAACATTGAAAAACAGGGAATGGAAGCTGCAGATAAAATAATTACTGTAAGCAATTGGACACGGGATATAGTAATTAATAAATATGGAATAAATCCTGATAAGATATTTACGGTTTACAATGCCGTGGAGCCAATTTCAGAAATGGATAAAGTATCTATAAGAAAAGGAATAAGTGATAAAATAGTAACTTTTTTGGGCAGGATAACATTACAAAAAGGTCCGGAATATTTCGTTGAAGCAGCATATAAAGTTCTCAAAAAGATGAATAATGTAAGGTTTGTTATGGCAGGCAGTGGTGACATGCTGAACAAAATGATAGTCCGGTCCGCTCATTTAGGCATTTCGAATCGCTTTCATTTTACAGGATTTCTTTCAGGTGACGATGTTTACCAGATGTATTCCATCAGCGATTTATATGTAATGCCTTCTGTATCTGAACCATTTGGCATATCACCACTGGAAGCCATCCAGTCAAACGTACCTGTTATTATTTCCCGGCAATCAGGAGTTGCTGAAGTATTGAATCATGCAATAAAAATTGATTTTTGGGATATTGATGCATTGGCCGATGCAATTTATGGAATATTAAATTATCCTGCACTTTCAATAATGTTTAAGAAATATGGCAAACAGGAAGTTGATAAACTTAAATGGGAAACATCAGCCGGCTTTGTTCGCGACATTTATTTATCACTTACAAGCTGATTTTTGAATATATATGAATAAAAGAAATACCATATTTAAATATTTAAAAAGAAAAAGCTGCAACCGAGTAAACAATTAATAAAATAATATAATGAAAACCATCTGCTTATATTTCCAGGTTCATCAGCCATTTCGCTTTAAAAGATACCGTTTTTTTGAAATTGGCAATAACCATTATTATTATGATGATTATTCAAATGAAAGTATCATGCGAAAAATGGCTTCAAAAAGTTATATGCCAACAAATAAATTATTACTTGAACTTTTTAAGGAATATGGTAGCAGATTTAAAGTAGCCTTTTCTATTTCAGGAACTGCACTTGATCAATTTGAACTTTATGCACCTGAGGTTTTAGACAGTTTTAAAAAATTAGCTCAAACAGGGTGTGTGGAATTTCTTTCGGAGACTTATTCACATTCATTGGCTTCATTAAGCAATAAGGATGAATTTGAAAGCCAGATAAAAGAACACGATGCGAAAATTTTCAAATATTTTAATAAGAAACCAGTAATATTCAGAAATACCGAGCTTATATATAACAATGAAATAGGACAATGGATATCCGATTTGGGGTACAAAGCTGTTATAACTGAAGGCGCAAAACATATATTAGGATGGAAAAGTCCGAACTATGTTTATTGTAATGCTGTAAATCCAAGACTAAAGTTAATACTCAAAAATTACAGGTTAAGTGATGATATCGCGTTTCGTTTTTCAGATCACAGCTGGAATGAATTTCCACTTACAGCTGAAAAATTTGTCTCCTGGTTGAAAAATCTTGATCCAAAAGAAGATACTGTAAATCTTTTTATGAATTATGAAACGTTTGGAGGCCTTCAACCTAAAGAATCAGGTATTTTCAATTTTTTGAAAGCCCTGCCAAAAACCGTATTATCAACCAATAAAATTTCTTTTAGCACGCCATCCGACTTAATTGAAAATTTTCAACCGGTAGGCCCTCTATTTGTGGCTCATCCAATATCTTGGGCCGATGAAGAAAGAGATGTTTCGGCCTGGTTGGGAAATGAATTACAGCAAGAAGCTTTTAGCAAACTATATGATCTGCGGGAAAATGTTTTGAAAACTGAAGATGCAAAAATAAACCTGGACTGGAAGTATCTTCAAACCAGTGATCATTTTTATTACATGTGTACCAAATTTTTTATACAGGGGAGCATGTATTCCTACTATAATCCTTATAGTTCACCATATGATGCTTTTATAAATTACATGAATATCCTGAGCGATTTTGAAATAAGAGTAAATGATGAATTGAAGCCTAAAATCCGTAAATCAACAAGAATAGCTAAAAAAGTAACTGAAGTTGCTTCAAAGAACAATAGAAAGAGAAGTACAATAAAAGTTAAAAGTACAAAAGCTGCACCTTTAAGAAAAGCCGGAAATTCAGCAAAAATAGTTAATACTAAAAAAAAACCGGAATCCGGATTAAATAATAAAACAGCAAAAGAAAATTCAAAATTACTTAAATCAAAAAAGGCTGCTACAAAGAAAAAGGAAATAACAAAAAAGCCAAAAGCCGATGCCAAACCTAATGCCAGAAAAAAAATCCGATAGGTTTTATTTAAAATGATTTCTGAAATCCAGATATTATCTGCATTAATTGCCAGATAACAAAATTGAAAATAACTGAGAATTTTAGAATTAATTGTAAATTACATGATTGAAATTTTTCAAAAATTAATAAATTATTACTTCAGAATTTACTTTATTAATTGCTAATGTGCTATTCATAATTCCAATGGAATTTCATTATTAAATGACCGTTGGAAGAATATATATTTAATTATTTTTCACAAAAGTCAATTTGTCTCGTTTTAACGGGATAACTATTTTAAAATTAATATTAAAAAATTTTGCTATGGACGGAGAAATAAAAAAACCTGACTACTTGTTTGAAGTAAGCTGGGAAGTTTGTAACAAAGTTGGAGGAATCTACACAGTTATTTCAACAAAAGCATTAACGCTGGTTGAAGAATTGGGCAGTAATTATATATTAATAGGCCCCGATGTGTGGAGAGATGCTGCTATAAATCCTGAATTTGTAGAAGATAAAAAGCTTTTTAAATCATGGAGGGACAAGGCTGCAGAAGAAGGCCTGCGTATTAAAATAGGAAGGTGGAACATTAATGGGAATCCTATAGCTATAATAGTTGATTATACAACGTTTATCAATCAAAAAGATGCTATTTTTTCCAAATTTTGGGAAACATATGAACTCGACTCCCTTTCAGGACAGTGGGATTATGTTGAACCCTGTTTATTCGGATACGCAGCCGGTCGTGTAATAGAAAGTTTTACAAAATTCAACCTCAGCGTTAGAGAAAAAGTTGTTGCCCAGTTTCATGAATGGATGACAGGTGCCGGTCTTCTTTATTTGGAATCAAATATGCCCCAGGTTGCAACAGTATTTACCACACATGCTACAGTTTTGGGTCGGGCCATTGCCGGCAACAATCAACCTCTCTACGGGCATTTAGATGAATTTAACGCCGATGCCAAGACTACTGAATTTAATGTTGTTTCAAAACAATCTCTTGAAAAAATTTCGGCTCAAAATGCTGATTGTTTTACTACAGTAAGCGAAATTACAGGTAGCGAATGCGTAAAATTTTTAGACAAACCTGTTGATGTAGTTACGCCAAACGGATTTGAAGACACTTTTGTTCCTTCCAATGAACATTTCGAAGCTGCAAGGCAAAAAGCAAGATCTAAATTAATTGAGGTAACCGAGTCTCTATTAAACAGAAAAGTTCCGGAAGACTCATTATTACTTGCAACATCAGGCAGGTATGAATTTAGAAACAAAGGGATAGATCTATACATCAATGCATTATCTGAACTTAATAAATCCCATGAATTAAAAAGAAACATAATTGCATATATCTTAATTCCTGCCAACCATTATGGGCCACGCAAAGATTTGATGAACAGGATCAAAGGCCAGGAAAGCCAGCCATGTGACGGATGCGTATTGACACATAACCTTCACTATGAAGAACATGATAATATTTTAAACCGGATAAAAGAACTTCATTTATTAAATCAACCGAAGGACAAAGTAAACGTTATATTCGTTCCATCTTATCTGAATGGTGATGATGGTATTTTTAATATGCCTTATTATGATTTGCTTATTGGCTTTGATCTTTCAGTTTTCCCGTCATACTATGAACCATGGGGTTATACACCTTTGGAAAGTCTTGCCTTTCATGTACCTACCATAACAACCAGTCTAACAGGTTTCGGACTCTGGGTTCGCAAACAATATAAAAATCCGGGTAATGGTATAGCTATCGTGGAACGTACCGATTCCAACGATCGTGAAGTTGTTGGTGAAATTGTAAAAACTGTAACCCGTATAGCATCCCTCAATCCACAACAGATGCTCGATGCAAAAGAAAAGGCAAAAGAAATATCTAAAATTGCGCTCTGGAAAAACTTGATAAATTATTATTATAAAGCATATAATATTGCTATTCTGAAAGCGTCAGAACGATCGGGAACAGTTGTTGAAACCGAGAAGGTGGAAACTTTGTCTCCTTCTGAAAAAATTTCGGTCGCAAATGCTCCTATTTGGAAACGTCTGTTGGTTCAAAAAAATATTCCTGAAAAACTCCATGCCCTCGAAGAAATCTCGAAGAATTTATGGTGGAGCTGGAACTACGATGCAATTGAAATGTTCAGGTCAATTGATCCGGCGCTTTGGGAACAAAGTGAAGGAAATCCGATTGCCTTCTTCGACATGATTTCATTTGATCGTTTCATGAGACTGGAAAAAGACAAAAATTTTCTTAAGAAATTAAATGATGTTTATGACAGGTTTTTGGAGTATATGAAAAAACCCATGAAGCAGGGTCCAAAGGTTGGATACTTCAGCATGGAATATGGTATTCACGATTCAATTAAACTTTACTCCGGTGGTCTGGGTATTTTAGCTGGTGATTACCTAAAAGAGGCAAGCGATACAGGTTGTGATATTGTTGCAGTTGGTTTGCTTTACAGATATGGATATTTTAAACAAATTATCTCAGCCCATGGCGACCAGATTGCACAATATGAATCACAAAAATTTTCAAAAACACCTGCTCAGCCGGTAAGAGACGATAAAGGCAATTGGCTCATAATTCATCTTGTATTGCCGGGACGAACACTAACAGCACGTATCTGGCTTTTAAATGTTGGTAGAATTTCGTTGTACCTTCTTGATACTGATTTTGAAGATAACATTGACCAGGATCGTACCATAACACATCACCTGTATGGAGGCGACTGGGAAAACCGTTTTAAGCAGGAATTGTTACTTGGTATAGGAGGCATCCGTGCTTTGGATTTAGTTGGCATTAATTGCGATATTTATCATTGCAATGAAGGACATGCTGCATTTATTGGGATTGAGAGACTCAGAAAATATATTGTAAATGAGAATTTCACATTTGCAGAAGCTCTTGAAATAGTAAGGGCCTCTCAGCTTTTCACAACACATACCCCGGTTCCTGCAGGTCATGATGCATTCGATGAAGATATGCTTCGTACTTACATTGGGCATTATCCAAGCCGTATTAAAATTTCATGGAAACAA
>Ga0182017_10003229_pt1 | contig 12191 bp, 5 predicted proteins | sample 712E3DmetaG_FD_120492 | JGI IMG/M metagenome (GOLD analysis project Ga0182017, IMG submission 120492) | Permafrost microbial communities from Stordalen Mire, Sweden - 712E3D metaG | ecosystem: Environmental > Terrestrial > Soil > Wetlands > Permafrost | place: Sweden: Stordalen | collected... | reverse complement strand
GCGGCTAGCGGGTCGCGTGGGCGAGGGCGGTAGCGAGTTCGTGTGGGGTACGCGGGAGGCGAACGGCGTACGGCGAGGGCGTGAGCGCTCCGGGTGCCGCGGGCCGCGGGTCGCTCACGCTCACGCCAGCCGCCCACGCTGGCCGCGTGCCGCGGGTCGCTCACGCTACCGCTACCGCTCACGCGGGCCGATCTGCGCTGGCCCGGAAGGCCGGTAGGCCAGGCCAGGTTCCTTGTGCATACCGTCAGTTGCTGACTCCACTTTTCCCTGTCCGCTGCCGAAACAAGAGAAGGCAGGGCAGCGTGACAGATGATGCACCAGGATCACGGCGCGACGAACGGGTCCGGCGAGTGACGGAAGAACAGGCCCCCGAGCCAAGTCCGCCTCGCCGGGTCGTCAGCATTCGCGGAGGGTTGCTGATTTCCTTCGCCCTCCTCGTGTTGTTGGTCTTGGGCAGCTTGTTGACGGCTTCGCTCGTCAGCACAGCGCGCCTAACGCGTGACGTTGCCGGGACCCTGATGTTCGCGTTGGGGCGAGATATGGACGTCCGACTGCACGATCTGTTCGATCCAATCGTGCAAAAAGCGGTCGAGGACTATGCGGCGATCCGGCAGGGGCGGTACTCGGCCAAGGACTCGGAGACGCGCCGGGAACTGCTAATGCCGGGGCTGTTTTCGCTGCCCAAGGTCGATTCCATGCTGCTCGCCGATCAGAGGGGCGCGCATCTTCTCATCGAACGCTACAGCGAGCCCGTCCGTCGTTCCGCTCTTCTCAGCCCCGTGTCGGACCGGCTGCCCGTGTCCGACCCTGGCCGCCTGCAGTTCCTCACGCGGGATTTCCGGCCCGCCGAATGGGGTGAAACCAGTCGCTGGGCGCTTTGGGAGAACAGCGGACAACGGTTGGTGCAGGAATGGACTCTCTCCCTGTCCGGCTACGACTTTCGGCAGCGCCCCTGGTACAAGGCGGCCATGGCAGCGTTTCGGGATCAAACCCTGCCCGAGGCGCACGCCGCCGCCTCTAGCCTGGTGGCATGGACCGATGTCTACCCGCTCTATACCGCGAAAAGCCCCAGCATCTCCGCGACTGTCGCCGCGCGCGACCCGTCGGGCGAAATCCTGATCGTTACCTACAATCTACCTCTGGACGAGATCGCACAGTTTACGACGTCAGCGCGACCGTCGCCGCGCGGGATGATGTTTGTGATGACCGATGACGGTAGGCTGCTGGGGCCGCCCCGGGGCGGCCGGAGCGAAGACGCCGCCAACCTGCCGTCGTTGCAACCGATCGCACAGGCCAGCTCTCCGAAGGTCGCGAAGGCGGTCTCGAAGTGGCAGGCTGACCACAGAAACCGGCCCGATCACTTTCGTCTCGCGCTCGACGGTGAAGCTTGGTGGTCGGAATTCACGCCCTTCGAGTTCGGCTCCCAGCAGCGTTTCTGGATCGGCGTGCTGCTCCCCGAGTCCGACCTCATTCCGGCGGCCAGACACTATCAGGGGGTGATCGCCGGAGTTGGCCTGCTGGCCCTGCTCGCCGCGGCCTTGCTGGCGCTGAGCCTCGCCCGCTGGTTCTCGAAACCCCTGGCCCAACTGGCCGCGCAAAGCCGGCGTATCGCCTCGCTCGACCTGACCGAAGCCGCACCAGTGCGCTCCCACCTCACCGAACTCGATCTGCTGTCCGTCACGCTCGGCTCCATGAGCGATTCCCTGCGTAGGCACATCGCAGAACGCGAGCTATCCCGTCAGGAGGGACACGCGCGCAAGCTCGAAGCGGTCGGTCAACTAGCCGCGGGCATAGCCCATGAAATCAACACGCCGGCGCAGTACGTGGGGGACGGCATACACTTCCTAATGGAGGCATTTGAAGGCTATCGGAAGCTCGTGAGCCAATACCAGCGGGCCGTGGAAGCTCTTGCGACGGCCGGCGGGTGTGAAGCGCTGGTCAGCGGGATCCGGGAGACAGAAAAGGACATCGACCTTTCCTACCTCGACGCGAATGTGCCTGACAGCTTCGCGAGCTGCCAGGACGGCATCTCGCGGATCTCGACCATCGTGCGGGCGATGAAAGAATTCTCACATCCTGACCAGAGGGAGAAGGCCCCTGCCGACTTGAACCAGGCCTTGCAGACCACGCTCGCCGTCGCCAAGAACGAATACAAGTACGTGGCTGACATCACGACCGAGTTCGGCGACCTGCCGCCCGTTCTCTGCCATGTGGGTGACTTGAACCAGGTCTTCCTGAACCTGATCGTCAACGCGTCCCATGCCATCGGCGACGTGGTGGGCAAAGGAGGGACCAAGGGCACGATTCGAATTACCACTTCGAGAGAAGACAACTTGGTGCGCATCGATGTTGCCGACACAGGGTCAGGAATTCCAGCAGCGGTCCGCCCGCGAATCTTCGATCCATTCTTCACCACCAAAGAGGTGGGCAAGGGCACTGGCCAAGGCCTGGCCATCGCCCGTTCCATCGTCGTGACCAAGCATCACGGCTCCCTGACCTTCGACAGCGAGGTAGGCCAAGGGACCACGTTTACGATCCGTCTGCCGATTGACAGTCCATAGGTGCCTGCCAAGTCCGGGTCGGCATATGCAGCCGGGTCCGTCAGGGCTACTTGTCCCACGGGACGGCGTGCCTATTCTGGAGCTAGGGAACTAACCATGCGGCTCGATAAATTTACCATCAAGGCTCAGGAGGCCCTCGCGGCGGCCCATGCGACGGCCGAGCAGCACGCGCATCAGGAGGTCACGCCCGAGCATGTATTGCGGGCGCTGCTGACCCAGGAGGAGGGCGTCGCCCTTGCGGTGCTACGCAAGGTGGGCGCGGATCCCGACGGGCTTCTGCGCAAGGTCGACGAGGCGCTGGCGGCACAGCCGCAGGTGCGCGGCAACACGGCGGAGGCCTACGTGGGCCGTCGCATGAAGGACTTGCTCGACGAGGCGGCTCGCCAGTCCGACGAATTCAAGGACGAGTACGTATCGAGCGAGCACCTGTTGCTGGCGCTTCTGTCCAAGGATCTGGGGGCGGCCTCGCGCACGCTGCGCGAGGCGGGCGTGGACCGCGACACTGTTCTCAAGGCGCTGGCCGAGGTCCGCGGCAGTCAGCGGGTCACCGATCCGGACGCTGAACAGCGCTACCAATCGCTGGCCAAGTACACGCGCGATCTCACCGAGCTGGCCCGCCAGGGCAAGCTGGACCCGGTCATCGGTCGCGACGAGGAGGTGCGCCGGGCCATGCAGGTGCTCTCCCGCCGCACCAAGAACAACCCGGTGATCATTGGCGAGCCAGGCGTGGGCAAGACCGCCATCGTGGAGGGCATTGCCCAGCGGATCGCCGCCGGCGATGTACCTGAATCGCTCAAGCGCAAACGCATTTTGGCGCTCGATCTCGGCTCGCTGGTGGCAGGCACCAAGTTCCGCGGTGAGTTCGAGGACCGGCTCAAGGCGGTGCTGAAGGAGATCGCGGCGGCCGAAGGCCAGGTCATCCTTTTCATCGATGAGCTCCATACCCTGGTCGGCGCAGGGGCAGCCGAGGGCGCGGTCGACGCAGCCAATATGCTCAAGCCGGCCCTGGCGCGCGGCGATTTGCGCTGCATCGGCGCCACGACGCTCGACGAATACCGCAAGCGCATCGAGAAGGACAAGGCGCTGGAGCGTCGGTTTCAGCCTGTGATGGTGGGCGAGCCTTCCGTGCACGACACGGTGGCGATCCTGCGCGGCCTGAAGGAACGCTACGAGATCCACCACGGGATCCGCATCCGCGACAGTGCCCTGGTGGCGGCGGCGCGGCTCTCGCACCGCTATATTTCGGGCCGGCAATTGCCTGACAAGGCCATCGACCTGGTCGACGAGGCAGCCAGTCGCTTGAAGATGGAGCTGGACTCGCTGCCCGAGCCCATAGACCAGTTGGAGCGCAGCCTGACCAGCCACCTGATGGAGCAATCGGCCCTGGCCAAGGAGGGCGACGAAACCTCCCGCAACCGTCTGGCCGACGTGGAGTCCGAGATCGCCGAGTTGCGCGAGCGGGTCGACAGCATGAAGCTCACCTGGCAGCGCGAGAAACAGGTCATCGTCGAGCTGCAGAAACTGAAGAGCGAGATCGAGGAGGCCAAGACGCAAGCGCAGCTTCTGCAGCGACAGGGCGACCTGGGGCGCGCGGCCGAGGTTCGCTTCGGCCGTTTGCCCGAGTTGGAGAAGAAACTCCAGGCCAAGAACCAAGAGCTGGCGGCCGCGCAGAAGAACGGCTCGTTCCTCCGCGAGGAAGTCACCGAGGACGATATCGCCGCTGTGGTGTCCAAGTGGACCGGCATTCCCGTGGAAAAGATGCTGGAGGGAGAGCAGGCCAAGCTGACCAACATGGAGGCGCGCCTGCACGAGCGCGTGGTGGGCCAGGATCGGGCGGTCGAGGCCATCGCGAACGCGGTTCGGCGCGCGCGTGCCGGCCTGCAAGACCCCAACCGTCCCATTGGCTCGTTCATCTTTTTGGGGCCGACGGGAGTGGGCAAGACTGAGTTGGCGCGCGCGCTGGCTGCCTTCCTCTTCGACGACGAAAACCATGTCGTGCGCATCGACATGTCCGAGTACATGGAGAAACACAGCGTCTCGCGCCTGCTTGGGGCGCCTCCCGGCTATGTCGGGTACGAAGAAGGCGGCCAGCTCACCGAAGCGGTGCGCCGGCGGCCCTATTCGGTGGTGCTCTTCGACGAGATCGAAAAGGCGCACGCCGATGTCTTCAACGTATTTCTGCAACTGCTCGACGATGGGCGGCTGACCGATGGCCAGGGTCGCACGGTCGATTTCCGCAACACGGTGGTCATCATGACCTCCAACGTCGGCAGCAAACGCTTACTTGGCGATCCGCCCGACACCGAGGGTGTCATGGATGACCTGCGCCGCACCTTCCGGCCCGAGTTCCTCAACCGGGTCGACGACATCGTTCTCTTCGAACGTCTGGGCCGGGCGGACCTGGACCGCATCGTCGACCTGCAGATCGAACGCTTCCGCAAGCTTCTGCGTGAGCGCGATATTGGGATCGAGTTGGCCCCGGCGGCGCGGTCGTTTCTGGCCGACAAGGGATTCGACCCGGTCTACGGCGCTCGCCCGCTCAAGCGCGCCATCACCACGTACCTACAGAACCCTCTGGCTCGGCGTCTGATTGCTGGTGAATTCGTATCGGGTGAGACCGTGTGGGTCACGCGCGCAGGCGACGAGCTGGGCTTCAGTCTCAAGCCAACCGCGGCTTCAACCGCTGTAAGTTAGTGGGACCGATGAAGGACCTCTACAAAATCCTGGGCGTTCCCGAAGATGCGAGCGCGGACGCGCTCAAGAAGGCGTACCGCAAGCTGGCCAAGGAGAATCACCCGGACGCCACCGGGGGCGACAAGAAGAAGACTGAACGCTTCAAGGAAATCAACGAAGCCTACACGGTTCTCTCCGACCAGCAGAAGCGGCGCGAGTACGACCGGTTGCGGACTGCGCCCGTGGGCGCGGACGGCATGCCCGAGGGTTTCGACCCGGACACCTTCGCGCAGGTTTTCGGTGGGGGCAGCGGTGGCGCGCACATGGACGGCTTTGGCGATCTGGGCGACATGTTTGCCAATCTGTTCGGAAACGCCCCACCCTTTGCGCGAGGTCGGGGCCGCGGCCGTGCCCAGGCGCGGGGCGCAGACATGGTGGGCAGCCTGGAGGTGACGTTCAAGGACGCTGCCCTCGGTGGGCGACAGAGCCTTCGCTCAGGCAGTGGGGCATCAGTGAACGTCAACATACCCGCTGGCGTCGAGACCGGGGCTCGCCTGCGCGTGCCTGGCCAGGGCGGTCCCGCTCCCAAGTCAGGCCAGCCGGGTGACCTTTACCTGGACATCGTGGTGCAACCGGATCTCCATCTGCGCCGCAATGGGGACGACGTGGAGTTGGTTCTGCCTCTCACGTTGGGTGAGGCTGTGCTCGGTACGCAGATCGATGTCCCAACCTTGGAAGGGACAGTCAGGCTGACCATCCCACCGGGCACGTCCAGCGGCGCCAAACTGCGCCTGCGCGGGAAGGGAATCAAACGGCCCGAGGGTGGCCGTGGGGACCAGCTTTGCCGTGTCGAGATCGTCGTCCCGCGTCTCAAACCTGATGACGTCGAATCCCATCGCCTGGCCGAGGAGCTGGAAAAGCGTACCCGACCGGCAAGAATCCGAGCCTTCTAATGCAACCTGACATCCATGGCATCAACACGGCTGGCTACAGCGACGATTTTTCGGCGCTCGCGGGCTTGCGGTTCCTGCTCTGCCGGCCTAGTTTTGAAGGAACAAGATGACGCCCCCCGAAGGCTCACGATCGCTTCCTCTGCTTTCGCTGCGGAACCTGGTTCTGTTTCCTGGTGCCGTGATGCCCGTAGAGATCGGACGCCTGTCGTCGCTGCGGCTGATCGAGAGCCTGCCGGGCAAGGGGGTTCACCTCCTGGTCGGAACGCAGAAGGACGCGGATGTGGAAGAGCCGGCGGGCGCGGACCTGTATGGTGTTTGCGTCGAGGGCGAGGTCGTGCGCATCGTCAAGGCAGCCGAGAACCGGGTCACGGCGGTCCTCCGGGGCGTCGAGCGACGCCGCATCACCGGCTTCGTGCAGGAAAAGCCGTTCCTGGTTGCCACCTATGATCCGCTGGTCGAGATTCGCAAGGATCCCATTGAGATCGACGGGTTGGGCATGGCCGTGTACGACGTGGCCAAGCAGCTCATCGCCATCTCGCCCGACATTCCGGATGAGGCAGCCCAGATCCTGGATCAGAACAAGGATCCCGCGCGCTTGGGCGACATCGCCGCGGCCACCGTGGATCTGTCGGCCGAAGAGCGCGCCTCGCTTCTCGTCGAGGTGGACGTGGCCGAACGCTTGCGCCGCCTGCTGGTTCTCCTGCAGCGCAAGGTCGAGCTGATCAAGGTCAAGCAGAAGATTGACACGCAGGTACGCGAGGAGTTCTCCAAGCATCAGCGCGAGGCTGTCCTGCGCCAGAAGCTGAAGGCCATCCAGGACGAGCTGGGTGAGGGCGACGACGGCAGCGATCTCGATTCTTTCGAAGAAAAGATCAAGGCGTCGGGCATGGCTGAAGACACGGCCAAGGTGGCGCGCAAGCAGCTCGAACGCCTGCGCCAGATGGCGCCCTCGTCGGCCGAGTACACCGTGCAGCGCACCTACTTGGAGTGGCTGGTCGAGCTGCCGTGGTCGAAGTCGACCACCGACACTCTCGACCTGGATCAGGCGCGCAAAGTTCTGGATGCCGACCACTACGACCTGCAGAAGGTCAAGAAACGGGTGCTGGAATACCTGGCCGTGCGCAAGCTGGCGCCCGCCAAGAAGGGCCCCATCCTGTGCCTGGTGGGCCCCCCCGGCGTGGGCAAGACCTCGCTGGGCAAGTCGGTGGCGCGCTCGCTCTCGCGGGAATTCATTCGCGCCTCGCTGGGCGGCGTGCGCGACGAGGCCGAGATTCGCGGCCACCGCCGCACCTACATCGGCGCCCTGCCGGGCCGGATCATCCAGGGCATGCGGCGGGTGGGCACGCACAACCCGGTGTTCATGCTGGACGAGATCGACAAGCTGGGGGCCGATTTCCGCGGCGATCCGGCGGCCGCGCTGCTCGAGGTTCTGGACCCCGAACAGAACAACGCCTTTTCCGACCATTACCTCGAAGTCAACTTCGATCTATCCAGCGTGATCTTCATTGCCACGGCCAACACGCTGGAGACGATTCCGCCCGCGTTGCTCGACCGCATGGAGGTGCTGGAGATTCCGGGCTACACGCGGGACGAGAAGCTGGAGATCGCCAAGCGGCACTTGGTGCCCAAGCAGATCGCCGAGCACGGACTGGATGAGAGGCAGATCAACTTCGACGAGGAAAGCCTGACCACGATCATCGAGCAGTACACGCGCGAGGCGGGCGTGCGCAACCTGGAACGCGAGGTGGCCAATGTCATTCGCGCCGTCGCAGTCAAGGTAGCGGAAAACGAGCCCTATCAGCCCAAGCTGGACCCGGCGCAGATTGCGGAGTTCTTGGGGCCACAGAAGTTCTTCTCCGAGGTTGCCGAGCGAACCGAGGTTCCCGGGGTGGCCACCGGCTTGGCCTGGATGCCCACCGGCGGAGACATCCTGTTCATCGAGGCGTCGCAAATGCCGGGCAAGGGCAATCTGATCCTCACCGGGCACCTGGGCGACGTGATGAAGGAATCGGCGCGCGCCGCCCTGTCCTGGGTGCGCACCCACGTCGAGGAGCTGGGCCTCAATCCGGATTTCGAGAAGCTCGACGTGCACCTACATGTGCCGGCCGGGGCCGTGTCAAAGGACGGCCCTTCCGCGGGCGTGGCCATGACCGTGGCGCTGGCCTCGCTGTTCACGGGCCGTCGGGTGCGCGGGGACGTGGCCATGACCGGCGAGATCACTCTGCGCGGCAGCGTGCTGCCGGTGGGCGGGATCAAAGAAAAGGTCCTGGCCGCGCACCGGGCCGGGATCAGCCGTGTGTTGCTTCCTGACCGCAACCGCAAGGACATGGTCGACATCCCCGAAAGTGTCCGCAAAGATCTGGAATTGGTCTTCGTGAAGCGCATCCAGGAGGCTCTGGAGCTGACCCTGGAATCGGTGCCGGTGGTCGTGGCCGGGCCAGACTCCGGCTCGCCCGAGGGCACCGCCGCCCGGGCGTAGTCGCGTGGGGAGCCCGCCGGCTCTGCCGGCGGCGCACCATCGCGGGAGGGTTTGGGAACCCTTTGAGGGTTCCCATGTAGATCGTCTCAGTACAGATACATCAGGCGGATGCGTGCGCTATACATGTAATCGCTCCACGTGTTGGTGCTCGGGGTCGCGAAGCTCACTACGTAGTCCGACCGGGCATAGGCGAGCACGGCCTTGACGAAAAGCTGCTTGGCCACGAGGTACTGAACGGCGATGAAAGTCTGCAAGTGCGCAGTCTGGTCGACATCGCCACTGGAATCCCTATGACTGTCGTCCTGCCTCGTCCAATTCACCCCACCGCCGAGGAGCAAATCATCGAGACCTTGTGCGTGGGGGGCAACAATCCTGACAATGCGGAGGTTGGCGAAACCGCCGACACTAGTCGTGTTGTAGGTCCCCAAGCCGTTGGCGTTGCCGTTGTCGTCGGTTTCAGACGTCCAGCCTCGGCCAATGTTTCCGCCGAACTCAAGGTAGGGCTCGCAGATGATTTGGACAGCTCCGCCCACGCCGTATTGCTTCTTCCTGTACTTGCTATCCTGCTTGACCTGAATCGCGTTTCCGCTTGCGTCCACCTTCGTGCTTCCGTCGGGGTTGGTGGCGGTCACGACCTGGTCCTGGCCCCTGGTAACTTTGACGTACTCCCCGCCACCTTTGACCTTGAGCCATCCAAGGTCCAGGATTCCGACCCCGCGGCCACCCAATGAATTGTCGCTATTCGTCTGCACATTCGCGGTTCCCAGTCGGCCGAGAGCCTCGAAACGCAGGATCCTGAGTGGAAAGAAATGCACCGCCACGTTGCCGAGTCCCTCGCCAGTTGGCCGATCATGCAGGTAGGTGACTCCGTAGTAGTCGGGCTGGTTGACGTTGCTGCCACCGAGGCCCTCCTGGGTGGCGCCCCTTCGCTCGAGGGTGTTGATATCTAGGCCCATGCCTGTGTGGTAAACTTCCCAGCCCTCAAAGCGGCCGACTTTCAGGTCGAAGCTGTTCCACCATCCGATGCGAAGCCAGAGATCATCCGTGTCAACGATACCAGCGCCAGGGTCTGACTGTGACTTGCTCTGGGTCTCGTTGGCGACCAGCTCGGCCTGTGCCTGGACGAAAAACCGGCCACTGGCATAGGTTGGCGTCACGCGCAAGACCGCCCGCCCTTGTTGTAACCACCTGACCGTGTTCGGCGCAGCGGGGCCACGGGTGATCTGCTCGTAGCCGGTGTCGACCCACGCCGAGCCGGAAACACCGACCCCGGTTCTTGTCATGAGAGGCCATTGCAGGCCGTGAAAGGATGGCTCGAGCCACAGCGATCCACCGTACAGGCCGCGCATGCCTGGATAGGCACCAGGCCCGAGATGTTCGACGTACTGAGCGGGTGGCGGCGGGACCAGGGCAGGCATCGCCTCTTCTTCTGGCGGGAGCGGGGGTGATGGCTCCGGTTGGGGTGGTACTACGGGACTTTCCGCGGATGGCGCGGCAGGGGGCGCGGACGGCGGCGCCGAAGGTGGAGCAGAATCAGGAGCGGGTTTCGTTTCGGCAGGGGGAGGCAGGGGAGTCACGGTCAGGTCGCCCTTGGGTGGAGGCTCCCAGGCCTGGCTTGCTGCGGAGGGCGGGGCGGCGCCGACCGCCGCGTCCGCCGCCTTGTTCTTCTTGGCACCGGACGAACTCTTCTTCTTGGCCGCTTCCGCCGCGGGGCTGAGGATCAGGACGATCGCCGACGCCAAGCACAAGACGGCCGACAACGGAATAGATCGGGAGCGTGTGGATGTCATGGGGAACCTATCCAATGCGAAAGTCAGCTCAGGGTCAAGAGACTCCGCGGGCCATCACTTGACTGTGAAGGTGTCAGAGAGAGGCAAGGTGGCCGAGCTGGGGCCAACCATGACCTTCACCGTGCCGGTTTCGACCGACCAACCGCTGGTGTCGTAGAATTTGAGATCGGCAACGCGGACAGGGATCGTCACGGTCTGCTTTGCCCCAGCAGCGAGCGACACACGCGCAAAGCCCTTCAACTCCTTGGCCGGCCGCTTCTTGGTGGTGTTGGGGTAGGACACGAACAGGAGGACCACCTCGTCCCCTGCCACGGTTCCCGAGTTGGTGACATCCACCGAGACGTTCACCACCGCCGTTTGGGTCGCATCGCTACAGGGAACCACGAGGTTGCTGTAGTCGAACTTGGTGTAGCTCATGCCATAGCCAAAGGGGAAGAGAGGCGCGATGCTCTTGTTGTCGTAATAGCGGTAGCCGACGTAGTAGTCCATGGTCGTGGTTGTGCCGGCATTGAACGTCGGCAAGTCGCTCAGCTGCTTGGGCCAAGAGATGGGCAGCTTTCCGGAAAAATTGGCCTTGCCAAAGAGCAACTGGCCCAAGGCCGTGCCCCCGACCATGCCGGGGTACCAGGCCAACACGACCGCCGAGACCGAGGACAGCCAAGGCATGTCGATAACGCTGCCGCCTTCGAGCACCACCACCATGGGCTTGCCCAACGCGGCCACGTCAGTGATCAGCTTGTTCTGAGTGCCCGAGTTCATCTTGCCGTCGAGCGAGAAGCTGGTGCGGTCACCGCTTCCATTATATTCCTCGCCCTCGTCATAGGGGGTGAGCCCCGCAACCACGACGATGAAGTCAGCACCCTGGGCCGAGGCCGCCGTACTGCCACTGGTCACGGTTACGCCTGACCCTGCGGCCGCTTGGATACCAGCGAAAGGTCCAACCGCCTGGCTCGAATCGAAATTGACTCGGCTGCTGCCCACATCGCCAACCCGAACGCCGGTCGCGAAGTTGATGGTTCCCCTGTTCACGTCGTCACCGCAGTTGTTGATACCAGGGCCAGTGGCAGTGCCATAGCTATCCAGCGGCGCACAGTAGCTCTCGGTCAAGCCAACAACTGCAATCTTGGTAACCGTGCTCTTGATGGGCAGCGTGTTGTTGTCGTTCTTGAGCAGGACCATCGACTTCAGAGCGGCCTCTTGCGCGATGGCGACGTGCGCGCTGTTGTTGTTGATGGAACCGCCGCTGAATCCCACGCTAGACTTCTGCAGCCCGGTGCCCTTGTCCACGCCAAAGCGGTATTTCTGCTCCAAGACGCGTTTAGCCGACGTGTCGATCAGGCTCTGCTGCACGGACGACCCGACAATAGTTTCAATCGTGCTGTATTGGAAACTCCAAGGGGCCTCCAGGTCCAGACCCGCGTTAATGGCCTGGGCCGCAGTCGTGGCACTCGCCCCCTGTGCCAACTTGTTTCCACCGGGCATCGCCCACCAGTCGGATATCACGAATCCATTGAAACCGAAATCCGTACGCAAGATGTCGGTGAGAAGGTGGGCATTCTGGGTGCAGTTGGTTCCGTTCACCAAATTGTAGGCTGCCATGATGCAGGCTACGCCCCCGTCCTTGATTATCATCTCGAAATGCCGCGCATAGATCTCACGCAGGGTTTGCTCGTCCATCGAGGCATTGAGAGACGCTCGAAGATTCTCGATGTTGTTGGCAGCGTAGTGTTTGGCG
>Ga0182017_10003227_pt1 | contig 12192 bp, 10 predicted proteins | sample 712E3DmetaG_FD_120492 | JGI IMG/M metagenome (GOLD analysis project Ga0182017, IMG submission 120492) | Permafrost microbial communities from Stordalen Mire, Sweden - 712E3D metaG | ecosystem: Environmental > Terrestrial > Soil > Wetlands > Permafrost | place: Sweden: Stordalen | collected... | reverse complement strand
TTAATTAATAATTATCAATATTCCTGTAAATAGCACTCAATGGGTTGATGAACTGAACGCTGATAGCCGATAGACCTATCTACCCGTCAGTTGTGAAAAATATGCTAAAATAGAAAGAGTATGAACACAAAAACTTTCTTGAGATTAAGGCCGGTATTCTGGAGTATTATCATATTTGTCCTCGCCCAGGCATTTACTTTTCTGGTCGTTTCGCATACGGGTGTATTTTTAGAGAAACATAATCTGTCCCTGCCGCCCCCACAAGCAGACACCGTTTCAATCTGGCCGAGCACGACGACTTCTCCTTCCGGAGAAGTGACACAGGTGTCTGCGGAATCATCATTAGGTCCTATCCTGATCTATTTCTTCGCTGTTGTGGTGATCATGGCAGTCGTGCTCTTTGCGATTCCGATATCGGCTTTAAAAATGTTGTTTAAGGTGATTTTTGCCTTTTTATATTGCTGGAGCATCTTTGTGATATCGATCCTCTGGCTGCCCATGGTTGCCAGTATCGCGATCGCCTTAATTATCGGCATATTGTGGTTTTTCTATCCGCGGGTGTGGATGCAAAGTTTAGTAATGCTGCTGGCAATGGTCGCGCTGGGAGAAGTATTCGGCCGATTGATCTCACCATGGACGGCGATGATCCTACTGGCGGTGCTGGCCGTTTACGACTATCTGGCAGTGCGCTTTGGTTTCATGATGTGGATGGCCAACAAATTGTCATCGTCAAGCACGCTGCCAGCTTTCATTATTCCATACCGCGCGTCGGATTGGGCCAATAATCTAAAGAAAGCCGATATTCCCAACCTGGCAGAACAAAAAGCGGAAGAACGAAAGTATTCCATCCTCGGTGGCGGAGATATCGGGTTCCCGGTATTGCTGGCGGCGTCGGTCTATAACTCCCGCGATATGAGAGCAGGGCTGGTTGTTGCAGCTTTCTCTCTGGTGGGGCTGCTGGGAGCATATTTCGTTCAGGCAAAGTTCGCGAAAGGGAAAGCCGTCCCAGCCTTACCGACGATCGCGGTAATGTCGCTGATCGGCCTGGCTTTAGTCAGTTTTGTACATTGACAAAAAAGTTCTAATTACTAATGGCTAAGCATTAAGCAAATTCGAATAGACATTTATTCTAGTCTACATTTACCTACGCCGAAGCCCCCGAATAATGCCTCAGTCCGAATTTCCAAAAGGCGCGGGAGACGATAAATAGAACAGCTGCCGCGATAAAGGCGGCGAGCAGCGTCACCCAGTTCAGACGGCTGGTCAGGGCTTCTACCGGAATGGTGGTGGCAAAGGCCACCGGGATGACAAAGATCAGGCCATAGCGCAGCCAGCCGGGATAAAGGCTGAGCGGCCAGCGTCCGGCATGATACACACTCAGGAATATCGTCAAAATATTTTCCACCCGCACCAGCCAGAAGGCCAGCGTGGCTAAAATCAGGAAGAAGCTGTAGACGATCACCGAACCGGTTAGCAGCATCCCTAGAAATTCTACCGCCTGCACCCCACCGATAACGCTGCCCATCCGTGCTAAAGCAATGATCAAAATCACCAAACCGAGAAAAATATCGATAATTTTCCAGACGGCAACCCGGCTGAAGGTGGCGATCAGTTGGGCGTCCTCCGGTTTGGTCAATGTAAAATCGAAGGTGCCGTCGCGCACCGATTCGGTGAGCTGCTGCATGCCCGGCAGAATAGCCACCCGGATAACCCCACCGATCAGGCTGTAGACGCCAACCAGCGCCAGAATTTCTTCCGGGCGCCAGCCGTTGAGTGAATCAGTGTAGGAGAAAATAATCGCCATCCCGGCCAACGTAAAACCGAGACCCATCACCGATTCAAAAAAGCTGAAAAGGAAGTTGATACGGTAGGCCAGTTCCCCTGCGATATTGACGCGGAAAAATACCCCGATCAAACGCAGGTAATTCATTGTCCCACCGCCGAATAGGCCTTGGTACCCAATTTAAAAACCGCACCGGCAAGGAAAAAGGTAATGATCAGCCAAACCGCCTGTACCCCGATTCCGAACAGTGCCGCGGAGGGTGTGATCTTGCCCAGCAGTAATTCTGTTGGAAACCCGACCGTCCAATAAAGAGGCAGTATTTTAGCGGCGATTTGAATGGAATGAGGAAGCAATGACAACGGCGCAATTTGTCCGGAAAATAATAGCAACAGCAAAAAGTACAATTGATTAAGGGAGCTGACGCGGGTCGTCCAGAATGCAGCCTGTGCCAGTGTCCATTCCAGCAGGAAACGCACGAAAAACGCCAGTATTAGCACGGGGATAAAGGCCAGGACAACCCACAATGAAACGGAAAGAACCGCATGAAAGGTAAACGCCAGCGCCACAGCGATGACAGTCAAGACCGGCAGCTGGATCGCTTTTGACATCAGATTATCAGCTATAAAAGAATGAATCGGATGCACCGGTTTCAAGAGGGCAAAAGATAAGATACCTTCTCTGATACGCCATTCATAATCCCACATAAGCCAGGTGTAAGTGAACTGGTTCACCAGCATAAGCACCAGGAAATATGAAACAAAGGCGCCGGTGGTATAATCGCCGACGCTACCGCCATTGCCGTTCGAAACCGTGGACCAGACCACCAGAAAGACCAGCGGTTCGAGCACCTGACCGATCATCCATATCAATAAAGACGCGCGGTACTGAAACATCGAAGCGAAAGTCGTTTTAAATTGCTGCAAATACATTTGGAATAAAGCTTTCATTTGTTCCATTCCGTAAAAGCGCGGTCGATCACTTCTTCGATCGGCGGGTCTTCCACCAGCAGGTCGACCACCGGCAGGTCAGCCAGTAACCGTTCGGTGATGCGGGCGGTTTCGGCTTTCGGCACGCGAAGAGTATAGCGGCCGTCTTCGCAAGCTAAAACTTCGCCATAAACCTTTAAATCAGCCTGACATTCGCTTAATTGAATAATGATCGTTTTATGCGAAGTAAACCGCTGCAGTAAAAGCGCCAGTTCGCCATCAAAGAGCAAACGTCCGTGATGAATGACAACAACCCGTTTGCATAGAGCCTCGACATCGGCCATATAGTGACTTGTCATCAGCACCGTCGCGCCGAAACGTTTATTGTATTCCGCGATGAAACTGCGAATACGCCGCTGCATCGTGACATCAAGGCCGATCGTCGGTTCGTCCAGAAAAACCACTTGCGGCCGGTGTAAAAGAGCGGCGGCAATTTCACATTTCATCCTTTCCCCAAGAGAAAGGTTGCGCACCGGTTTTGTCAGCAGCGGACCCAATTCCAGCAGGTCCGTCAATTCTTTCAGGATACTCTGATAATCATCGGGTGGAATCCGGTAGATCACCCTGTTTAATTCAAATGAATGGATCGCCGGAATATCCCAAACCAATTGGTTGCGCTGACCCATCACCAAAGTGATCTGGCGCAGGAAAGTTTTCTCCCTTTTCCATGGTATGTGCCCCAGCACAGTCACGGTACCGCTCGTGGGATATAAAAGTCCGGAAAGCATTTTTAATGTGGTGGTTTTACCGGCGCCGTTCGGACCCAGAAAGCCGACGATTTCACCCGGCGCCATGTTAAACGATATCTCATCGACCGCCTGCACGGGCGTCTTCTTACGGCGGAAAATACCATGAACAGTAGCTTTAGCCCCGGCTTCCTGCTGATTCACAAAATAGATTTTGGATAAACTTTGAATATGCACAATGGAGTCTTCGACAGCGGCTGGACGAAACAATGATTTGGCTCTATTTGGCTGATTTGTCATTTTTTACACTTGTTATTATCCAGCCTACCACAAAAACAGACTGATTTCAGCGGGACAGGCACATATTATACCTTTAGCTCATAAAAAGTAAACTTTATGGTTAATGAAAACGATGCGTTTATATCTTATGTAAAACCGAACATATCGTCAAAATAGATGAGTAAACCAAAAAATAAAATCGAAACGATCTTAATGGGAAACAATAACTCCAAATTTATGCATGTACCGGCAGGCAAACCGAAAAATAATCAAGGTAGTTATTGATTGAAAAGAATAGTTCCACTCGTCATTATGGCACTAATGCTGGGGCTGAGCCTGCTTTATATCATAGTCTCCCCGCAGATAATGGCATCCCCTACCAGCACCTCAACTACTACCCCCCCACCGACTACTTCCACCACAAAGACTACAACAACAACATCTCCCACTACTTCAACTACTACTAAAACAACGACAACTACCACCACTACAACTACCGCATCCATAGACCACTACACAGTATCAAACATGACTACCCCGCAGGCGGCCGGGACAACTTTGAGTGTCACTATTCAAGCGCAAGATAACAAAAACAACAATATCACCACCGGCTCTGAGACGATACACATCTCCTTAGGTGAGAAGGATTCCGGCGCAACACCGGTTTCGGTAGTAACTAAAAACGGAACAGTGACTATTAACATGAACCTGACTACCGCACAGTCCGGGCAGCAAATTGTTTTCACAGGAGATACTTCGGGTAAAATCGGGAAATCCGATATATTCACAGTCATTGCAAACCCGACAATCGACCATTACACGATATCAAGCATCGCCGCGCAGCAGACAGCCGGAACGGGTTTCAATGTGACAATCCAGGCACAAGATACCTTCGGCAATAATATCGCTACAGGTTCAGAAGCTGTAAAAATCGAAGTAGCGAAAAAGGATAACGGCGCAACGCCGGATACTATTACCACCAATGCAGGAACTGCAACTTTTAACATGAACATGACTGCTGCACAGTCCGGGCAGCAGATCATCTGCACAGGGAGCACTTCAGGTAAAACCGGAACGTCCAACACTTTTACTGTCAATCCCGGCACCCTGGCGATAATCACAATCAATCCCAATAATCCAACTATCGATATCATGGCAACACAACAATTTACCGCTACCGGTCGAGATAGCTGCAATAACGAAGTTCAATGCACGCCAGTTTGGGCTGTTGTAGATACTAACGCAGGCAGCATCGATACTGCAGGTTTGTTTACTGCCGGCACCAAAGCGGGTACATTCAACAACACGATCGCCGCTACCTGCCGCACTGTTTCGGGATTTGCTTCGGTTACAATCAATCAAACCATTTTCGCACTCACCGTCACCCAGAACGCGAACGGCACAATAGCTCCAAGCACAACCAGCGTTAACTACGGCAGCGGCCAGACTTTCACAATCACGCCTGCCACCGGTTATCATATTACAGATGTCCAGGTAGACGGTACTTCGGTTGGCGCAATTAGCAGCTATTCCTTTACCAATGTCACTATGACACACAACATCTCTGCTATTTTTGCGATAAATACCTATACAGTCATTTTTACTGCGGGCGCACACGGCACAATCAGCAGCGGCACGGCAATTCAAACGATCAATTACGGCGGGAATGCTACAGCGCCGACAATTACTGCCAATCCAGGGTGGACTTTCACCGGCTGGGATACTGCATTTACCAATGTCACCACGAATTTATCCGTCACTGCCCAATATAGTCAGATAACTTACACAGTGACTTTTACGGCTGGAACTCACGGTATAATCAATAGCGGCACTGCAGTCCAGATGATTAACTACGGCGGGAACGCTACAGCGCCGACAACTACTGCCAATCCGGGCTGGACCTTCACCGGCTGGGATACTGCATTTACCAATGTCACCACTAACCTGACCGTCACCGCACAATATAGTCAGATAACTTACACAGTGACTTTTACGTCTGGAACTCACGGCATAATCAATAACGGCACTGCAGTCCAGACGATTAACTACGGCGGGAACGCTACAGCGCCGACAACTACTGCCAATCCGGGCTGGACCTTCACCGGCTGGGATACAGCCTTTACCAATGTCACCTCTAACCTGACCGTCACCGCACAATACAACATAAACACCTACACAATAACATTTAGTGCAGGCGCACACGGCATAATCAATAGCGGCACAGCAGTACAAACGATCAATTACGGCGGGAATGCTACAGCGCCGACAATTACTGCCAATCCAGGGTGGACTTTTACCGGTTGGGATACAGCCTTTACCAATGTCACTTCTAACCTGACCGTCACCGCACAATACAACATAAACACCTACACAATAACATTTAATGTAGGCGCACACGGCATAATCAATAGCGGCACAGCAGTACAAACGATCAATTACGGCGGGAATGCAGTCGCGCCCACGCTAACTATAAATCCGGGTTGGTTTTTCAACCGCTGGGACAAATCATTTACAAATGTTACTTCCAACTTCACTGTCAATGCGCTATTTATCCCGGAAATTGAGGTTGTTACATTCGCACCTGGCATGCACGGCGCTTTGCTTAACGGCAATACAGTACAGCCTTTAAATTACAACGGAACCGCCGTTGCACCAATCGTCACGGCCAATCCCGGTTGGACTTTCACCGGTTGGGATAAACCGCTCAACAATATTAATTCTTACACACTGATCACCGCACAATATAGCCAAACGCAATACACGGTCACATTTGTGGCTGGCGAGCACGGGAATCCGGAGAAAGGAAACATGCTGCAGACAGTTACCAGCGGGGCGGATGCCGCCGCACCATCAATCGCCGCCGAGCCCGGCTGGATATTCACCGGATGGGACAGAGCGTTCAATAATATTACCGGAGACCTTACCGTCACCGCGCGTTATCAGCAGGCTGTTTATACCGTAACCTTTGACCCTGGTAGTCACGGAACGGTGACTGACGGCTTTGCGAAACAGTTCATTGCTTACGGCCAGGATGCGATTGCACCAACTGTGACTGCCGAACCTGACTGGATTTTCACGGGATGGGATACGACTTTTGCTGATGCAACTACCGACCTCACTGTCAAAGCGCAATATGAATTGGTCACAACTGTTCAGACAATTCCACCTGTCATGTTAGATGCATCACTCAATGCAACAGAAAATCAGCTATTGCCGGATACAAAAGCGCAACCCTTAATCACCGCTACGCCGATGGACGTTACCAATACAACGGCAACTGACGTTAAAATACAGACCGGTTTAATCGCGGGGAAGCCGAGCTTTTCTTTAATTGCCGGCATTATTGTTTGTAGTGCCTGTTTTTGTCTGATTATCACTTTGTTTATTCTACGATTCAGGTCCAAACAAAAAGGATAGCCGAATGTGCCCGTCGGTCAACTATTTTAGGGTGGCGGTTTTCAGATTGATTACCTCTTTACCGGCGTGAAAGATCAATCCTTGCAGACGCAGTAAAAAGAGGAATGAAACAATGGTACCGGTGACCACATACATAATTTGCACCCAGGATGACGAAATATCGGTGCCGGTTTTTATCGCGTGAAAAATGATCGCCCAGAATAGGCCGAATGAAGCGAAATGAATTATCCGCCAGATATTCTGTCCGATGAATTTGCGAATATAACAGCTGAATGTCACTATAAGCAGACCATAGAAGCCGACAATGCCCCATGCCGTCCAGCCTGCTCTGTACGGTGCTGTGAACGGAATCAATAACTGTTTAAAAGTATAAGTATAATAATTATCACCTAACAGTGAAAATATATGCAGGCCTACCAGTCCTACGCCTAACAGCGCCGTAAATTGATGCAAATCCGCGGCCCGCCACCGCGCGAAAAAACGGTCGAGGAATTTAAGTTTCATCCCCAGGCCTAAAACAATGTTCACAAAAAACAGCAGGTAGGCCGTGAGCGCCGCTGCGCGTGATATATACCAGAAGATGTTAGCGGACATACCCGGCCTCCCTGGTTTCTTCCGACCGGAGCAGCACGCCGTTGTTTAACACGATGATTCCCTGCGCGCCGGTTTGGCTGTGGATAAACTGCATCCCTTCGTCGGGGCCAAGGATCAGCGCGGTTTTGGCAATTACCTCTGCCCGTGCGGCAGAGTCCGCTATGACAGTAACAGAAACGACTGCAGAGTCTGCAGGTTTCCCGTGCCTGGAATCAATCAGATGATGACCAGAAAAACCGTCCAGCCGCCAACAGCGCCGTGTGGTGGTGGATGTGCAAATAGCACAATCAGACAATTCCAGAACGGTTAAATTTTCCTGTAGATTGAATGGATCAACCACACCGATGGGCCACAGCGAACCGTCTGCCCGTTTCCCACCCAGTAAAATATCACCGCCGGCATCAATAGCAAACCCGGAAAAATCCTTTAGTTTTTGCCCGGCATAATCTACTGTCCATCCTTTAGCGATGCCGCCCAGGTCAACACCGGCACCCGCCGGAATCGTAATGGTGGAGGCAGCCGCATCCAGAATGATATCCCGCCATGTGTAACGGCTTTTTATTTCCAGTACCGGAAGGATAGATTGCGTAACAAGTTGTTCGAAACTGCGGTCGTAACCAGCTGCCATTAGAAACGGCAAAATAGTGGGATCGAAAATACCGCCGGTAGTTTCCGCCGCTGCTTTGGCCAGCGTCATGACCGTAAAAAGCAAACTCGAAGCCTGAAACGGTTGCCCGGCTGACCGGTTTAATCGCGATATTTCACTATCCGGAATAAAGCGGCTGAGAGCCGCTTCGACCGAGGTAAAAATATCCTGAACAAGCAGCAAGGCATTTTCCGCCTGCTTTTCCCCGCCGGACGGCACGCAAACAACTGCCTCAACGTTGGTATTCATGGCGGTAAACGAGCGGGTTATTTCCACCAGGCCGAACATTTTCATGATCCCCGCGTGCGGAATCTGGGTATTACCTGCTGCTGAAGAATCGGAGTAGTAGAAATAGGCGTTTGCACAGCAATAGCGGACTGGTTGCTAACACCATTGGACTGATTTACAGAAGAAGAATTGTCAGACACCGGCACTGCGGTTTGAGTCGCGGGTTTGGCGGAATTAATCACACTCATCCATATAGCGGTTCCGGCCAACAGGGTACCGCATACTACCAGGCTGCGCGCGGCCAGTTTGTTTCTTTTTGTTGTTTGGTTTACCATCGCAGTCCTCCCCGGTCTGAATCTAACTAATTATACAAAAACCGGATGAACGCCAGATGAAAGTTAGATGAACGCCACGTTAATTTTCAGGTGATCGTTGTGATTGCTAGAGGAACGACGGACAGCATATAATCAAATATATACGAGGCATTTATTTGATTTGCTGATTAAAAAGGTTGTGTCGATGAGCCGTCCCCGTTTAACCTTTGTTCTTTCTGACCTGGCAACGAAAGTCTGCTACCTAGGCCCCGCGGTAATGGTAGCAGCGGATACAATAACAATTGCTTTGAACCGTACTGTCAGTCCTTTCAAACAGACTATCAGCGGATTCGCGACTGGTCCGGACGGCTGGCTGGAGAGAGTCGGAATGGCGATTATCGCGTTATCCTTTTTTCTGATGGCCTTGAATTTATTAACCTCAAAGAAGAAAAATCAAGCGCGGATAATTAAAATAGCGGGGTTATTGCTTGTCATCGTAGCGGTTGGCTTTTTAATGCTGAGCATTTTCAATACGAATGTCATCGGCACAATTATCAGTTTTCATGGGCTGGTACACCAGATTTCTTCCGCAGCCGTATCCATCGTGTTTTATATCGCCTGTCTGATTTTGATGCGATTAATGATTAAAAGGCCGGGTCTCAGACTTTTCGGTATCTATTGCGGGGTCACATTTGTCGTTGGAATTATCGTATTTATACTGCTCGCAGCAGGGTTTTATCAGAACGTATATACGGGATTAATGGAGAGGGGAATCGCCGGTTTTAACCTGGTCTGGATTGTATTAGTTGGACCGCAGGTGATTAAATTGGCCGGAGAAAAAGAATAACATTTTCTTTTTAGTCAGTTATTCGTTATTTAATACCCACACACAGTTCCACATTGCGCATCATCGGAGTCAAAAAGTCGATGGTTTTTTTCAAACCTGTCCGTTCCTCTTGATTCATGTCTACGATCCGGATGTAATGAATGCCGTCGCGGCCGATCACCGCCGGGACAGACATACTCATATTATAACAACCATATTCGCCATCCAGTACCGCGCTGCAGGGTATCAGTTCCTGTGTATTATTCGTAATGGCATTAATGATAGTTGCGGTGCCAACTGCCGACGTCCAGCCGGCAGTGCGCTTCGGTTTCAGCGTTTCATAATCGTGCAAAGTCTGCGGCGGCAGCGATTGAATCTTCTTTTTCGATTCTTCATCGACCTGCACCGGCCGGCCATCAACCTTCAAGGAACTCCAGAGCATCACCTGGGTGTGACCGTGCTCACCCATTACCAGGCCGCGCACGCGGCTTGACCGGACGCCCAGCGCCGCCGCCGTCCACATGCGGAAGCGGATTGTATCGTTCAGCGTGTAGCCGATGTACTTTTGCCGGTTTTCTTTCCCGTTCACAAGGTAAACCGCATAATTCAACGGGTCAACGGGGTTGGTCTCGGTGATCACAATCGCTTTGGGACAATATTTCATGATGTTTTCGGCATTTTCGATGATTATCGGCAAGTTACCGGTGATCAAATCCGCACGCGAGGAGGTTACGCCGGAAGGAGCGCCAGAAGTAATGACGACAATATCCGAACCGGCCATATCCGGAAAATTACCGCGGTTAACCAGCACATCCTGCGCCGCCGCGACCGTATTGAGGTCCATCCAGTGTGCTTTAAGCATATCTGCCCCGGGATCGATCAAGACGATCTCATTAGCCAGTTTATGAATAGCAATAGTAAACGCGGCACAGGAACCGAGTGTACCGGCAGCGCCCATAATCGTAATTTTCACGGATTTATCCTTCTTATTTTTTTTATGAGAGCCTAAAACTTATTCTTTTAATATGGTATAAGAAATCACGGGAAAAAGATAGGGGGTGGAATAATCAAGAAACTTCCATCAGGCACCATCGGCTTTTCTGCTGATTCTAATGTATGTTATACTTCTTTTAAATATCAAAGCGTAATTTACGCATCACGCTCAGCATTTATTTTCATTAACACCATTAATCGCTTCAGAAACTCACTTTATAAAAATCCGCTTTTAAAAGGATATTTAAAAATGACGAGCAAATTTCTAAAATTACTGGAACCGGCTAATATCGGTAAGGTAAAAACACGCAACCGGATAATAAAAACCGCACAGGGTTCATCCTTTATCGAGCCGACCGGCTATGTCGGAGAGCAAGCCAAAGCCTACTACGAGACGATGGCCAAAGGCGGAGTGGGACTGCTGATCGTGGAGTCTTGCGGCGTGGAATTTCCGCTGGGTATCCACCATTTCCCGGTGCAATTTCACCTCGATGATGACAAGTATATTCCGGGTTACAGCCAATTAGCGCAGGTGGTGCATAAACACGGCTGCCCGATATTTTTGCAGCTGTTCCATTCTGGTCCCTGGAACCCCACCGGTTTACTGCCCAAGCGCGATACCAAATCCGCGTCCACACTAACAGAGAGCGAATTGCCCGGTCCGGGTTTCGCTATACCGCGGGGGGTTTCATTGAGTGAAGTTGAAGACCTGATCCAGATGTTCGTCAAAGCGGCCGCCCGGGCACAGAAAGCCGGATTTGACGGCGTGGAGATCAATGCCGCCACCTGCCACCTGGTAAACGCTTTTTACTCACGTATTTTCAACAAAAGGGAAGATGAATACGGCTGCGCCACCATCGAGAACCGCGCGCGCTTTATGAACAGAATCATCAGCGAGATGAAAAGGCAGCTGGGAGCTGATTTCGCCGTGACGGCTTTGATCAATATTGCAGAATACGGACACGAGAAGGCAACCCCGATTGAAGAAGGCGTACAATTCGCCAGACTAGCGGCGGAAGCCGGAGCTGATGCCATCCAGGTCAGAGCCCACGGTTACGGCCACCGCGGCGGATTACTGCAACCGGACCGGCTTTTTTATCCGGAAATGCCGAAACCAATGCCGAAAGACCTCGATTGGAGCCATAAGGGAGTGGGCGCGATCATTCCCCTCGCAACCGCGGTGAAAAAAGTAGTATCCGTCCCGGTGATCGCCGCCTGCCGGCTTGACCCTGAATTGGGGGAGAAACTGCTGCAGAACGGCGATATCGATTTCGTGGGGATGACCCGGCGTCTGCTGGCCGACCCGGAACTGCCGAATAAGGTCGCCGCAGGTAAATTGGAAGATATTAATCCCTGTACCGGGTGTTTATATTGCATGGATGTGCGCCTGCATAATTCGCCGATCCGCTGCCGTATCAACGCCAATCTGGGCAGAGAACG
>Ga0182017_10003226_pt1 | contig 12197 bp, 22 predicted proteins | sample 712E3DmetaG_FD_120492 | JGI IMG/M metagenome (GOLD analysis project Ga0182017, IMG submission 120492) | Permafrost microbial communities from Stordalen Mire, Sweden - 712E3D metaG | ecosystem: Environmental > Terrestrial > Soil > Wetlands > Permafrost | place: Sweden: Stordalen | collected... | reverse complement strand
TCGTCTTGACAAAGGTGCATACGCTCTTCCAGATACTTTATCCGTTCCCCTTGAACACGGACGGTTTCTTCCAACTCCCCTATCCGGCGGGCATAGGCCACCGTGTGCGGGTTATTTGGATTCACTGTTTCCATCTTTACTCTCCCTCTCTTTCTTGGCTTGACACGCGAGACAGCACCGGGGGCAGTACAGTTTGCAGCTCTGAACCGGCGCCCCACAAGCATCGTTGGCAATCGTGTAGATGAAGTGGCTGGATGCACCGACGTTGCAACACTGTCCGTCACCTTGGCACATGGCCACTAGTTGGGGGTTGGGGATGGAGCACGTCAATGGACTCTCCACTTTATTTATCTCCTCCGTTTTTGTTGGATTCTATCTTCTTAGTGGTGACAGCGTGCGGCCCGCCAAGGAAGATCCTATTGTGCTTACTGGAATTACACGACCGGCAAGCCGGTACTACATTGGATGCCGCATGTAGACCCCCCTTGGATAGCGGTATGAAGTGATCCATGCTTGGCCTCAATTGCGCCCCAAACTCCCGTAAGCAATAAGCACACCGATGATTGTATGACTCCAGAATACTCATCCAATCAACAAGGGAAATGGCTTGTTCGGAACCCAGGTCGTAGTACCATCGTATGTAATTGTTTCTTCTGGATATCTTCCCCTTTGGAGAGACGTGATACTTTCTGGCAGAGGCTTTTCCACGCGCGGAACTACACCACCGCTTCTGAATCGCCTTACTTGCTGGAGTCTTCCTCCACCTCTTCATGTACTCCCTGGCATAGGCATACACCTTATCCCGATGTGCTCTGGCATAGCGGATGGCGGCGGCTCTGGCCTGTGCTCTCATTTTCTCTAACTTCTCTGGATCGGACTTCCGCTTTAGGTAGTTCTCCTTATTCTGCACTGCTATCCGCTGCTTGTTCTTTTGGTACCACTGCCTCTTGTACTCCGGGTCGTTCTTCACTTCAATTCCCTCCAATTGTTTGCCTTGGTGGCCGAGGACCGAATGGGTATGGAGAGTGGCACGACTGTCTCCATAATCCGCTTGGCATCTCCAATGAAGTCATCCGCAATGCTGTTATTCAACTCGAATAAAATTTCGTCGTGAAGTTGGCAAAGTGGCCAGCAAATCTCCCCCAGTGATTGGTAGTAGCCAACCAATTCAGTTTGGATCTGAGCCATGGCCAGTTTGATAATCCCTTGGGCACTGGCCTGGATCGGTTGGTTGCCAGCTTCCCTAAGAGCCTTACTAGCCACGTAGGACAGTGCAGAGCGGGCGCCGGGTATGAGCCGCGGGCGTCCAAACATGTCCCAGACCATTCCATAGCGTCGGGCTCGGGAATACTGAAGATCCATCAATTCTCTCACCTTGTCGTAGAGAGTGAACCAGGCTTCAATGAACGTGTCGCAAGCGGCCACTTCCCAATACGGTCCACCTGAGGCCAAGATGTTCTGTTGGAGTCCCCCTCCAGTCGCTCCGTACAGTACTTGAAACCCCAAGGTCTTGGCCGGCAGACGTTGGTTCTGTTCGAAGTACTTCATGGACAAGTAATCGGGAGAGCCAGAGGGTAACTCACCGCCCTTGTACAGTTTCCACTGACCGGCAATCTGGTCGTAGGAGAGCCGGAACAGACCGCACGCGGTCATCACGTGGATGTCCAGATCACGGTGGAACACGTCCATCATGGTTGGGTCTTGGGAGAGGTGAGCGGCGACCCGCATCTCAATCTGGGAGAGGTCGAGGGACGCTAAAGTGGTGTAAGGGAATTGGGCTTGGAAGGCCCCGCGCACACGTGGGTCCACATTCTGGGCATTGGGATGTTCACTGGTGAGCCTGCCGGTACGCGCTACAGTGGTACGGAAGGTGGTGTGTACTCGCTCGTCTTCCCCCACCATACGGGGAAGGGCCAGGACGTAAGTGGACTTGAGCTTGCGTATCCCACGAAGGTCCTGGATGAGTGGAACCAGTGGATGGAGGTCCGCGATGGACGCCAGGAAGTCATCGTCCACCGAGGGCCTCTTACCGGTCTTGGTCATCTTCACCCGTCCAGGAGGGGTGAGTTCCAATTCACGGAAGAGTAAGTCGGCCACCTTGTCCGGGGAGTTGGCGTCGAACGGGCGCCCCACCCACTGGTTGATGTCCTCGGCCAACTCACATTCCTTGACGGTCAAGTCCCGTTCCAGCTCCCGCAATACGTCAACATTCAACCATATCCCGTGACGGTGCATGTCCCGGAGCATGGGTATGCAGCCTTGGTCGAGGCGGAGGACGTTGGCCGGGGAGGGGCGGTCGAGGAGACGGACGCCGTTGTAGAGCCTCATGCCACCATTCCTACTCTCAAGTTGTGGAAGATATCCCAGTTCCCTTTGAACTGAGTCCAGTCCACTTTTGGAAGGATGTTGTTATACGGCTCCCGCTTACGAACCGGAATGTAAATTGACTCGCGGAGCAACTTGGTGGGGATCACATACACCGACCACTCCACACTGTCGAGTGCCACTACACACAGGGTAATCAGTTCAGGCGGCGGTGTCTTAAAGTAAAAGTGGGCATAACCCGTGAACCCGGGACCACTATGTGCATAGTCCTTTACCCACGTGCATAACTTCACGTGACATGGTAAATTCTCCACTCTCACGGCACCCACACGAGACTTCGGGGGATGGTCGGTGCTGGCTATGGCCTCAAAGTGTAAACCGGCCTGTAGTACTTGGGCCTTCAACCAGTGTAGGTGGGCAATACCACACAAGTGGCTGTTGATTCTGTCCTGACTAGCCCGCTCCATTCTCCCATGCTTTGACAGAATCCTTGCGGCACTCAACCCCAGTTTGTGCATCCGTTGCCCTACAGCCTGGCATGAAACGCCAAACTCGTCTGCCATCTCCTTGAGAGTACGACCCTCCTCAGCACCCCGGTACAGTGCGGAGTTGGGTACTTTGCAAGGTGTGGGATTCACTTTCCACCTCCACGTCTAACACTCTCCACTTTACACTCCCGCCACTCCTGGTCCTGGTAATACTCCACTCTCAAGTACATGGTCCTCACGTCACACACCAGCACACGATTGAGGGTGGTGACAGCCGAGTGCTCGACCACACTGGCCGACGGGCTCAGGAACGCCACACGTCCGAGTCCGGCCTTCTTCAATAGTGAGAGGGCCTTGTGACGACCGCGGGCCATGACCACCACACGGACGAGGCCGTGCATGTCGGAGAGGGGGTGTTGGGGGGAGCAGGCCACTCCCCCATATACGTCGGTCCTTACCTTTTTCATTTCCCTACTCCCACTCCGGGTTCTTGAGTAGTGTCTGCTCCGACTGGCTACGGAAGTTGAAATATGCTTGGTGGTTGGGGTATTCCAATTCCATTGTGGTTTGTACGAGCCCCTTAACCTTCACAGCCACACCTCCCAAGTTCCCCGAACAACTCGCCTCATCTGAGAGCACCACTCGAAAGAACACTGCCGGGTCTCCACTCCAGTCTTCCCCCACCGTGTACCGGATGCGTACCACACTAGGAGATAGGGCATCCACGATCCGTTGTAATTGCACGTTCATGATGTTTCACCTTCCGGCGCAGCTAGCATCTTGAACTCATTGGCAACAAAGAGCTGGTACATGGACCGTCCATCACGCGATTGGAGGTAAGGTAGAAACACTTCGTCAACCGTCACCATCCCCACCTCAATCATGGCAAGCTGCGCTTGAATCCAGCGTAACAACTGGCGCCACGCTACACGTTCAGCTTGTTCACGATCCTTGTCCGCCCACTCCTCACGATTACCACGTTGCCACGTATTCTTTGGTCTCCGTCCATTGAGCAACTTGAATACCGGCTCGACCCGCACTGGCAATTCGTAGCAGTAGTGCTTGTCTGCTGCCGGGATAACGAAGCGTAGACCGGAGATATGTCCTTGGGCGTACTCAGTGGCGATCTGGGTGGCGCGGGCACGTACCAGCAACTCAGTGATCTCCCCGGCCGTCTTGAGTGGGGAAACCTGAGTGGTCTCCATGAACAAGGTTGGAGTCTTCACGGCATCTCCCTCCACGTGATTCCACAGTTGGGACACACCATGGACGTACCCTCTCCCTCGCTCTCCCCTTCTCCCTGACCCGCAATCCTTGCCCCCTCGTGGACTTCCGCTCTCCAGCTCGGGTGAAGGGGCGTACACCGCAACACGTCCGGTCCACCCACCTCATCCATCAGTGTCCACGGCCGGCCTAATTCCCCCTCCACATTGTCCGGGTGGTTCTCCACGTCCCTCACCCTTCCCCGCTCCCACTCCCGTCCGGCTAACACCCCGGCGACCGTACACAGCCCCATGACGATCACCAGCCAGAATACCGGGAGTTCAATCAGTACCAACCCACTTGTCGTTACCATCGCTATTGTCCCTCTCCTCGGCGCACCTTCTGTACCTGTACTCTCACCTCTTTCGCCACCGGTAGTAGGGGGTTCACCAGAGTCCAGTCCACGGGTAGCATCAATAGGGAGTCCACCATCTTCTTGGCTGCTCTCAACTCCCCCAGCCTGTCACACACTAGGAGTCCACTGGGTAAGTGGGTGATTGCCCACGACCCATTGGTGATTGCAAACGGTTCGCGGACGAGCCCGTCCCGCGTTCCGTCATCCGTCTTCGCTCCCTGGTATTTGGGATTGATGGCCACCTTGTACTGACCACGTTTCCATGGCCGTGTTTTACCCTTCACTGTTGCCGTTGCTGTTGTCATTGTCCTTGTCCTTGTCTCCTTGGTCGTCCGTCTTCCATCTACTTCCTACCAGTTCCGCCTAGTTCCATCCAGTTACACTTCACGCCCCATCCTTCTCTTTCCTCTCCTGCCATCCCGTCACCACCAATCCTTCTGGAACGGTCACCTTGGCCAAGTACCTTGGGAGTGCCAGCTTCCTTCTCTCTCCCCACCCCACTACAAACCTTGTCAGTGCAGCCACGTCCACCGTTTGACTCCACTCGGTAATCTCCACTCTCACCTTCTCCAGTTCCACGTCCTTGAGCAACTCCAACACGAAACACTCCGCTTCCCCCTCAGTCGGAAGCTCCACCACCCCCTGGCCGGTGGGCGCCCATGTGACCGCCCATATTCCAGCTCCAGGGTGGTTAATGGAAGGGTGGACGGCCATCACCCGGTTGTACACCCGAGCTGGAACACGGAGAGTGTCCACCCCCAACCCACCTGGGATGACCTGAGGCACTCTCAACACCCGTTGTTCAATGTTGATCTTCACTGTTCCACCTCCGCCGACTCTCCGGCAATGTGCGCGCCCACGTTCAGCGTCCCGCAGTCCCGACAATTGAACAGATGGTAGTGTCCCCCACCACTGGTGATCGTAACTACGGACATCACCACTCTAGGGTGCTTACACACGTTCCTGTCCGTACTCGCCCCACTAATTGTGCCATCACCAACCACCACCCCCGTCCCCGCTGCGCCATTGGGTTTGGGCTCACTCTCCCCCTCTTCCCTCTCCTCCCTCTCCTCCACCGTCCCGTCACCCCTCAGCCGCACCCCACAGATAAGACACACCACCTTTCTCCACCGCGCCGCTCCCGCACCCCCATTGAACCGATGCACGTGACCGGGTTTAGGCCCACTCACCTCTTTCCCCACCCCGGCGCGCCCCACCACTTCCGTCAACCTCTCCACAGCCAGCGCGCCTCTCAACAGGCACAATGCGTGTAGCCACTCTATACGCAACCCTCTAGCCAAGTCGCGCAACTGTTCCCACTCCTCTTTCAATTTCCCTATCTCATCTTCCGTCATCCTTCTCCACCTCCCTTTCCCTTTCCCTTTGTCCATCTTGAATTATTAGACCCTAATAACCACTTGCCGACTGCCACCAATCACCCTCTCAACAGCCCTCTCAACAACCCCCCGCCGGCCACTCTTTTGAATTTATTTGGCATACCCCCCTTTGTGCCAAAAGTTTACATAATACTTCTGTACGTTCCTTAATGTCGTTAACAGAAAAAGGCATTTTCCGCTCCCACCCTCCTCCGTAAGTTGTTGATTCCTGTAGAACCTGTATACGTGGGTGCGTATACCGCAGAAAACTTTCCAAAATATTCCCAGATGTAAAGGTGTTTCGCCGTATACGCGAGTCGTGTTACAAACTCCCAATTCTGAACGGAATTTAATCGGGCTCATTGCTCACCTTCTTGGGCAGTTTGGGACGTATCCCCTGCCACGCCCGAATTGGAGTTTCCCCACCAAAACGCCGAAGGCAGGGTTGGCAGCCCAGTTGGGTGAGACGTTCCGCAAACCCGGCGCGCGTGGCTGGGTGGCGTTCCTTCTCCCGATCTACCCAGGCAAGGTACGCGCGCCACAGGTCGGAGGATTTGGAATATACTTCAGGGAGTTCCGGAGCAAGCTCACAGCACTCGGATAAGAATGCAGTCAAAGGATTGTCTTCGTCACGCCAGTCCTGGATGGCCTCATTGATCTCTGGGGGGTTCTTGAGGCGATACCAGTACCAGTCCAAACAACCATCCACCAGCCAACGGAGAATACCTTCGGCCTCTCCTTTGAGTTTCTCCCCCAGCTTGCGGTCAATCTCGTGTTTGGGGATACGAACGGAGAAGGGGACGAAGCGTAGGCGGTCCCAGATGGCATCCCCGCCGTGGACCACGGGACGATAGTTGCCGTCGATGAACAGGTGATGGGTGGGTTGGAAGTAGATGGGGTTCTCATATTTCCGGCAAGTTTCAATCTGGCCCATACCGGAGACCAGGTATTTGAGCTTGGACTCCCCAAACCGTTGGCCCTCTTCCGTCTCCGAGGTGGTGGCAAAACGGGCGCCACGAAGGGAGGCCAGATCGGACATGGACGTTCCAGTGTCACGTTGCTTGTGCATGACCAGGGTGTCGATGAGAACCTGGGTAGAGTATTCGGAAATGACGTAGCGGATGGTTTCAAGCAGAGTGGTCTTCCCGTTGTCTCCCTGGCCGAAGAAGCAGAAGACAGCTTTGTCGGTGACATCCCCGGTCAAGGCAGAACCAAAGGCGCGCTGGAGAAAGGACACCATGCGGGCGGAACGCGCCTGGTCGTCCACATTTGCTTTGGGACCGCCTCCCATGATGCGATCCAGGAAGGCCGTGAAGCGTGGGCATTCCGCGTCTGGAAAGTAGGAGTGGTGGACAAGTTTGGTTATGAAGTCCTTGGGGCTATGCGGGCGGATGGTAAACCCGGTATCCGGGTGGCTGAGGTCCAAAGTCCCGTTGGCACAGTTGAGCAGATAGGGATCTTGGTCTAGTTTGTCCGCGGAGACGTAGATGTGGCCTTTCGCCATTGCCAGGGCATTGTTGACGTAGCGGCTGTCCAGAGACCGGCGCGCGTAGTCTTCCAGATTCCGGTTGCCGCTGCTGTTGACAGCTTGGAGAAGGAACTGGCCCATCACGTAGGTGGCCGCCACCTTTGCCTGGTCGGTACCATCCACAGCCCAGCGCCGGCCGTCGTAGATGAGCCATTTGTTGAAGTCGTGACAGTAGCGTAGGTAGGGCTTGAAGACGGCTACCAGGCGTTGGGAGTTGCCGGCGTCGTGGCAGCCAAAGGGGAGTAGGTTGGGAATGGAGATGGGGAGCCCAGCGCGCTCTAAAGCATGAATGACGGTCGAGGACTCTTCCAGGGTGGACTTGACCAGTTGAAGATTGGCTTTTTGAGGATCTTGTGATAAGGTGGAAGTGTCTGGCACGTTTAGCCCTCCGCTGGCGTGTGATTCATTGTGTAACTCACCGTAGTGGCCCGGTGACTGGGAAGAACCCGGGCCACGCACCCAACATGGAAATGGTATACCAGACGTGCGTGTAAGTCAAAGAATTGTTTTGAAAAGTTTTCTGATTTTCCCGTTACGCGTGTTACAAGGTTGAAAACACTCACGATACCCTCCGGCGTAGGTCACGGGCCAGAGCCAGGAGAGCGTGACGGACACGAAGGGTGGCGTCCGAGTCACGTCCAGCGTAGTGGATGGCCAAGGGGAGTGGGACTTGGTTGATGGACGGGGGCGGGGGAGGGGAACCTGCCAAACTGGAGAGGGTCTCACACTCAGCCTCGTCCCACGCACCCCACCGCTTCCAGGGGGACACGGACGGGTCCTTACCCATGTCCAGGATGAGCCGGCGGAGTTTCTTGGCGGCGCCGGTCAACGGGTCGGCCATGAAGGATTGGTGAGCTTGAGAGTGGATCTCCAAGAGCCGGGCTCGCTCTTCCTCGACCGCCGCACGCGCTCCTAAGTTGCACAACATGTCTATCAAGAACCCACTATCCCCAGCCTTCTTGGACTTCCTGGGGAGTGGGGGGAGTTTGGGTTTGGTTGGTGGCATCCACCCCATGCTCACTATTGACGAGTCAAGATCGTTGAGGTAGGCCAACACTTGCTCACGGGCGTAGGGCAGCACCAGGTCATCGAACGATTGCATGGTCATCCCACAGAGACGGTAGGCGAGAGCTTTCAACCCTTGGGGAACGTCCATGAGGATGTAGGCCAGTTGCATGGTGTCCATCCAGCGGGGAATGTGGATTCCCATGACGGACAGGACATGTAGGTCGAATAGTGAATTGTGGAGGATCACCAACGGGCTGTGGGTGACGATCCATTGGGAGAGGGACTCAAGAATGTCATGGCGATGAGCACGCACCACGTAGGCCGTCCCGGGGGTGTGGGAGAAGGAAAGACACCAGGGGATTGGCTGTAGCCTGTTAACGGGGGGAGGTAGTGTCTCCGTGTCCATGGCAAGCTCACTGGCAAGGCCGCGTGCCTCAAGGATGGAACTCAGGTGAGTGTTGGACTCCACTTCCTGGTAGGTGGGATTGGGATACGGGTCGTGGGGCATCACAAACTCCCCACGGTGGATGAGACGGAGGTTGGAGAAGTCCGATTGGAGGGGGATCATGAACTCGGACTCGTGGAGTCCCGCGGCGGGGTGGTAGCAGGGGACGTGGATTCCAGACCAGGAATAGGGAGGGGGAAGGGTCACGTACCGGGGGAGACCGTGTTCCATGCTCAAGTCACAGTCGGGGAAGAGGGCGCCACACGCCACGGCGCCAAGGGTGACTATGATCTCGGGTGACGTGTAAAGGATCTCGTGAGGGAGAGTGGAGAGAGCACACCGGCGGGCTTCTTCAATAGTGGGGTTGGCGAACCCGGGGAGGGCGCAGGACATCACATTGCCCACACGGACGAAGGTTCGGCATAAGCCGGCCAAGGGAAGGTACTGGCCATCCAGCTCACGGCCGGACTTGCCGGCAAAGGGACGGCCGTAGCGGATCTCATTGAAGGCTGGACCTTCACCCAGGAACAGGATACGGGAAGGTTGAGGGCCGTCAAAGGGTACGGGACGGTGGGAGCGGTGGGGGCAGGAAGAGCAGGAGGGGGAGGGGAAGGGGGAAGGGGAGAGGGCCATCCTTCACTTCTCCCCCAACACACGGCGGAAGATGGCACGGGACGGTTGAGAGTTACGCTGGGAGAGTAGTGACGGGTCATCCCCGCGCCAGTCCAACTTCCCCAGTCCCTCGACCAGCTCCCGCGCTTGAATGAGGGTGAGCCCCTTGTGAAGGGATAGTCCAGTTGGGACGTGGGTGACGGTATACCCCCCTCCCACGTCCTTGTCCCCGTCCATTCCCTCGTGTACCGCCAAGTTCCCCCACACCTCGGCCTCAACCAAATTGGTATTGGCTATTCCGTCTTGGCGGACCTTGACCCAGATCACATCTTGGACAGGGTGAGTGGTCACGGCTTGTTACCCTTTGCCATGGCACGTAGGGCATCAAGCAGGGTCGGTAACCACCCCGTGCTGTGGCCCGTGTTGAGGTCGTTCACGCGCCAGCCCTCACCGTTCACGTGGTCAATAGTCCAAGTGGAGTGCAGGCGTGGGTCGGAGAGCAGGGCGACCGCCTCTTCCCCAGCCTTGTGCCGCTCGACAAGGGCTTGCATGTCAGAGGGAAGGCTTTCACGGAGTTCCTCAAGTTCTTCCTGCGGGGTAGGATCTTCTACTCCATCGAGCGAGTTGAAATAGTCGTATCGCTCCAGGAACTTGAATACCTTCCCTGTAATCTCCACCAGCCGTGCCTCAGCCTTCTCCTTGTCCGCGGTCGCCTCGTCGAGTTGGGCTTGCACGTCGGGGGTGTCCCTTAAAACAATCTCATCCAAACACAGATCCTGGAAGTCAGCCCCATGGGGGCTGACTACGGAAACATCGCTCAGAAGCAGGGTTGGTCGTTCCAGAGTTGCGAGCACCCTCTGAACGAGCATGTAGGCCGCCATTGGCCCCTGGCTATCCACGAACTGCGATGCGATGACAAGCCTCCAGCGTTCAGCTTCCGGCAGATAGTACCACAGAGCCGCCGAAATGGGGAAGCTCTGCTGTTCAAGTCCCTGAAGCAGCAGGTCTCCGTCTCTGATGAGGCCTGTCACCAGTACTTTTTTAAGCATTGTAGGACTCCATCAAGAGCACCAGTGCTCTCATCGCCCAATTTGGGAGCGGGGGTTCTCCCAGCTGCCCGTCCGTTGTATCTTGGTTGTCATCCAACTCGGAGCGATACGCTGCCAGTGCCTTCGCCATCTCCGCCACCTGTGCCTCCGCCGCCTTTGCCCTCACGTGCATCGCGTTGTAGTTCTTTTCCTCGCGCTCGTTGAATTCTTCGAACTCGCTATGCAAGGCAATGAGCGTGGCCTCCGCCTTCTCCTTGGCCGCCCGCTCCGAGGCGAGTGCGGTAGTGTAGCTAGTCGGATCGTTTATCACGTTTGGCCTCCAGTTTCCGCTGGCAACTGCCGCAGTTATCCGCGCTCTTGTCATTTCCCATCTCAAGATCCTTACTCCCAAGCAACAGAAACTTCCCACAGAGCGACCGGCTGCCACGAAAGTAATGCCACTTGCGCGAGTTAAACAGCCACGTCCAACCTTCCCTGGCGAGTGCGGCGGGAAGGTCAACCTTTTCATTTGGCATTGGAAGTTTCTCCTCTCAGCACGGCGGCTAGCGCCGCTATTTTTTGGGCGGCGGATGCGTGGAGTAGTGGTTTGCGATTCATCGTCAACTCGTCCTGGATGAGGTTTGTGCTCCGGGCGTCCTTACAGCACGTCTGGAACATCAGAATGCAGTAGTGCCTCCACTGTGAGCCGGTCAGCCGCTCCTCTACTAAATGCAGGCGGTCGAGAGTAAAGCAACCCATCATTGGCACCTCCCACCCGCCGTCTATGTTCGTCATACCAACCCAGCGCCACCACCCGCCCACGGAGTCACGCGAGCGCGTGTGACGTTCTGGTCGCGCCTCCATGAAACTGGCTATCACTTCTTCGTCGGTCAGGTCAACGGGCATCGCGGTTACCTCATCCATAGCCCTACCACCGCTCCTATGAGAGTTACCGTCAGACAATACGCAAAGCACTGAGCGGAATCCCAATCAGGCATCTACTCCCCCTTCCCGCCCGCATCGCAGGCCGGGCAGCGCGGGCACTTGGGGCACGAACCCCGCACATAACTGCCTCCAGAAGGCGCAAGGTGATGCTGGCAGAACGGAAGCACCAACATCTTGTAGTGTTGGCAGTTTCCCTCCAGATTGTGCCCCATCTTCTCACACTCGTCTTTGTTCTTCATCGACCAACCCCCTTCCGCCGTCCCATTCCCCCAGTCACTCTCACCAGATCCCTACAAAAGGCCATCACCTTCACTCCGTCCATCGTCCCCCATTCCCGGTAGTAGGTGATGCCGGCCAACAGGTATCCCCTGAGTGCTCTCAACTTCCCTTCCCTTGCCCACTCGCACAACATGGTCAATTCTTCTTTGGTTGGATCTGGATGACCGCCCATGATTAACCTCTCCTCGGCCAAGTGTCTATGAACTCAAGCTCAGTATCGCAGCCACCCACTTCTCTTGCTATCACTTCGGGAACACCATCGTGTGGCCCCCACGTGGCAGACCGGTCCCACTTGAATCCAGTGATGCGAACAACGTGTATGGCGTAGCAACCGTTCCGGCATCTGGAGAGTGTACGACGGATGACCCCACGTGTCCAGCTCTCGTGCTCACACGCCGTGCCGGGATTGTACATCGTAACGGTGTCTCCAATCTTCAGTCGTGCAGTGTCAGCCATTATTCTCCCCCCATAATTTCCCTCACCGCTCGCTCAGCAATGGTCTCACCCACCCCGGGGATGAGTAACCACTCGCTTACCGGCGCCAG
>Ga0182017_10003224_pt1 | contig 12197 bp, 13 predicted proteins | sample 712E3DmetaG_FD_120492 | JGI IMG/M metagenome (GOLD analysis project Ga0182017, IMG submission 120492) | Permafrost microbial communities from Stordalen Mire, Sweden - 712E3D metaG | ecosystem: Environmental > Terrestrial > Soil > Wetlands > Permafrost | place: Sweden: Stordalen | collected... | reverse complement strand
TTGGCGGAGAGGGTGAGATTCGAACTCACGGGACTCTCGTCCAGCGGTTTTCAAGTCTGGGTCAGGGGGTCCGTTGGGGTTCGCCCGTGACCCGATTCACGAGGGAATCGGCTGTTTTCAGGGCCTCGAATTCGCCGATGTTCGGCTCTGTTGCTACCGGCTGTTGCTACCGGCTCTGGGGTCCATCCTGCGACTTCGCTCGGGGCTTTCGCCCCGAGATAGAGGCCCAGAAATGGAGCGCAGGCGACGGCGCGTCGGACGCGGCCAGGAGGCAGATCAGCGATCGCGACGCGCCGCCATCGCAAACGCGAAGAAGTACGCGTTGAGCGACTCACCTGTCGATTCGTAGTCATTGTCGCCAACAAGGAAATCGCAGACGACTTCGCGGGCGCGCAAGATCTCCCGTCGGCGCGGACCTCGCCATCTGTCGTCAGTCAGAGTCAGGTCAAGCAGCTCCAACGCCCGTTCGAGCGCACCTTGCAGACGGCCGTCGTCGTGGCGGGCCTTTGCCTGGATGGCTCTGCCCACGTCGCTGCCGACGTTGCCGAGTTGCTCATGGAGAGTCAGGGTGTGCCAGCGCCCGGCCGCTAGACCGGCGTGGAGAGCCTGTTCAGCCACCTCAGCTCCTTACCAGACGGGCAACGATGGCCCTGATCTTGTCCTGAGCGGCTGAGTCTTCGACGCTGCGCGATCGATTCCCCTGGCGCGGGCGGATGTTGATCATCGAGTCGAACTCGATCCAATCGCTCTGACCAAATTGCGACGGGTATAGATTGATACCCCACAGGTCGGACTGACTCGACCCGAGTCCGAGAAGGAGCGCCTCCTCGTCGGCGTGCATCTCGCCACCGATCGCCATGATCCCTTTGTCGACGTCGACGACGCTCTTCACAAGGCTGCCGAAACCAGACTCGGCGAGTTCGGCGAGATGCGCAACAGTCACAGACTCGCTGACCACTTCCATGTCGCCTGGTGGCATCTCAACTCCTTCGGGCACAGCAGCGGCAGCTTGCCTGAGCCGCCCGTGATCCCCCACGATCATGCCGCATTCGACGACGACACGCACCCCGAGTCGGGCGGAGATTGGGCCAGGCTGGCCAAGACCTGGATAGCGAGATCCGTTTGCAGACGATCTAGCGGTACGCCCGCCGCTGCATCTCATACAACTCGGCATAGCCGAGCCCGGACGACATCAAGTCGCGATGCGATCCGAACTCGGACAGACGTCCACGGTCCAGCACGGCGATTGCATCGGCCATCACCGCCGTCGAGAAGCGATGCGAGATAAGGATGGTCACCGCCCCCAACTCGTGGCCTGCCGAGCGGGCGCTGGCCGAGTACCTGGAGAAGAGCGCATGTTCGGCCGAAGGGTCGAGGGCGGCTGCCGGCTCGTCAAGCACTAGGACCAGCGGACGTTCGCGAACGAGGCACCGCGCGAGTCCCACCATCTGCCACTCCCCGCCCGACAGGTCTACTCCGTCTCGGTACCTGCGACCCACGTAGCCATCGAGGCCACCGGGGACGATACGTAGGAGCCGCTCGGCCCGTGCGTCGGTCAGTGCACCGGACATAGCGACATCATCGCCCATGAGAGCGAGGTTTCCCATTCCGACGCCCTCGCGCAGGGTCAACTCGAACCGGCAGAAGTCCTGGAAGAGCGGGGCGATGCGAGCTCGCCAAGCAACGGGGTCGAGGTCGCGTATGTCGATGCCATCGACGAGAATTCGTCCACCACTGGGTTGGTACAGCCCGCAGATGAGCTTGACGATCGTGGACTTGCCTGCGCCGTTTTCCCCTACCAGGGCCAAAGTGCGGCCCGCCGGCACCTCGAGGCTGACTTCGTCGAGCACGAGCCTTTCCGAGCCCGGATACCGAAACGAGACCCGGTCAAGGACAAGTCCACGCTCGAGGCGCGCGGGGCATGCGTGTTGACGAGCGCTTGCCCGTGGGCGGCCCCGACCAGCGGTTCGAAGGCGTCCTATCCGCTCCGCAGTCTTAGCCGAGCCCTGGAGTGTATTCAGCAGCGCCAAGAGCCCCGCAACCTGGCCGCTCACCTGCACGGCAAGGGCGATGACCAGCACCAGGCGTCCGACGCTGCCGCTCCCGCCGACGCCCTGATTCAGAACCAGAAGGATGGCCAGGCCGTACCCAAGCGCGAACACCATCTGACCGCCCGCCCGCAGGGCAGCGGCTTTGAGCTGGGCAGTCCACATGATGTCCGTCAACACTTTCCAGGACGCGGCGTGCAGGCCGATCAGCACCTCTTCGGTGCCGAAGAGGCGAAGCTCCTTCGCGGTGGAGGCGGTCGTCGCCAGAGCGACCAGATGCTGGTTGAGGCGCAGCTGCTCCGCGCTGGCCTCGCGCGCCTTTTCCAGGGCGGCCTGAGCCCGGCTTCCCAGGAGCACCGGTGGTAGGGCCACGAGGGGCAGGAAGATGAGCAGCGGGTTCATCGACAAGAGGATTACCGCTGTGATGGCCATTTGGACCGCGAGACCACCCAGCTGGAGGATGGACTCGATCGACTGTGTGGTCCGCCAGAGGGTGTTCCGGACGAGGGCGACCTCGTCGGCGAACGATGGGTCGTCCGCCTGCTCCAGGGTCTCCGGCCCGTTTACCAGGTCCGCGAGTTCCCCCTTGAGTCGGTCTGCCAGCATTTCCGACACCTCGTAATAGTCGAGATGGGAGAAGTGCGAGAACATCAACTGCGCCACCACGAGCACGCCGAGTACACCTGCCCAGACGAGGGTGGAATTCGAGTGGCCGCCCAGAGCCATGTCTGTGAATTGGCCGAGAGCGACCGCAGAGAGCGGGGCCGCCGCGTAGCCGCAGAGCATTAGCAGCGTCGCCCTCGCGAGCCTTCGAGAATCGATCCCGACCCCAAGGGCTAGGAAGAAGCGCACTGCTTTGAGGATCTCCATTACTGAGCCGCCGCCAGGTCGATCTCCGCGAGCAATTCTCCGGCCGCGCCGTCGGCCTGCTGAAAGCGCTTCGCCTGCAGGTTGAATAGCTCGGCGTAACGTCCACCAAGGGCGAGCAGCTCCTTGTGGCTGCCCTGCTCAGTCACCACCCCGCCATCCAGGACGACGATCCTGTCCGCCCGGCGAACGGTAGAGAAACGGTGCGAAATGACGAGGGTCGTAAGGCCGCGAGTGAGATCGAGGAAGCTGTCGAAGAAGGCGACCTCGGCGCGCACGTCGAGCTGGGCGGTGGGCTCGTCGAGAACAAGAACGCCGGCGCCCGCCTCGACCGCGTATAGCGCCCGGGCCAGGGCAATCCTCTGCCATTGCCCACCGGACAGGTCCACTCCGCCGCGGAACCTGCTCGACAGCGGGGTCGAAAGTCCGGCAGGCAGCTCAGAGATGAGGTCGGCCGCCCCGGCCCTGCGCGCGGCCAGCATGATCACTTCTGGGTCCGGGTTCGCGTCGGGCGCTCCGAGCGCTATGTTGGTCGCCGCGTCGAGCTCGTATCTGACGAAGTCCTGGAAGATGACGGCCAGCCTTCTCCGCCAGGCTCGCGGCTCCAGTTCGGACAACGGGATTCCATCGACTTTGATTGCACCGGACTGCGGCTCGTACAGCCCGGCCAGCAGCTTGACCAGAGTTGTCTTTCCCGCGCCGTTGAAGCCTACGATTGCTGTGGACTTTCCTGCTTCGAACTCGAGATCGAGTCCGTCCAGTACGGGACGAAGTCCCCCTCGGTATGTGAAGCCCACGGACTCAAAGCGAATTGCCTTCTGTGGCATCGCGTCACAGGGCTGGCTCTCGACAGGGGCAGGCTTCCGCCCCGCGGCCCGGGCCTCAAATTCCCTGATCGCGTTCCACGCGATACCGCCAACCTCCGTCTGGTTGTCGCATTCGGGGAAGAACACGCCGAAACGCAGCGGGATCATGATCGACTGGATGGCCAGGGCGAAGGCAAGGACCGAAATCTTCGGTGCCTGGGCACCGAGCTCGACGAACGCGATCGTGGCACCCACCAACACAAACAGACTGAAGCCGATGAACGGGCCAAAGAGCAGGCGGCGGCGCTCCTGCCAAAACGAGCGGTTGTAAGCCTCCGACTCGGCCTTACCGCGACCTTTCCACCAGTCGAGCATGCCGAGGACCCGCATCTCCTTGCCGTTGGCCGGATCCGACGCCACCTCGAACAAGTAACCGACGCGCCGTCTGTCGCCAGACTTGGCCCAGACGACTCTCGCCCACCGACTTAGTGACCCGCGTTGCCCCGCGCGAGCGACCATCGCGCAAAGCAGGACTACAAGCGCAACGATCGGGCCCACGACCAGCGCCACGACGGCCACGGCCACAAGCATCTGCGTGTAGCGCGCAACGAGTGCAAGGAGCGCAGCGGCCGCCGCTCCGGGGGTGGTCGAGAACTCCAGCAGGCGCATCCTGGCTTCTGCCAGCGAGTCGAGGACGTCCTGCTCCTCGAGCAGATCCATCGGGGCGTCGGACAGCGTCGCTGTCAGCAGCCGTTCGACTGCATGGCCGTCAACCCGGCGAGCCACCAGTTCAGTCAGTGCCTGCTGGAAAGGCGATAGGACGTTCTGGAGTATCAGGGCCGCCGTAGCCATGCCTAACGCGGCAACGGCCGCCTCCCAAGATCCACCCTCGCCCCGGGCGATGGCGGGGACGCCCTGGATCATGAAGCTCGTACCCACGATGAACGCCACGGGCAGAACGCCTATTGCGACGTTGAGCGCGAGTCCGAGCGCCACCAATCGGAGGCCCGCGAGCGGGAGGAGGCCGATTAGCGATCGCCAACGGACGCCTCGGGGATCCCGCGTAGCCGAGGTCGCGCGTGTAGACGCCGTCACGCGGCGCAATGGCCTAGTCCACATTCGCAAGCCGCCAGCCCCCTCGCATCCCTCGCCTTCTCGCGTCTCGATAATCAACGCCAAGGGAATGATAAAGGCCGCAGCGTCACCTCAGCCAAGCTCTGGCCATCGCCGAGAACGGGTTGCTGGTCGCCGACCCTGTCACTCCAAGACCGTTGCGTTCGGTTCGGCGTAGTTCGCCCGCGTGCGCCGTTGCTACCGGCTCTTGCTACCGGCTTGGTACAAAAAGAGACCGATCTTAGTCCCAAAAATGGCCGTTTCGTGCTCAGAATCGTGGCGGAGAGGCAGGGATTCGAACCCTGGGACCTTTTGGGTCTGCGGTTTTCAAGTCTGGGTCAGGGCGTTCGTGGGGGTTCGCCGAGGGCCGATTCACGAGGGAATCGGCCGATTCCCGGGCCTCGAATCCGCCGATGTTCGCCCCTGTTGCTACCGGCTGTTGCTACCGGCTAGGGCTTCTGGGGAAGCCCGAAAGAGTCCGCCACTTCCTTGTCGTGAACGACCTTCTCGCGGCGAGCCTGTGCGCTGGTGGTTGCGACGTGTAGCAGTCGAGGGCCGAATGCCTCGACATCCTTGTTCACCCAATCCACGTACTGCTTGATCTTGCCAACCTCGGAGTTGAGCTCGGTCTTGGGATCCAACTCGCCACTTGCAGGCACCGTCGTAGAGACCTGAAGCTCGCGCGACGAAACCACCGCGTAGGGGAAGACGCTGGTCCATGTAGTTGGTCGACAATCGAATAGCCCCTCGTCCCCCTTGAACGGGACGTGGTAGCTATACCTGGTCCCCGGAATCTTCCCCGACCGCCAACCGTAGGCCTCGGCCTCGATCTGCGCATCATGGTGTGACAGCGTCATTGACTCCCAGTCGATCAGCAACGGCTCGACCTTGAACTTTTCGACCAGCTCAGCCGCGAGTTCCTCGACGGTCGCAGCCAAGGCATGGGCCGCCGGTATCTGTTGAGCGGCTTCGATCGCCTTCCGCTCCTGAGTGCTTAGCACCGCCCCGAGGTCACTCTTGGCGAACAACGGCTTGGGATCCACGTCGAAGTCCCCTCCTGCTTGCTGTCGGAGTCAACTGCCCGCTAGATGTGCCATCCATTGTGCCCCCGCGAGGCCCCGCCAACCAACCCGGAGCGCGCGCCCAGGTCCCGGATCAATCGTCAGGCCTAGGCAACATGGGCTCGCGAGGTTCGGCTTTGTCCAATGCACGCAGGATCTCGCCCAGGTGCTCAGCAGCATCACCGTAGAGCCGCTGAAGGCCCAGGCGGCCTGGCGGTTCCTGCCCGCTGCGGTACGCCATGTCGGCCGCATCAAAGGCCTGACGCCAGGCGCCGACAAGCTCTCGACTCTCCAAATCGATGATCCCTCGTGACGTTGTCCAGGCCGCAGCCGACGCCTCCAGCGCCTTCTGGACGGCTTGATAGTTATCTTGCCCTCGCCACTTAACCTCGTAGTGGCGCATCGCATCGCTCATGGCCTGGAGGGTCTCGCTAACGGCCCGTCGATGTTCTCTGGCCACGCGCAGTTCCCGCTCGGCGGCCGCACGGGAAACGTCTCGCCGATGAACCGCATCCTCGCGTTCGGAGGTTCGCTCGAACTCTCGCCGCGAAACCCAGTCCTTTCCGATCGGCGATGCAATCGCTCCGACGATTCCGCCGAGCGCTCCCGCGACCGCGGTAATGACCGCGACCAAGACCACATCGCTCACGATTCGCCCCTACTCGACCCAAGCCACAGTCTCGGAGAAGCCCACGTCCGGTGCACGAGCGGCGTCGGCGTTGGTGATATCGGCGACAGTCGGATTCCGCAGAACCACCAGAAGAGTCGGCTTCCATTCGGTTGAAGTAGCGCTGGTTCGCAGTGGCGTCCTGAACTCTCGCCGGCCCACTTCGGTCCAGTTGGACTCTCTGATGAACGCCGAAACGATCTCCGACATGAAGGCGGCGTTCTCCTCCCCAGCTGATCCGACCAGATACACGGTGTCACAGCCTCGGCGCCGCAGCTCCCTTAGCTTGTTCATGTAGCCACCAACCAGGCCAGCTTCTCGCTTCCACTTCTTGGCGACGATCATGATGGCGCAGCGCAAGACACGACCTTGGACGCCGAGCGGCATGTCCTCACCCTGAATCCGGTCGGCGAATGCGACCAGATAGTCGATCAGGTTGGATACATCCACGATCAAGCTCTCGTCTCGGGGCCTCACCACGACACGCTGCTCCAGATAGTGGAGCTCCCGCACTAGCACCGGAAAGAACAGGTTGGCTCGGTCGATTGTCTGGTGCTTCGTTACAAGCTCGGCAAGGTCGCGGTCGTGGTCGCACTCAGGGCCGCTGACCTCTTCGTGGAACAAGGCGCGGGCGTGGGGGGCCGAGGCCAACATGTGATCGACTGCATGCAGGTCGATCGATCTCGCCTGCTTCTGGGACAGAAAGGTCTTCGCCCTTCGGATCAGGGTATGCGACACGACGAGCATGCTGGACGTGACGAGATTGCGATCCTGGTGCTCGTAGCTGTGTAGGCGGACCACGAGCCGGTCGTCTTCGAAGAACTGGTGAGGGCTTTCGTCAGCGTGGGCCCATTCGACCTGGATGGGCGTTCGCTGGTGTCTACCAGTCTCGTCACCGATCAGCCTGAGGTAACCGTTGAGCCGCGATTGCAGCCCGAGCTTGACCGATCGGCGGCCGAAACCGTGCCAGACTTTGGCGAGGGCGGCCGAGATCAACTCAGCCCAGCGGAGTACCTTGTCCGGCGCCAAGAAGACGACGACGATCGCTCCGACGAAAGCTGCTGGCAGGCCGAGAGCGGCCAGCGCCTTTGCTAGATCCTCCGGAGTCAAGTCCCCTCCCCCGCAATATCTAGAGCCGGACTCGGCCCGTCACGATCAACTCCTGCAAACCGCGCATGCATGGCGCGTGATCGCACGCCAGCTTGATGGAACCGGACAGAGGGAACAAGGCGGCGAGGTTGTCACGCGTGACGGCGCCGGCGCAGAACTTGCACCGGCCCAACGTATCCGATGACGGGTCGAGGCCCAGAGCTGTCAGGTAGCGCCCGAGGTCGTCATCGTAGACGGCCTTGACCCGGACCTGGCGCGCCGGTTCGATTCCAGCTGATTGCAGATCGGCCATGAGGGTTCCAAACATACTCCGAACCTCAAGCTGCGGAGAGACCAATCCGCTACTGGAATAGTCGGTTGGAACCGACTGAGGACAAGGCCCCAGACGAGGGTTACCGGGGACGTCGTCTACTTTCGCTCTTCCACCGGCCCGGCCGCGAAGGCGCGACGTGCTCCGAAGGTCGGGGCGACCTCGATGTGGTGAGACGGTCGCGTAATTGAGAATGTCTTGCATCTGCTAGACTATCAACATGAGTAGCAGATCAGGGCACGAGAAGCTTCCGGTTCGTTTGGCGGAGCCGGGCGAGGATGGGACTCCTTTCCGCGAGTGGCTCTCGCGACGAGCTGATGGCGACCGTCGGACTATCGAGCGCCAGATCGCGTTCCTTCAGCAATGGGACAACCTTCGCGACGAGGATTCGTCGGTCACACCGACGTCGTACTCGACCCGGTGGCGCGTGAGCGTAGCGACGACCTATCGCCTGCTGGAGGAGTTCAGAGAACTCCTTCCATCCGAGCAGGACCCGGATCGACTCTTGGAGCTTCTGTGGGAGGGGTTGTCCGAGCGGTATCTCGGCACGTCGCGGTTGGGCTCTCTGATGGATGTCAGGATCGTCCGCCGACCTGACGAAGGTGACGATCTGAGAGATCTCCTGCCACCCATCGTTCGCGGCCAGCTCGAGGACCCGTTGTCGGACGGGCGCGGCGCGAATATCCTCCCGATTGGCACGCCCTATGAGGCGTACGAGACAAAGGCTGATCGGTTCGCTTGGAGCGCCCTCTCAGTCGAAGCGGAGGCGCAATTCGTGAGTTTCATCCTCGAGCAGGGGCAAGGCTGGGTCCCGGCCTCTGGATCAGCTCACAACCACGAAGGATGGGATCAGGCCGAGATGGCCTCAGCCGCGAGATGGGCAATGGCTCAGGGGATGCGACTTGTCCGCGTTGGCGTCAGAGTTCCTTCGCCACCAGGAGAAGCGGTATCGGCACGGGAGAGGCCGCCAACAGCCTGAGCCTGACCTTCCGATCCGCGGAAACCTATCGACGCGATGCTCGAAAGCGGAGCATGAGCCTTGCGGCGAACTCTTCCGCGACTTCTCCCCGGCTGGAGACTAGTGCCGAAAAGGGAATCTGGTCTGCCGGCTCCAAGCGGATCTCATCGGAGTTGCGTCCGACACCAGCAAGGGTCACGGAGGTCCTGCGCCCCAGACCCGCCATCGATCCCTCGGTGAGCATCTGTAAGCCGTCGAGGGAGATTGCCACCGCTATGTCATTGGAGGTAAGGGCACGATCGGCCGCGATACTGAAAGCCTGGAAGAGTCGCTCCGAGACATCCTGCTGATCGAGGATCGGACCCATCGTGTCCGACGGCAACTGGCTCGCTACGGATAACGTCCGCGATCGGCCCTCACGTACGGCAGCAAACGGGACACGACCCTCACCACGGGCGACTGCTACAACAGCGTCCTCGAGAACTTGGAGTTCAAGGGCGCGATCTTCGCCAAAGAGCCGATGATCGCGGCCGCATCGGGCGAGTCGATTCACAGCTTCAGCCATCGACGAAGCCGGCAACGGCATTGCCACGACAGGGACAACGTGAACAACTAGATTGGCTCCATAGGCGGTCGCGTGCGCGAAGGCTTCCCAAGGGATGACTACGGTAGACGCAAGGGGCCTCCAGACGAGAGGCGCTCTCACGTTTGCCAATTCGCGAAGGCCACGAGCTACCTCTATCAGCAGTTCGGGTGTCGAACCAAATCCTGCCCTGAACAGGCCCGTGCGGTAGTCCTCGACCTTCGAGATGAACTTCGCCTGCTCGGGCTCGACCACGACGCCGGTCTTGCGAAACGCTAGGATCGGGATGCCGCGGCGCTTGGCAACGGTGAACTCTTCCTCTGTCGGCGACTTGCCAGTGTCCGGCAGCGGCTCGCCGTAGGCCGCGCCGAGCAGAAGCAGGTACGCATCGGCATCCTCGACACCCCGCAGGCACGCCTCGCGTGACGGCATCGGCAGAGCCGTGTAGTCCTCGAAACGTCGGGGCTCGTGTTCGAGAGCAGAGATCAGTCCTGGCAGAGAGTCGCGCTCTTCCTCGAGGCCGCGTCTGACGGAGCTAACAAATACCTTCACTGCATCAGTTTGGCATGGCTTGACCGGTTCGTGATGGCTGGTAGGCTGGGGCCATGACCGAGGGGTTGATAGCGCAGATGAAGTCGGGCGCGGCGGATCCCACCCGGCTACCGGTGCTCGCCGAGTCTCTGAGCGCGGAGGTTGCACGAGTCGCTGACGCGGTTCGGTCCGACGATTTCTCGGCAACGCGGGCCTTTTCGACGGAAGAACTCGACCACCGCGTGGATGCGTTCGAGGGGCTCACGGCCGAACTGGCTAAGTCGCTTGCGCTGGTAGCTCATTGGGGGAACGACTCAGGCGCACACTTGCTTGGCCGCCTGATCGGACGCCTTACCAACGCGCCTGGCCGGACCAGCGGCCAGGGCGAGTGGCTCGAACTCGACCGGTATCCCGCGCTTCTGGCCCTATACAGCGCTGGCGTTGGGGCCGTTCTTGCGAACCGAGACCGCCACCTTGCACCGATCCTCGCCGGCGAGTGGTCCCTCGATTCTCAAGGGCGCTTCGTGCCGAACACACTCGTGTTGTACTCAGGCAATGTCATCGACCATCGCATTGCCAGACAACTGCCTGGCCTCGACCGTCGGCACACGCCAGTGAGCGATCACCTAGCCGAGGTCCTCGGTCAGTGGCTAGTGGACTTGGAGCCGGACAATCGAGTCTTCGAGCGGGCGTTCGATCGCTTCGAACTTCTGCTGGGTCTTGTCTTCTACGACCTTGCGTCCCAGCGGGACCGAGGAGGCTGGGCCCCTGTTGGCCGCTTCTGCTGGCGCAACCGCTACGACGGCACGATCTGGGACGATCTCGCCAAGGAGATACGAGATGGTGGCGAGAGATGGCCCCTGCTCGAAGCGGGCCTCTTCGGAGGCTCGGCGGATCGTCTAGCGGCTTCCTTGAAAGCCTATGTCGGCATCGTCGTGCAGGCGGCCAGCCAAATGCATTGAGGGGCGGCCCAGGCACCCTTCTCGCTTCCTCTTTGAACGGAACCGGGCTCAGGTCGTCGGTGGACGCCATTGACTCGTTCACCGGCCCGACCGCAAAGGAGCAGTCCGTTCCGCAGCGGCAAGTGCAGCGATTGCCGAGGCGGGTACGAGGCGACGACGGCCAACCTTCACCGAACGGAGACGGCCGGCCCCGATCGCGGCGTAGATGGTCGTCCTGCCGACTCCCGTGATTACGGCAGCCTGATCGATCGAGAGCAACTGCTCGGGTCCGGCGTCGTTGCTGATGGCCCCAACTCGAACCGCGGCCAGAATCGCAGCGGCCAGGGCATCGGTGGCGGCTCGGATGGCGGCTTCGTGGTCGGCGGTCATGATCGACCGGCTTCGGGCTTCTCGCCGTCGCGCGGAGTCAGCTGGCGGGAGCAACCCGCCGTCCCGCTGCATAAGCGCGGCTCCCCTACTCTTTCATCCCGCGAAAGATTCGAAAGATCCGCAGCACGGCGTCGGAGGTACGGGCGGAACAGTGGCAGCGCGAAGTCGTAGGTGCCTCGCGTCGCGCGGTAGATGAGGCCACGTTCGATCAGCCGCCGAACCACGAGATCGGGGCTGGCGACCGATGAGGCCAGCACAGGCCGGAGCGTCGTGAGCCGGATCTGGCCAGGTTCGCGCGCCATCGCCTCCAGCACGCGTTGCTCAGTCGGCGGCGCCGCCTCGAAACGGTCTTCGAAGAACGCAAGATCGAGCTCGTGCAGGAGGGCCGGCTCGACGGCGCGGTAGCTCGCGGTCGCAACTTCCAGCGCGGGAACCGCGCGCCAGACATATGCGCCGAAGAACTGCAGGAAATACGGATACCCTCCGGTGGCCTCGACGATCTCCCCGACTACGGAGGTCGCGAAGCGCCGCGAGGTTCGGGCGAGCGGGATCGTGAGCGCGTCCCATGCGTCGCCGCGCTCCAGGTTTGCGAGCACGACGTGGCGGAACATGCGCTCGGCGTACGTTCGGGCGCGCTTCAGATTGATGCTCAGAGTCGGCAAGCCGGTCAGGACGACACGGACTCGTGGCTCACCCGAGCGCTGGACGGCGCCAAGGGCCGCGAGGAGAGACGACAGCGGATAGCGCTCACGGGAGCGGTCGTCGGCCAGCAGATGCGCCTCGTCGTAGAGCAGAAGCGCGCCGGGCCGATC
>Ga0182017_10003223_pt1 | contig 12198 bp, 12 predicted proteins | sample 712E3DmetaG_FD_120492 | JGI IMG/M metagenome (GOLD analysis project Ga0182017, IMG submission 120492) | Permafrost microbial communities from Stordalen Mire, Sweden - 712E3D metaG | ecosystem: Environmental > Terrestrial > Soil > Wetlands > Permafrost | place: Sweden: Stordalen | collected... | reverse complement strand
GTGGGAATTTCACCCGCTGGCGTTTCCATGTTCGTGCCCGTTTTGCGAGCGGGCGTCCACAAACGCATCAAGGACGGCAAACTGACCGCGTTCTTCTTTTACATCACCAGAGTCGAAAACACGTTCTTTGGCACCCGGCGCAAAGTCAAACTGCGCCCCTACATTGTGCTGTCAGTGAGCGAATGCAAAGCGTGGGCGGCGGAGATGAAACGCCGGGCGGGTTATGTGGACGAACCGGATGAGACGCCCTTGAAAGTAAGTAAACGACTGATGCCAGTGGCGACAGCGGATGAGCCGAAAACCCGAAAAGAAGCCGAGGAAGTCCTGGATTTTGCGGAGACCGACCCTAAGGACAAGGGCAACCGGAAAGTCAGGTATGAGGAAGCGCTCAACACGGAGAACCGGCAACAGGATATGTTTTTGCTGTTGGCGGAAGCAATGGCCGCGATGGCATCCGGCAAGAAGGCCGAGATCTACCGGAAGCGGTTGGAAAAGGGAATGGAGTGGGACAAAAAAGAGAAGACTTGGAAATGGAAGGAGTGACATGAATACAGAGAATAAATTCAATGACCGGTTGATACGGCTGCCGGAGCTGGAACAGATTTTTGGCGTGTGCAAGCGGACGGTGAGACGGAAGGCGGAGAATGGCGAGTTGCCACCACTGGTTCGCAGCGGCGGCGTGGTAGGAATGTTGGAAAGCAAAGTTAAAGAATATTTTCGACGGTTGAGCGGGCAAGGTGCAAATTAATCGAAAGGAGAAATAAAAATGATCGCTTACATTTACCGGCCAAAACGGCGGCGGGACGGCAACCTGGTTTTTGCCCGGTTGTATCGTGCGCGCATTCGTTTCCCTGACGAACACAAAGCGAAAGATATTCCGCTCCATGTTACGGAGAAACGGTCAGCGGAGCAAAAGCTCCAGCAGATACTCAATGAACATAGCCAAGAATCGGTCGGTTTGATCGCGCCAAAGAAAATCCGTGAAGCGGCTGAAACACCCTTGGTAAATTATTTTGAAATTTACACGCGTGAACTCGTCACCGCTGGCTGCGTGAAGCGTTACGTTCAGGGTGTGGAGAATTACGTCGGCACGTTGAGAAAGGAGTGCAAATGGGAGTATTTCAAAGACATCAATGCCGAGGCATTTCAAAACTGGCGGCAACGCCAGCAAAAATCACCAAAGACATTGAACGAATATCTTGTGGCAGTGCGCGCTTTTCTTAAGTGGGCGGAACATTTGGGCTACATCGGCCACAATCCATTGTCCAAAGTTGAGTTGCTGCGTGTTCAAGGCCGCCAGAAGCGGGCACGCCGCTCCTATACGCCCGAGGAAATCGCAAGGCTGTTGGCGGTCGCTGGCCGACGGCTGCCGGTGTATCTGTTGGCAATGTTGACGGGCATTCGCAGGGGCGAAATCAAGCAACTGCGCTGGGCGGACGTTGAACTCGACGGCGCGGCCCCCAAAATCACCGTGCCAGCTGACATTTCCAAAAATCATTATGGGGATGCCCTGCCCTTGCATCCCGACCTCACAGCGGCGTTGAAGCAAATCAAACTAGCCTCAAGTAAACCGGGGCAATTGATTTTCAAAGGAATGTTTCCCAGTTACAGACGGTTTTACGCCGATTTAAAGGAGGCGAAAATTGATTGGGAAGATCAGGGCGATGGCCGTCTGGATTTTCACAGTTTCCGGGTCACCTATTGTACGCAACTCGCGCCGGGGACACCGAGCGAGCGCGTGCGCATGGCACTCATGCGGCATCGTGATCCGAAACAAACCGCCAAGACTTACACAGACGCGCGGATGTTGCCGTTGAAAGAGGCGATCGAGAAACTGAATTTTCACCATACGGCGGTTCCCTCAAAAGATGACACACAACTAGACACACAAAATTCGGTCGCAGCGGGTCAAAACAGGTCATTGGCTGTCATTCCACCGTTGACGGGTAAAAGTGAAAATTCTCATTTAGATATGGGATTAAAGTCACTGTTTGTTCCTAAAAGTCAAACCGGGTCAAAAGAGGGAAAATGGTCGGAGCGACAGGATTTGAACCTGCGACTTCGTGGACCCAAACCACGCGCTCTAGCCAGGCTGAGCTACGCTCCGACTCCGGCAAATCATCCCATGAATTTCCCGACGCGCAATGAAATTCCCTTCATCCACCCGCGGAAGTTCTGCTGGACGCTTCGCAAATTCACGTTTAGTTTCTCATTATGTCAGCAGAAGCGCCCGTGACGCAAAAAAAAATCAACCTTCGCCGCCCCGACATCATGGAAGAGGTGCTGGCACAGGTGCTTTCCCATTATCGCAGCGAACTCGTGGAGCGCATTCGCTCCACCGGCAACATGATTTCCGCCGGTGATTTGACCGTCAAACTCGCGAAGGAATTCGGCTTTTGCTACGGCGTCGAGCGCGCCATTGATCTCGCCTATGCCGCACGAAAACACTTTTCCGACGTGTCGCCCCACACTCCAATTTATCTGCTTGGCGAAATTATTCACAACCCGGAAGTCAATGACCAGATTCGTAATATGGGCATCCAAATCATCTCGCCCAAACCGACCGATGAGGAATTGTCCCGGCTGCAATCCGGCGACGCCGTTATCATTCCCGCATTCGGCACGGAAGTTGGCACCCGGAAAAAGCTCGAAGCCAAAGGCTGCATTCTCATTGACACGACCTGTGGCGACGTGATGAGCGTTTGGAAACGCGTGCGACAATACTCGAAGGAAAGCGTCACCAGCATCATTCACGGCAAGGCAAAACACGAGGAAACCAAGGCCACAACTTCACAAGCGCGCGCCTATGGCAGCGGCCACTATCTTGTCGTCCTCAACCTCGAGGAAACCGATTACGTTTGTAACTACATTCTCAACGGCGGTAATAAACAGGAATTTCTGGAAAAATTTAAAGGCGACTATTCGCAGGGGTTTGATCCCGACATCCACTTGCGAGCCGTCGGCGTGGCGAACCAAACCACCATGCTGCGCGGTGAAACCGAGGAGGTTCAACGCCGCATCAAAAGTGCAATGGAGAAAAAATCCGGCGCGGCGGAACTCGACAAACACTTTCGCTTTTTCGACACCATTTGCGGCGCAACACAGGAACGCCAGGACGCGTTGGAAAAACTTTTGCGCGAACCAATGGCTTTGCTCATCGTCATCGGCGGCTACAATTCATCAAACACTTCACATCTGGCCGAAATGGGCGAGATTAAATTGCCGACCTATTTCATCAAAAACGCCGCCAAAATGCAGTCGGACAAATTGATTTGCCATTACAACCTGCATTTGAAGAAAGAAATCGAAACGCACGACTGGCTGCCGTCCGGGAAAATCACCATCGGCATCACCGCCGGCGCGTCCTGTCCGAACAACTTGATCGAAGACACCATTCGCCGACTTTTTGAATTACGGGGGATTTCGATTCAAACATTGCTGCCCAACTGATTCCAATTCTGCATTCTGCATTCAAAATATGCCCCGCACCCGACAGGAATTGGAACAAATCGAATGGCAAATCCTCGCGCCTTACGCCCAATTCAGCGGCGATGCCCGCGGGCGCAAATATCCCGAGCCGCCACCCGAATGGCGCACACATTACCAGCGCGACCGCGACCGGGTCATTCATTCCCGCGCGTTCCGCCGGCTCGAATACAAGACGCAGGTTTTCCTCAACGGCACCGGCGACCACCTTCGCACCCGTCTTACGCACACAATTGAGGTCGCGTCCGTCTCGCGCAACGTCGCCAGCGCTCTGAAACTGAATGCCGATTTGGCGGAGACCATCGCACTGGCGCACGATCTCGGTCATTCCCCATTCGGTCACAAAGGCGAGACGGTTTTGAATCGCTTGATGAAAGGCCACGGCGGTTTCGAACACAACCGCCAAAGCCTGCGCATCGTCGAGGAATTGGAACAAAAATATCCCAATTTCCCGGGTCTCAATCTTACATGGGAAGTTCGCGAAGGCTTGGCGAAGCATTGCACCGCCTATGATCATCCGGACCGGCGAAAAGGATTAGACGCCAAAAATTCCTCGCTTGAAGCGCAAGTCGCCAACCTGGCCGATGAAATCACTTATTACAGCCACGACCTTGATGATGGACTCGATTCCGGATTATTGTCCGAAAAAAATTTGCGCCGCGACGTCCGCATCTGGGCACAGGCTGCCCGGCTTGTGAAAAATGAGCATGGCGATTTGCCCGATGAATGCCGCCGTTATTTCATCATTCGGACGATTATTGACATGCAAATTCATGACGTCGTTGAGACCAGCGAACGGCTTATTCTTGCCGCCGGTGTGAAGTCAGCCGATGAAGTCCGGCTTTTCCCAAAGGCGCTCGTTCAACACAGTCCTGAACGCCGTGTGTCGAATCTCGAATTGCGCGATTACCTTTACAAAAATTTGTACTACAACCCCGTCGTGTTCAAACCCAACCAGCGCGCGCTCAAAATGCTCGAACAACTTTTCAAATATCATCTCGCGCATCCGAAGGAAATCGGTGAGGGCGCGCGCCGACGCGCTCCCAAATCCGGCCTTTATCGCGCTGTGTGCGATTATCTCGCCGGCATGACAGACCGCTACGTCGGGATTGAATACGAAAAGATTTTCGGCAAAACGTGACTTTTAGCGCCGGTTCTCTTTGGACTGCGCGGACACGTCCGCGCTTTCAAAGCGGCGACATGTCGCCGCCACTCCAAATCAATACACCAGCACCAGCACCGTTGCCACATCCTTGACGACGTGATTGTTTGAAATCAAATAACCATCGTCCGTGATGAAAAAACCCGTGCCGATGATGCCACTTGAATCAAAACTGTAAAAGCCTTTCAATAAATAATGCCCAAATGAGTTTGCGCACAACTCATGCAGATATCATCACTGTGACGATATTCTCGCGGATAAGATATTTTGCAGTATTTACATTCCTTGTATTCTGATTTGCGTAACTCGGCAGCCTTAAGAAGGAGATCAACCATGTATTCCGATAAATATGAAAATCCACCTTTCATTGGCCCAGTTGTATCAAGGTAGTTATAGCGGTTAATTAATCGCGTTGTCGGCGTGGGGATGTGATTATTAACCCACTCTACGCTGGCAGTCCGCACCTCGAATGCTTCGGGAGTGAAAAGAAGTGAAGCGCCCATTTCACCTTCATAAAATATATGTATAGTATCTCGCGTGCGTTCGACTACGCAGTTTGGCAACCCACGAAGAACATCGCAGGCAAATCGCTCAAAGTGTCTTGGGTTTTCGATAAACAGAACCTCATCAGATGTAGTAGCCATAGCAATTGCAGTTAATAGTGATTATCCCGCTAGATTGATTGAAACACTACTTAGTGTCGTTTCCTGTTCATTTCAAAAGCGCCACCAAAAATCAACATCGGACGACGACCTTCATGATCCTCCAAGGTTGGATACAAAACGAATGGACGCTTCGAGTTGACAGGATTCTTGGCAAAGCCTTGATTTTGTAAATCGTGCAGCAATAACTTAGCTTCTGCAAAACATTGAGGTCGTTCTCTGATCATACGCTTCTCATACTGCGGCAAAAGTTTTAGAAAACCTCTCAGCTCGGCTGTTCCTTTGTGCAGTTTGCCAGATGACAGTCCACTTCGTATTGCCGTTATTAGGTCGCTGAGTTCTCGTTGCTCGACCATCCGCAAGAGTCTTTGAGCACGTGCAGCAAAGTTTGTATTTCTTGCCAATAGCTTGAGCTTTGCCACGTTTGCAGGAAACTCCAATGAAAGTGATACACTTGAAAGATCTTGAGCGATCGCATCAAGCAAGCGTTTAGCTTTCATAGTTATCCTTAAATGTGTCGCAACCGGCTGTTTTGGCAAAGGCAATAAGCGCGTCCAGCGCTTCAAGAATTATCTTCCTTGAATTGATTTGGCCTTCGGCGCGTCCAACCTTCAGGCTGCCAACTGTTCCGACCAACTGTGCAAATGTATTTCGGTCAGGATAGTCATCTCTGACTCGCTCTTGTTCGGCTTGAAACTGATGAAGCCAGTCTAGAAATGCTTGGACTCCTCCATCATCTACATAAACAATCCCCTTGTTGTGCGGTGGCGTTTTAATCTCCGAACGCCAACGCGCAAGGAAGGCGAGGAAATCCAGCTTTCGTCTATCCCTGCCAGCTTCTTGCTCGCGTCGCCGAGCCAGCTTGTCATTGGCTCGCGCGCCAATAAGACCGCCAATAATGCCAGCCAGAGCCAGTTTTATGGCTTCAAGCATGATTTGGTTGAAGTTATTCATTATTCGACGTTGAAGATTCAAACGCCAATTACCCCAATCGTCCATCCCAAAATGAATTCAGGAAAAGAGTTTCCGTCCGCCTTCATCTGATTTCGGCGCGTTCCAAAGCGCCAGAGGGCTGGCGCACTCAAAACGCTTCGCGCACGTCGAGCCGTTCTGCATTTCCGCCAGGTCTTGGACTGCGGTGGCCCTCCACCGCTTTTCCAATCCGTGTTTATCCGTGTCCATCCGTGGTTAAATCCGTTTGAGAACTTCGTCAGAAGAAAGCTCGGCGAGCAATTGCAAAACGGTTTTTCTTTGTCCCGGTAAAATCAAGTCCGGCGCGATTTCGCTCAACGGCTGCAGCACAAACCGCCGCATATGCGCCCGCGGATGCGGCAAAATCAAGTCCGGCGTGTTCCGCGTCTCCGCGCCAAACAGAATCAAGTCCAAATCCAGCAGGCGGGGCTCATTCAAAACTTTTTTCGGATGCCGTCCGAATTCCCTTTCCAGTTTGTGAAGTTTTTCAAGCAACGATTCCAATGTTTCATCCGCGTGCGGCACGAATCCGACAACCGCATTTACGAACAGCGAAGAGTCCGGCGGACAATTCACCGGCGACGTTTGCCAGAGTGAGGATTTGAGAATGGGCTGATTGGAAAAATCCTGCAGTCGCGCCATCGCGTCTAAAACAATCTGGCGTGAATTGCCGAGATTGGAACCAAGCGCGACCACCGCGAGTTTTAAGTTTTGAGTTTTGAGTTTTGAGTTCACAGAGTGGGTTTGCCGGCCAACTCAAAATTCAAAATTAAGAATTAAAAACTACTTCAGTCCTAAAACGTCCTGCATGTCGTAAAGGCCGGGTTTTTGTTCGACAACCCACAGCGCCGCGCGCAATGCCCCGTTGGCGAATGTCTCGCGACTTGAAGCTTTGTGCGTCAATTCAAGCCGCTCGCCGGTGTTGGCAAAAATGACCGTGTGATCGCCCACCACATCGCCGCCGCGAATGGAATGAATGCCAATTTCCAAAGCCGTCCGTTCGCCGACAATGCCGGCGCGACCGTGCCGCGCCGCTTTTTCAAGATGCAGCTTGCGCACGCCGGCCAGGATTTCCGCCAGCGATTTCGCCGTGCCGCTCGGCGCGTCCTTTTTCAGGCGGTGATGCATTTCGACGATTTCCAAATCATAGTCCGGCCCCAAAATCTCCGCCGCTCGGCGTGTCAGCCAAAACAGCGCGTTCACACCGGTCGAAAAGTTCGAGGTCCAAACCATCGGGATTGCGGATTTCAGATTTCGGATTGCGGATTGTTCGGATTCAGAATGCCCGGTTGTTCCAATGACAATGGCTTTTTTGTGCCTCGCGCACAGTCCCGCGATGTCCGCCGTCGCCGTATGCGAACTGAAATCAACGACCACGTCACCTTGCGCAATGGCGGCGGGAAAGTCATCGCCACAATCAATCTGCGCAACAACTTGCAGTTCGCGAAAATTTTTCGCGCACGAAACAAGCGCTTGTCCCATCCGGCCTTTTGATCCGGTAATGATAATTTTGGTCATGGTATTAATGTCAGAGTTCAGGCTTCAGCCTGTCCTGACAAGCCAAAGCTTGGACCCCAACTCTATTTTAAAATGCCGCACGCCTTCAATGTCGCTTTGAGCTTCGCGCGGTTCGCCGCGCTCATCGGCACCAGTGGTAAACGATATTCCTCGGCAATCAATCCCATCATTGCCAGTGCGGCTTTGACGGGAATCGGATTTGTCTCGATGAACAAATCTTTGAACAGCGGATATAGTTTCGCATGAAGCTGCGACGCCTTCCGAATTTGGCCGCGCGTGAACGCATCCACCATTTGCGCAACTTCGCGCGGGACAACGTTGGACGCCACGCTGATGACGCCCTGCGCACCGACGGCCATGAACGGCAGCGTGAGTGAATCGTCGCCGGACAAAATCGTGAATTTGGGTTCCAGCGCCGCGCGTAATTGCGAAACACGATCGCAATTGCCGCCTGCTTCTTTGATGGCAACGATGTTTTTACATTCGCGCGCCAGACGCCGGACGGTCTCAACACTGATTTCAATACCGCAACGGCCCGGAATGCTGTAAAGCACGATGGGCAGTTTCGTCGCGCGCGCGATGGCGCGGAAATGCTGGAACAACCCTTCTTGCGTCGGCTTGTTGTAATACGGCGCGACCTGGAGCGAACCGTCCGCGCCGACTTTCTCGGCTTCACGCGTCAGATGAATCGCTTCACTCGTCGAATTCGCGCCAGTGCCGGCAATCACCTTGATTTTTCGCCCGGCAAATTTTACCGCAAGTTCGATGATACGAATGTGCTCCTCGCAATCCACCGTTGGCGATTCGCCGGTGGTGCCGACGGGCGCGATGCCGTCCACGCCGGACCTGATTTGGATTTTAACCAATTGCTCCAGCGCAATTGCGTCAACCACGCCGTTTTTGAACGGCGTCACGATGGCGGTGTAAGTTCCAGTGAACATAATTTTAATTTAGCGGCCTAGAATCGGCGAAACGGGCTCATTTGGCGAGCAGGAATTTTTTGAAGAAATTGGGGCTGTAGCGTAAATGTGTGTTCAATCAGATCCAGATGTTTTGCACAGTGCTGGATAATTTCAGATACCAAACAGTTGCTTCATCAGGCAGTTTGAGAAGTCTAACTGTAACTTTGTTCCCACTTTCAAACCGCCCGCAAAGATTTCTTTAGCTTTCGGGTTTTCTTTACCGGCTTCGGGCTGGCGGCTTCTTCCACGGGTTCCGTTGCTATCTGGGGCGGCAGGTAAAGATACCGACCGCAACTTTCACAAAGCTGAATGTCCTGCCCGTGCATGAGGGTCATAATCACGCCGAGGGGCAAACGTATGTGACAACTGGTGCAGACCTGGTTACGAACAACCGCGACCCCCTTTTTCCCGTGGGCGACCAGGCGGTCATAGTGAGCGAGAATTTGCGATGGAATTTTGGCGCGCAGTTTCGCCTTGGCAGCCTCGGCGTTCTTGTCTCCGGCTGTGCCAAATTCGAGGGATTGAAGTTCGATTAAATTTTGAAGTAATTCATTCATAAAAATCCGCGCACGTATAGTCATCTCAAAATTGGGGAAATTCAGCAAGTCGAATCCATCCGCAGATTACGCGGATTGCGCGGATTCCGAAAAGGTAGGGCTGCGGTGCTCCGCAGCCCAAATTATTCAGGGCGGCGCGGCAGCAACTATTCCCGTTTTGAATTTTTCGCGCCATACCGTTTGGAGACTTCGTGCAGCGACATCGCAGGCGCATCTGCTTCCTCTGATTTGGCAGCACGTAAATCGCGAAGGTCTTTCAAATTTGCCTCATGTTGCTTCACGTTTTTTATCGGTTGTTTGCTCACAATTCTCTCATTCCTTCTTCGCCACTTTCAATTCCAGATGCAAGTCGCGCAGTTGCTTCGGCTCCACGGCAGCGGGTGAATCGGTCATCAAATCAGCGCCTTTGGCGGTTTTCGGGAAGGCAATGACGTCGCGGATGCTGGGCGTGCCGCAGAGAATCGCCACGAGGCGGTCGAAACCGAGCGCAATCCCTCCATGCGGCGGCGCGCCATATTTAAATGCTTCGAGCATGTAACCGAACCTCGCCTTCACCATGTCCGGCGGAATTTGCAGCACTTCCTCGAAGACCATTTTCTGCACGTCGGGTCGGTGAATACGAATCGAGCCGCCGCCAAGCTCCACACCATTCACCACAATGTCATAGTGCTGGCCGCGGACTTTCTTTGGGTCGCTCTTGAGCAGCGGAATGTCCTCGGTCACAGGCGCGGTAAAGGGGTGATGACTCGAATACCACCGGCTCTGTTCCTTGTCGAAACTCAACAGCGGAAAATCCACCACCCACAGAAAATCAAATTTATCAGCGGGAATCGCCATCTTCCCCTGCTCTTTTAAAAGGTCGGCACAATACAAACGGATCTTGCCGAGAATTTCGCACGCGTTCAGCCATTGATCGGCGGCGAACAAAATCAAGTCGCCTTCCTCGATGGCCAGTTTCTTTGCCAGCGCGGCCTTCTCGGTATCGCTGAAGAATTTCACAATCGGCGATTTCCATTCGACGGTAGCACCGTCTGCCCCCTTTTCGACCTTGATGTATGCCAGACCCTTCGCGCCAAAGCTTTTGGCATACTCCGTCATGGTGTCCATCTGACCCTGGGTCACACTGGCGAGACCTTTGGCATTGAGCGCTTTCACAACGCCGCCGCCGGCGACCGCGCCGCTGAAAATTTTACATTTACTGCCGCGGAATTCCTCCGTGAAATCAACCAGTTCGATGCCAAACCGCGTATCGGGCTTGTCAATGCCGTAGCGGTTCAATGCTTCCGCGAATGAAATCCGCTTGAACGGCGTCGGCACCTCGCTGTTGAGCGCGGCTTTCCAGATGCGTTTCAACAGCCCTTCCATGAGCGCATAAATGTCCTCGCGTTCGATGAACGACATCTCGATGTCGATTTGCGTGAACTCGGGCTGGCGGTCGGCGCGCAGGTCTTCGTCACGATAACAACGCGCGAGCTGAAAATACTTTTCAATGCCGGCGACCATGAGGATTTGTTTGAACTGCTGGGGCGATTGCGGCAGCGCGTAAAATTGTCCGGGACTCACGCGGCTCGGCACAAGAAATTCGCGCGCGCCTTCCGGTGTGGACTTGAACAGCGTCGGCGTTTCCACGTCCAGAAATCCCTGTTCCTCCATGAACATGCGCGTGGTGGTGGCCACCTTGCTGCGCAGGCGAAGATTTCGCGCCATCTCCGGCCGGCGCAAATCCAGATAGCGATGCTTGAGGCGGAGTTCTTCGTTCACCTTGCCCGCCACTTCCGGGTCGTCCACGGGAAACGGCAGGACCTCGGCCATATTGAGCACTTCCAGCTTGTTGGCCAGCACTTCGATTTCGCCGGTTGGAATTTTTGGATTATTCGTTCCTTCCGGACGCTGGCGGGCCTTGCCGGTAATGCTGACGACACATTCGCTGCGAAGCGAAGCGGCTTGCTCAAAAAGTTCCTTGGGTAAATTGGACGGGTCGAAGACGGTTTGGGTGCGGCCTTCGCGGTCGCGGACATCGATGAAAATCAGTCCGCCGAGATCGCGGCGCGAGTGGACCCAGCCGGAAAGGGTGACGGTTTGCCCAATGTGCGTCCGGCGCAGTTCGTTGCAATGATGCGTGCGTTTCATTTCCAAAATCCACATGGGAGGGTCGGCGTGTCGCCGACCCAAACTTCAGGGACGGCAACCCGGGCTTCGCCGCAAGCTACGCCGAGGCGAGCATGCCGTCCCTCCCACAAAAGCGAGTGCGCATGGTGGCGGGGAATGGGCCGGAATTCAAAGAAAATTTTGATTTAACCTGAAAGCCGAAGCCAGACCGGCGGATAAATTTTACGCTTCATGCGCTCAATTTCATTTCAAGTCATGCGCCAAAGGCTGTTCAAGCTTTGGCATATCAAAAACGTATTTTCCGTTTGATACGTGAACGGATGTCGAACCCGCACGTTTTATGGTTTATAGATTGGCGATTGATTCTCTGTGAACACCGTCGGCTTGGGGGTTGCCGCGCCGACGGCGTTGATCAGCAGATTGTCAAAGAAGGCGGTGTTTCTTGTCTTGGTATCGATGCCGGTAATCAGCCCGGCCATGCCGTGCGAATAGAGAGTATTGGTCACGGACAAAACCTGCGCGCCGTCAACGAAGCCGGTGATGGTGGAGCCGGAGAATTGCAGCTTCACGTTGTGCCATTGATTGCCCGCGACGTTGGCGGCAGTGCCGGCAGCCATTTGTTTTTCGCCTTTCTCATCGGAATTGCCGGCGGCAAGTAATCGGGCTTGATATTCTTTGTCCCCCAGTTCCACTTCACCCGCCTTTCCATTGACGGTGACCAGGGTGCAAGCACCGTCCGCCGCCAGCCGCAAATAATATCCTTTGGGGGC
>Ga0182017_10003222_pt1 | contig 12198 bp, 10 predicted proteins | sample 712E3DmetaG_FD_120492 | JGI IMG/M metagenome (GOLD analysis project Ga0182017, IMG submission 120492) | Permafrost microbial communities from Stordalen Mire, Sweden - 712E3D metaG | ecosystem: Environmental > Terrestrial > Soil > Wetlands > Permafrost | place: Sweden: Stordalen | collected... | reverse complement strand
GCTCACCAATGGTTTCTCCCAGGAACTTCTCTGTCTCCCTATCCAGGTCATCGCCCCACTTCATCTCCACGCCCGGCCGCCCTTTGGCAAGCTCTAAGGCTTCGGTGTAGGTGATCCTGCGGAAGGGGACTTTTGGAACCTGGAGATCCAGGCCAAGAACTCCTAGCTGGCGCGTGCAATTCTCGCTCACATACTTATAAGCCCCAGATACAGCGCCCTCCAGTAGCTCCATTACGTCCTTGTCATCGGCGAAGCTGATCTCCACGTCGATGGAGATTGCTTCGTTCAGATGCCTGCGGGTATCGTGCTCCTCCGCCCGGAAGATTGGCCCGATCTCGAAGACCTTGTCCATGCCCGCGCCCATGAGCATCTGCTTATAAAGCTGTGGGCTCTGGTTGAGGAAGGCCTCCCGCTCGAAGTAGCTTATTGGAAACAGGTCTGTCCCGCCTTCTGTAGCGGCTGCAACGATCTTTGGGGTGAATACCTCTGTTATGCCATTCTTATAGAAACACTCCCGAAGGCTGCGAAGAACGGCGCTCTCGATCTCGAAACCTGCTAGAATGCAGGGCCTGCGGATGTCCATGAACCTAGCGTCAAGCCTGGTATCGAGCTCACAGTCTACCTTCTCGGTGGGGTCAAGGGGCAACGGCGCCTCTGCAGCACTTAATATCTTTACATCTGATGGCAGAACCTCGAAACCTCGGGGCGCCTTGGGCTCAGCCTTGACCGTACCCCTCACCTGAACAACACTCTCTCTGCTGATGGATCTGACAGTCTCCAGCACTTTTGGATCTACTCTCTTCTTAAGCAGAGTTATCTGGGCAAACCCTTCCCTGTCGCGTAAGACCAGGAAGGCTATGCCCCCAAGGTCGCGGATCTCATGGGCCCAGCCAGCCAAGGTGACCTCGATACCAGCTTTCTCTGGGGTTATGTCTCCTGAATAATGTGTTCTGAGGATCAATCATCTCACCTCAGCGAGAAGGATTTCCTAATATAAAAACAGTCTGGGAGAAGCCCGGAGGAGCGCAGAACTCCTCCACGATGATTTAACTTACCATAAAGACAAATAAGAAAAGATGCAATATTCTGTACAAGATATTCGTGAAACTCTCTGCGACTAGCCGTGCGATCACCGTGCCGCGATAGAGTTCGGAAAGAATTTGGAATAACAATTTTATAATACTCAAAATTCCTAAGGGATTGAGAGAATGAAAAATATAGAAAGGATCCCTATCGGAATCCCCGGATTGGATGAGATGATAGGAGGCGGTCTACCAGTCCCATCCATAACCTTAGTCGCCGGGGAAGCAGGAACGGGAAAGACCACTTTCTGCAATCAGTTCCTGTGCAAAGGGGCGGAGCGAAAGGAGCCCGGGCTTTATTTCATGATCTCAGGAGGATCCCCTAGTCTCGTTTTCAAGTTTGCCTCAACCTACGAGTTTGTCAAAGAGGATTACTTCTGCAAGGAAATTCATTACATAGATTTGGGAGAGGCTATGGAGAACACGAAGACCACTCTGGACTTGTTGGATCTAATCCAATCTAAGATCAGCGAGTTTCAGTCGAAGAGGGTTGTGATATGCAATCCATCAGATCTCCAGGAGATCCTCAAAGGGGATTACCACCGTTTTCTTCTTAAGCTGGCCAGGACCATCAAAGACATGAACGCAGTTTCCCTGATAACCGGCGAGACCGGACCCGGATATTCATACCCGACAGACACTGCTCATATTGCTGATGGAATAATACTGCTACACAATACCGAGGTGAACTTTGTTAGGAGACGGTCGGTGGAGATACTGAAAATGGCAGGCACGCCTCATACGTCCGGGAAACATGCATTAGATATTTCTGCTAAGGGGTTGACTGTTTATCCAGGTCTGTGACCATGGCATTATCGATTAAGGATCTGTTCAGACAGGATGAGACTTGGGTATTTCTCTTCTTGATGGGGGTAGCCCTGCTCAACTGGCCTCTATTATCCCTGGCCACAGGAATGATGAGTGTATTCGGCTATCCGTCGATATTGCTCTATTTAGCTCTAGTCTGGCTGCTGATAATACTGTTTGCTTACATATTCGACAGGAGGGGTTCTAGCTGATAAGCCCTCACCTGGCTCTCATCACCATGGTACTGTACCTGCTTCTCCTCTTCGGCATAGCGCAGTTTGCCGTCAGAAGGAGGTTGGCGGGAAGAAGCATTGTATCAAACCCATACGTTTACGCCCTATCCCTGTCAGTTTACGTCTCGGCCTGGACCTTCTACGGCTCCATAGGAAGAGCAGCATCCAATGGCTTGGAATTCCTGCCCATCTATCTCGGTCCATCTCTCGCCATGCTCTTAGGTTGGGTCCTCATAAGAAAGATGATCAAGATCTCCAAAGAGCATCGTTTGACATCAATTAGCGACTTCATCAGCTTTCGATATGGCCGAAGCTATGCCATTGGCGCCATCGTTGCAGTGGTCAGTCTGGTAATGGTCACACCCTACGTTGCCCTTCAGTTGATAGCGATTTCCACATCCCTGGAAGTGTTGAGCGGCCCGCATACGATCTTAGGCATAGAGATTGAGACCAAGCTGGTCGTTGCTTTGCTCTTGGGCGCGTTTGCAGTGATCTTCGGCGCCAGACACCTCGATCCCATGGAGCACCACGAGGGGCTTATCGCCGTCGTGGCCTTCGAGTCACTGGTCAAGCTCGTTTCCTTTCTTCTGGTAGGACTTTACGTAACCTATGGAATCTTCGGCGGATACGGGCCCATCCTGGAAGGAATTTCCCGGGCCATCTCGACAAACCCCGATTATTCCAATCTTATGGGCATAAATTATACATCCTGGTTTTCCCTCACATTGATATCATTCTTCGCCATACTCTTACTTCCCAGGCAGTTTTATGTTATGGTCGTGGAGAACTCAGACGAGGCGCACCTGAAGAAAGCCATGTGGCTCTTTCCACTTTATCTATTCCTGATGAACATCTTCGTCCCGGCCATCGCATGGGGTGGACTTCTTTTGAATACTCCGGGGATCAAGGACGCTTTCATACTTACCATTCCTTATACCCACGGCCAGGATTTGCTGGCACTATTCGTCTTCATCGGCGGCGCTTCGGCCGCCACGGCCATGATCCTCGTGGAGTCGGTTGCCGTGGGTTCCATGATGCTCAACGACCTTGAGATGCCTTACCTGCTCGGCAGAATAGGTGGAGGCATGAACCTTCCGGGACTTCTCCTGCAGATGAGAAGGCTGAACATCCTGCTTGTAGTAGCCTTGGGTTATCTTTACTCTCGGGCTGTGGCCTACCACAGCCTTGCTGATATCGGCATCGTATCATTCCTGGCGGCCAGTCAGTTTGCCCCTGCTGCCCTTGGGGGGTTGTTCTGGAAGAGGGGGACTAGAGAGGGAGCCATGGCTGGCCTCGTGTCCGGCTTTCTGCTATGGATCTACACCGCGTTGATCCCGACTGTGGCGGGAGAAGGCTGGCTGGCTACCAATCTCGTTGCCAACGGGCCCTTTGGCATAGTGGCTCTTAAGCCCACCGCGCTATTTGGCATGAACCTGGACATCTGGACCCATTCGGTCTTTTGGACTCTTTTCGTAAACTGTACGTTGTACGTACTAGTATCTCTGATGTCCAGGCCGAGCCCTGCTGAGGCTGCCCTGACCAATAGCTTTGTAGACGTTTTCAAAGAGAACGTCGAGCCGCTGCCAGTGGACAGGGGTTCCATACGGATGGGGACTGTGGATGAGCTTCAGACGACTTTGGCCCGATACATCGGAGACGACAGAGCCAAGCGGCTAGTTAATGCAGAGCTAGACCGCCTAGGGACGACTCGAGACAGGATCGATGCTAAGCAGCTTCTGGAGCTGTGGGGCGAGTTCGAGAAGACCCTTACCGGCTCCGTTGGGCCATCGGCGACCAGGATGATAGTGGAGGAGAAGGTTTTAGTGACCCCGGTGCAAGAGGCGGTGGAAGCCACCCAGCCGACATATGAACTAAGGCCCGGCAGGACCTTCATAATTCCCGAAAAGGCATACGAGGTGTTTACTGACCAGATTACGCACGGAGTAGAGGGTTTATGCATAACAATCCACGATCCTGAGGAGCTTCGGAGGAGATGGGGGTTCAGGGAGACTCCAATTATAAAGCTCAGTCACGAAAAAGGTTCTGAGAGGTACATATCTCCCACAAACCTGCCGCTGCTCTTCGTGACTATCAAGTCCTTCGTCGAATCCAGCAAGAATAGCATCGTCCTTCTGGATAACGTCGAGCACCTGATAAATGAGAACGTTGACTTGGTCCCTGAGAGAGAGGTGCTGGACTTCGTGTACCAGATTGAGCTGTTATCCCGAGAGACCCGCATGGTTCTGGCAGAGAGGCAGGAGTTCGTACACTTGAAGATCGCCTCGGAGATCAGCGAGATCAAAGAGCTCATCTTAACCCTTGGGCCGCTCTCCACTTACCTCTTCAAGGTCTTCTCTGATGCCATGCTGTCTGGGCTTGACAGCGCGACAAGGGTCGACGTCATCAGAGATGTCAACGAATCGATCGAGTCTGGCACCATCTTTGAAAAGGCGGAGCCCATGAGCGTCGAATCATCGGCGGTTGCATGCGACCCTGACATGGCACAGCCTAGTAAGAAAGGTGTCTTGAAGATCTGTTCAGGCATGGTCTTGAACCGCCGGGAGTTCTTCATAGCGATCAGGAGACTTGGAAGGATTATTAAGAAGTACGATCCCAAGTTCGACCTGGCTGCATCTGTGAGGGATCTCATGAATAGCTTTGGTCGGAGTCCATTCGAGATCTCTCTAATACCGGGAACCACCTATGTCATTGAGGAGGAAAAGCCTAACAAGAGCCTGGAGATCTTCGGCGAGCTGGTAAACCACGGTATGGACGGCTTGTGTCTTAGCAGGTACAACCCTGAGATCCTCAGCGAAAGATACGGCATTCCTACAGGAACGGTCATCTGGCTTACCCAGAAGAGCGAGTCGGAGCACAGGTCTGTGGATCCTACCAACTTCCCCAGGCTTAGCAGCATCCTCTCGGACTTCCTTCATAAAGCTAACTATCCAGTGATACTCCTGGAAGGGTTGGGCTACCTGATCACCCAGAGCAACTACGAGACTGTTCTCAGGTTCATACAATCTCAGAGGGACGACGTCGCCTTGAAAAACGCCATCTTCCTGGTGCACATCGATCCTCTATCCCTAGACACCAAAGAGCTGCACAGGCTAGAGAGCGAGATGGAACCTCTTGGTGTCAAAACCGGAGTCTGAGAATCCTTTTAAATGTTTACAGGCATATTATCGATTATGATAGAAACAGGGATTTTGGGGCTAATCGTGCTCGCCCTGGCCATAGTCTTCGGTGCTTTCATCATCCTGAGATCGCTCAAGAACTTCCTGGTCAACGCTGTAGTTGGGTTGGCGATACTCTTTCTGGCCAATGCCATCGCTGGCCTCGGAATAGGCTACAGCTTGTTGGTCATACTGATCTGTGCGATCGGAGGTGCTCTCGGGGCCATCCTGATAATCCTTCTCCACTTCACGGGGATTGTTATCTGAAATATTCATCAGCAAAGCGCTTCGGCAAAGAAAAAAGGATGACTATTGGCAGGAGCTTCGATGGACGCCACTTAGACGGTCCCCGAGGGTTATCCTTTGGAGACTCCAAGGGGCATCAATCTGGCCACTTTGGTGGCTATCCCAAGGTTGTGCACAACGTCAACTACCTCGTTTGAGGGCTTGTAGACCTGAGGGGCCTCCTCGGCGAGCATTGCCGGGTGGGTGGCTTTGACCTTAATTCCCTGGGCGCTCAAGGCAGCTTTGATATCCTGCCCTGCAAAGGTCCTCTTTGCCTGGCTGCGGCTCATTATTCTCCCCGCGCCGTGACAGGCCGATCCGAAGGTCACTTCCATTGCCCGGTCTTTTCCGCACAGCACATACGAGGCTGTGCCCATGCTACCCGGAATAAGGACCGGCTGGCCCACATCTCTGTAAACATCAGGAACTTCACTCCGTGAGGGACCAAAGGCTCTTGTTGCGCCTTTTCTGTGGACGTACAGGCGTTCGCGGACTCCATCGACATCGTGCTCCTCTATCTTGGCCACGTTGTGAGCGACATCGTAGACCAAGTCCAGCTTCCCGTCCGGGAAATACTTTTCAAAGACCTCTCTCGTCCAGTGAGCGATGATGTGTCGGTTGGCCCAGGCGTAGTTTGCGGCGCAGACCATTGCACCGAAGTAGTTCTCAGCCTCGGGCGTCCCCAGGGGTGCACATGCCAGTTGCTTGTCCGGGATGTCGATATTGTACTTGTGGACCGCCCTGCTCAGCACCTCCAGATGGTCGGTGCAGATCTGGTGGCCTGCCCCCCGTGAGCCACAGTGGATCATGACCGTTATCTGGCCTTTGAACAGCCCGAACCTCTTTGCTACCACCTCATCGTAGATCTCGTCTACCCTCTGGATCTCCAGGAAGTGGTTGCCGCTGCCCAAGGTGCCCAACTGAGGTCGGCCCCTCTTGCGGGCCTTTATGCTGACCTGAGATGGGTCGGCGCCATTCATAGAACCATTCTCCTCGCAGTGAGCCAGGTCGGCCTCCACGCCGTATCCCTGGCCCACGGCCCACTTAGCACCATCGATGAAAGCATCGGTCAGCTCTTTGTCGGATACATGAAGCCTGCTCGTTGCCCCAACCCCAGATGGAACGGCCTCGAAGAGGGCGTCTACCAGCACGGAGATCAACGGCTGAACAGTCTTGGCCTCAAGGTTCGACCTGAGCAGTCTCACACCGCAGTTGATATCGAAACCCACTCCGCCTGGGCTGATGACCCCACCATCCTCCCGGAAGGCTGCCACGCCTCCGATAGGAAAGCCGTAGCCCAGATGAGCGTCGGGCATGGCCATGGAGTATTTGACTATCCCAGGCAGGCTGGCAACGTTGGCTACCTGTTCTATCGTCCCGGGTTCTACCATTCCGAGCAGGGCTTCAGAGACGAAGACCCTTCCGGGAACCCTCATTCCAGGGCGGTAGTCCAGGGGCAATTCGTAAATGTTATCTTCAATCTTGTTGAGCATTGATCACACGTCCAGAATCATAATCCAGAATCGTAATACGGAATCAAACGTCAAGAACCACCTGTATGCACCAGAAGTCGTTCTTCTTGATCTCAAACTCGTGGAGGGTCACTGCCTTGACCTCGTTATCGAAGGCGTGCCTGCTATGGTCTATCCTCTCACCGCCTATATCGGCCTGAAGGCTCCAATCGCCATTCTTATGCAACACGACATCGAAGGTCGAGAACACTGCAAACTCGGTCTCGAAGAGGAATATCAGCTCGGAGAGCCAATCGTAGGCAAGCTGCTCCAGATCTGGCCCGGAGAGCTCCACCTTCCAGGTCTCCTTGGCCTGGACGGTAGCAGTGTCTATCATAGAGTTGAAGAGGGCCAGGGCGGCGTTGCTGAGCATTTCATCCGGGCTTTTTCCGTATGCTCTGAACTTGACGTCGGCGGTGTGTTCGAGATATTCGTAAGGCTTCATCTTCACCAAATCTTCACTATAATATCTCCTGTGGAGTCTATTAATAGATATCCAATCCCCGAGTCAGACCGACATCGGCTACCATTCGAACTGCCTCTCTATACTCCTGGGCCGTTAGGCTCCTGTCGAGCTCGGAATATCCACACGCTTTGTACTCGGGCCTGTACTGGGCCATGACGTTCAGATATGTGTTCCCTGAAACCTCTCGAGATAGGAAGCGAACAACCTCTGCTGTACCGGCTGCACCTGCGGGCAGGACCAGATGGCGAACCAGCAACCCCTTGGTGGCAACGCCGTCATCATCGATCTCCAGGTCACCCACCTGCCGGTGCATCTCGAGGATTGCAGCTTTGGCATATCTGGTGTAATCCGGGGCGTTTGAATACTTAAGGGCCATCTCATCGGAGCCGTACTTCATGTCAGGCATGTAGATGTCGAAGATACCGTCCAAAAGTCGCAGCGTATCGACGGAGTCGTAGCCACCGCTGTTGTAGACCAGGGGAACGCTCAGGCCCATCTCCCTGGCGGTAACCAGGGCCTCCAGGATCTGGGGCACATAGTGTGCTGGTGTGACGAAGTTTATGTTTCGGCCCTTTTTTACAGGTAAAACTATAAATACCTTCTAAGCCTTTCCTTAACCGGTGAGAGCTTGGTCAAACCCGATAGATCACGATATATCTGGCTCTATCTTCCGTCCAAGGCGGATAAAGATCGCTGGAAATCACTGGCCGAGAAGGCCAAAACTCCATTATCGACGTTCTGCGTATCGATTATTGAGGAAAAGCTGGCAGAAGAAGATAGCAAACCCCGCTGCCAGGTAACAAAAGAGCTGGAAGACCTGAAGAGGGAGAATAAAGACCTCCGCGATGATCTACGACAAAAGGATATCGTCCTAGATCGCTACGAAGGCGAATTAAAGCGTTTCCGATCGCAGACGTTTCTCGAAGATGATTACCACGGAGTTAGACGCTATTCCAAGGAACTGGTTGAAATCATTAAGGCTCGCAGTTTTATGGATAGCTACAGGTTACTTGAAGCGCTTGGCATAGATCCAAGAGAGTCTGAACTTGTCAAGGCCGTCTCCAAACAATTAGAAGAACTAGAAGGCTATGGCATGATCAAGGCCGAGGCGAAGGGCTGGCGATGGATCGGCTGATGGAAGATTTCCTTGTGGATTGTGGCCTTCGCGACATGGCCAAGCTGTCGGTCTTGTGCTACGGCTACACCCTGAAGCAATTCAGTCAATACCTTGAAGACCAAAAAGTGAATGTCTCCAGTGTGGACCGGAAGGTTCTAAAGGGATTCATCGAGCATCTACGACAAGAGAAGAAAGCTAAGCCTAGAACTCTTGACAACTATTTTAGCTGCTTGTCTTCATTTTATGACTATCTTGTCTTTGAGGATGCGGTGAATACTAACCCGATTCCTCCGGTTCGAAAACGATATCTGAAGAGATATAAGAATAATGATGACGGGCACAGAAGGCAGCTTATCAGCGTGGAAGCTATGGCACAAATGATCAACTCCACGCTGGATATCAGAGACAGGGCTGTTATCACGCTTCTAGCGAAGACAGGCATACGAAGGCACGAGCTGATAGAGTTGGACCTCTCTGATGTGGACCTAGTCGAGATGAAGATCCGGCTCAAGCCCACTCACAAGCGAACCAACCGGACTGTGTTCTTTGATGACGAGGCGTCCTTCATCCTCCGGCGCTGGTTGAAGATCAGAGAAGGACAAAATACGAAGCATTCACCGGCCCTTTTCCTGAACTCTGAGGGGGACCGGCTGAAGAGGCGCGGCGTTCATAATATTGTGGGAACGGCCGCCGTAAGGGTAGGCCTGCATAATCCAAATTCTGAGATGATGGAAGATCGTTTCAGCCCACACTGTTGCCGCCACTGGTTCACCACGCATCTCAGACGGGCGGGAATGAGGCGCGAGTTCATCCAGGAACTCAGAGGGGATAGCAGAAAAGAGGCGATAGATATCTATGATCACATCGACCTCAAAGAGCTGAAAGAGGCTTACCTGGCTGCTATTCCGCAGTTGGGCATTTGAGCAATAGCGAAACAGTTAACTGAGCGGATAGCGTGACCTGAGTATAGAGACCATGCTGCATATTTTTGTTGATGAATCTGGCGATCCTGGATTTAAGACCGGTTCTTCACGATATTTTTTAATGGGATTTGCGCTTTTTCCAACTGAAAGCTATAAAAAATCAATTGATTATATTAAAGAGGATATTAGATTAAGGACGGGGAAGGCACCTAAGGAGATTAAATTCAACAAATCCAGCCACGAGGTACGAATTCAATTACTTCAAAGGCTTGCAGAAAACAACGGGCAGTTTGGATATATTTATGTTAATAAAACGAAAATATACGACTATCTTAGAGGGCATCCCGAAATAAATTATATTTATAATCAAATGATTTTTTATTTAATCGAGAACTTAATCGAACAAGAGCAAATAAGAGATCATATTACATTGTACATCGACCAAAGATCAAAAAACAAGGATATAAAAAAGAGTATATCAACTTATCTAAAAAGGCAGATCGATCCAATTCTAAGCCCCCATCGGATGTACGCCCGTTTTGAGAAATCGCATAACAGCAGAGGTGTGCAATGTGCAGATTGCATATGCGGCAGTGTGCGCAGAATGATCGCAGACGAGGACCACCAGTATTTCGATATAATTAAGCATAATATAATAATACGTAGAGAACTATTTCGAACAAACAATTCTAAAATATAGTATCACTCCCACTGTTCATCTATGCACCTCAAGGTACATATCACAATGGGTAACTAACACTCTAACTATCTTCTAAGGATATATGTTTTTTCGTCCCACCCGCCTCAGGGCGCGCCCGTCGTTGGAGTTTTCTGTAATTACCCAAAAGCTTTTTTGCTGATATATCTGCAATACTGACCCAAATAAGGAGGGGTGTTTCGTTATGAAGGCTATGGTAACAGTAACCGCGATGGCTCTCATCGCATTTATAGCGTTGCCTGCAGTTTTGGCGGGAGGTACTGGTTTGGACGTAGACTCCTATAGAATAACGATGAATCGTACCCCGACTCAACTTAGCGGTGTATCGCCTCATATCTTTGATAATGTGACGACTGGGCCGGCGGCTGCTGCCAGGGAATCGGTCGGTGTATCACCAGGCCTTGGAAAAGATTCCATGTCATCGGCTAAGGTTCCAACGACCTTCAATCAAAGGCAGATCGTCGATAATCATGATGTTCAAAAAGCTATGTTGGCGGTTTGTATGAAGGAAGCAGGAATTTTGAGTTGTGTGGTCAATGTGACCAATGCTAACATAGAAATCACTATCCAGCGAACTGGTGATAATGATACATTCCACAAAGCACTGGAATCGATCATTGTAAATTATGCCTGGTTTGCAGATAAGTCCACTTACAACGGAGATCTAAGAATCATTCTCGACAACAGCCAAGGAAAGATGGTTGACGAGTGGAATACTACAGCCTCAGATGCAGTGGCACACGTTCAAGACGAGACGTTAGGCACTGGCTGGGTCGAGTCGGTAATCAATGCTTCTCCTGACGCTAAGGCCATCACTTTCGGACGTGAGAAAGTCCTATCAGGTGCCGGCGTTGCATCAGCTAAGAATTATTCGGTTGATGCTGGTATATGGCATGTGACGTTCGGTTCGAATGAATCCGTATCGGTTAACGTGTTGCCCACAGAACTACGATTAAATGGGTATTATATGGATACCTTTTGGCTGAACTCAACCACAACTGGAGTTAACACATACGTGGCTTTGAATGATTTTGGTCTCAGCTTACCCGCTGGGAACGATAGGCTGCAACAAGCGATAACGAACCTTTTTTCGGGTTTTAATAGTTCGCCACGGATATCTACCCAAACCATTGGAGGACAAGCTGGTCTAATGGGCGTCGGAGTCTCTCGGATAGATGGCCGGGTGGTTTATGGCGCAGTTGCTCCTATCGATCTGGCTGCAAACCAAACATCTCGATATCTTCTGTTTTTCCTATCAACAGAGGACAAGATGACGGCCTTGAGTATCCTTAATAGCTTCCGTATCACCCACGCAGGCGCTCACGTCTTCCCGGTCGTTCAACAGCAATCAACTCCAGCTTATACTGCCGCACCTGTAGTACAACAGGCAGCGACAGGCACCCGAGATGATCCTTTTCCTGTTGGGACGGCTGTGGATCTAGGTAACGGTTGGCAGATAACGGTGTTAAATGTCTATCCTGACGCCACAAACATGGTGCTAAAAGAGAACCAGTTCAATAAAGCACCTAAATATGGAGATCAATTCTTCCTTGCCACAGTGCAGGTGAAGTATGTGGGTGAGGGCTCTTCCACATTTAGTAGCTATGATCTAAGGGCTGTAGGGCCTTCATCAGTCGGTTACAGCACCTTCCAGAACTCTGCTGGTGTTATCCCTGATCCATTGCCAAGCTCGGAAGTGTTCACCGGAGGTGCGGTTACCGGAAATGTAGGTTGGGAGATTTCTTCCTCAGATGCTAATGGCCTAGTAATGTACTATACACCGCTCATTGGTGGCAATTCACAAGGGCGTATGTATATGGCACTATATGGGCCGGGATCATCATCTCCCGCCACTTCTTATTTTGGAAATGAGGATTGGG
>Ga0182017_10003220_pt1 | contig 12203 bp, 10 predicted proteins | sample 712E3DmetaG_FD_120492 | JGI IMG/M metagenome (GOLD analysis project Ga0182017, IMG submission 120492) | Permafrost microbial communities from Stordalen Mire, Sweden - 712E3D metaG | ecosystem: Environmental > Terrestrial > Soil > Wetlands > Permafrost | place: Sweden: Stordalen | collected... | reverse complement strand
TACTTCACCTTGAGCTCCTTCTTGGTCATGTTGTAGAGGAGCTCACGGTGGAGCCAGAGGTCTGACAGTCTGTCTCTCATACCTTCAATCCTGCTTTTGACAACCGCTAGATTCTATCAGAACAGCTATCCCGAGAACCGGTAGCGAAGCAGCGTCCAGACGGCCTCGAGCCCGTCGAAAGCGCGGATCTTCTTGCCGGCCTCGACCGTACGGGCTTTGTACGTTATGGGGATCTCCAGCATGCGCATGTGCCGCTTGAGGGCCTTGGCGGTCACCTCGGGACAGAACTCGAACCTTTCGCACTTGAGGTCGAACGAGCGCAGGTCGTTCGTCCAGAAGACCTTGTAGCAGGTCGCCTCGTCGGTTACGCGCCTGAAAAAGAGGAGAGTGGCGACCAGGGAAAGTATCTTGTTCGCGAGCCTGTTCTCGAACCGCATGTTCTCGACGGTGCCCCTGAACCGGCTCCCGTAGACGAAGTCCGCGCGCCCAGCAACGAGCGGCGTGACCAGACCGGGCAGCTCGGACGGGTCGTACTCGAGGTCCGCGTCCTGGATGACGGTCACGTCGCCGGTCGCCTTCGCGAGGCCCGTGCGGATCGCGCCGCCCTTGCCCCTGTTGCGCTCGTGCCTCAGTACTACCATGCGCGGGTCATCGGCGTATGCCTCGAGCTTCCGCGGGGTCGAGTCCGTTGAGGCGTCGTCCACGACGATGAGCTCCAGCTCACCATCGTCCAGTTCCACGGTGAGCACCTGGGCGATGACCTCGTCTATCGTCTCTTCCTCGTTGTGTGCCGGCATTATCACCGAAAGCTTCAACTGTTCTCCTCGAGCGCCCCGGCTCTTCGCCGGACGCGTCTTCTTCTCAGTATCAGGACCGCGGCGTACGCCAGCAGCAGGCATACTGCCGTGATGGAGACGGCCGCGCCCGCCTTCAGCGTGCCCGGCCGAAACTTGAACTCCACGCTTTTCTGACCGCCGGAGAGCATGACCCCCCGGAACAGGTAGTCCGTCGTCAGGATTTGTTTCTTCTTCCCGTCGACGTAGACCTCCCACCCCGGGTAGTCCACCTCGGAAACGACCAGCAGCCCCCTGCACGACGGCGGTGTCTCGAACTTCAGCCCGTTGGGCGACGAGCTGACAAGGGTCACTGTACCACCAGTCGACCTCACCGTGTCGCCGGCCCTCAGACCTCCCGAGTCGTCCGCGCCCAGGAGCGCGGTCCCGTCCGGCCCGTTCAACTGTGTACGCGACAACAAGTCGAGAACGGCCGCCTGGTCCGGCAGCACCGTGGCGTCCGACATCCAGGCCCTGGGCATGGCGGTCAGGTTCTTGTAGACCCTCACGCCGCCTTTGTCCCCGAGGTAGGAGAACTTGCCCTTGGTGAGAGAGGGGTCGATGAGGTCGCGCGACATGAAATAAGTGTCGTTCATCAGGTCCAGCAGCTGCGACCTCAAGTTCTCGACGTGGAAGAGGCCCGGCTGGACGCCGGGCGAGATAGAGCCGACCAGGAGCTCCCTGTAGCGGTAGTAGGTCTCGAGGACCAGCGAGTCGTCCCCCGATGCCTTCTCCAGGTTGTAGATCGCGCCGTTGTCCAGCGAAGGGTACATGGTCAGGGCGTCCGGTTCGGCGCGGAAGACGCCCTTCTGCGACGCCACGAAGAGCGAGGCCTGCCGGTCGTGGTAGAGGTCGTTCCAGTCGAGCTTCACCATCGTCCACGGCACGTTCATCGCGACCAGGTCGACGAGCACGAGCAGTACGATCACGGCCGGCGTCCAGCGGCGCCAGCGCTCTGACCTGCGCGCGAGCGTAAGCAGAGCGAGCAAAGCGGCGAGCATCACCAGCGGGAATATCATCGAGCGCATCGCGGTGAAGGCGTGGGCCCGCGATTCGCCGCCCTTTGACACGTAGTAGAGAAGGACCGCGGTCGCCAGGATCACGACCAGGACCAGCAGCGAGAGCAGCACCCCCACCAGCTTCGTCGCGCCGTCGAGCCTGGGCTTCTCCCTCTTCTCGCTCACGTACTTCGCCAGGGTGTCTGCGCCGAACCCCGCCAGCAGCGCCGTCGCCAGCCCGAATATCACGAGCGAGCGGGCCGGGTCCCGGAAGCGGTCGAACAGGATGTGTGACTTGAAGAGCGCGGTCCACAGGTAGCCGCCGGGGCCGACCGCCAGGAGGACGGACAGTAACAGGATTATCCACAGGAAGATGACGAAGCCCTTCCGCTTCCGCATCAGCGCTATCACGCCCAGGGCCCCGGCCACCACGCCGGTGTATCCGTACATCTCCCACATGCCGGGCTTCCACATGCCGAAGTAGTTGGTCGGTGACGAGCCCCAGAAGTGCGGGAACACCAGGCTCAGGACCTGCCGTCTGGGAAGGCTGTACGTCGCGGCGAGGTCGTAAGGGATCCTGCTGCGGCTCGAGAGCGTGATCATCTGGTACGTCGGCAGCAGCTGGGCCGCGGCGACCGCCGCTCCCACCGCCGTCATGATCACGAGTGAGAGCAGTCCGAAGAAGAAGCCCGACTGCCTCGGGTCACCCCTCCTCTGGATCGCGGAGTAGATAACCAGCATGAAGAGGACCACGCCCATGTAGAAGAGTGGCTGCAGGTGGCCGGCGAGCAGCGCGACCCCGAAGGCCAGCCCGGCCCAGACCGCGTAGCCGTACGAGCGCCGGTCCAGCGATCGCTTGAACAGCAGGAATACGAGAGGTATCCACGCGGCGGCGCTCAGCTGGTTCAGGTGCCCCGCGTGCGCCACCAGGTAGCCACAGAACATGAAGGCTACGGCCGCGGTGATGCACGCCACCCTTCGCAGCTTGAGGTCGCGGGCAAGCAGGTAGGTGAACGCTCCCGCCAGGAACAGGTGGAAGACCGAGAAGACGACCTGCGCCTTCAGCGACCAGGCCGCCCCCGCGGCACCGTAAGCCCAGAGCATCAGCAGGTTTACGGGGTAAAGTAGCGCGGTCTGGTAAGAGGCGAGAAACGGCTGGCCGGACAGCAGGTACGGGTTCCACAGCGGGAAGATGCCGTGGCCGAGCGAGTTCGCAGCGAAATACCGGGCGGGGTAGAACTGCCTCAGGAAGTCCAGCTCGACGCCGAAGGACCATCCACGCTGGAACAGGACCCTTGACCAGACGAGGACCGCGAGGAGCAGCAGGGCCAGCAGGGCCAGCCAGTCGAGGCGGCCCCACTTCTCCCGGAATCTCAAGGCACGCCCCGCCTCTTCAGGATCAGCACTCCGTCCTTGTCGAAGATGGGCGTGAACCTCCCGTTCTGCAGCAGCCGGCCGACGATCCTATCGTACTCCGCCGTGTCCAGCGGCCACCGGTCGGTTCCGGTGTCCATCGCCACGTACTGCACGGACGGGATCGAGACGTTCTTGTGCGCCTTGCCCTTCTCGCGGATCCTGTACGTATTCGGCCACATGTACTTGCGCTGCTCCGGGTCGAGCTTGTCGAAGTAACTCTGGTCGGCGAGAAGGATGAACGGCTGCGGGAACATGTATATCTTCTTGCGATCCGACAGGTGCGGCAGCAGGTAGATCTGCGCCGAGGTCGGGGCGTCCTTCGGTATCTTGCTCAGCCCTTCGTTGATGATGTCGATGTGCTTGTCCGCGCTGTAACTCTTCGCCGCGAAGCTCTCCGCGATGGGGCTCGGGCCGAGGAAGTAATTGAACGTGAGAGTCATGACCAGGACGATCACTGCCACGGTCGCGAGTACCTTCCCAAGCTTCACGGAGCCGGTCGCCCACTTTTTTATCCGGACCAGCCCGAAGATCACGGCAACGAATATGAACGGGATGAGCGCGGCCGTGTAGTGGTAAGTGATCGTGTGCTGCGGCGCGAAGTCCGACGCGATGTTGATCAGGAAAGCCGGCAGCGCGGGCAGCAGGAAGACCGGCGCGAGAAGACAGAGGAATACCACGGGTGCCAGCAGCTGCAGCGTGTAGGTGATGTTCATCTTCGTGACCAGCACCCTGAACGTGTTCCTCGGGTGCCTGACGATGTTGTAGAGCGCCTGTTTCAATGTCGGGCCGAAGAGCTTGAGCCGGCCGGAGTACTGGAACCCCTCCGGTCCAAGACGTGGGATCACCAGCAGCACCATCGCCACGAAGTAGACGAAAGCGCCGATCGCCACGTTGCGCCCGGTCTTCTTGTCGTACATGAAGTAGACCACCAGTGCGAGCACCAGCACGGCGAGCGCCATGTCCTCCTTGGTGATGGCCGCACCGGCGCAGCAGATGTAGAACCACACGAACCGTTTTCGCTCGACCGCAAGCACTGCGAACAGCAGCAACGGCACCGCCAGTGTCTCGGGGTGGAAGTCGAACAGGTTCATGTACTCCAGCGCGGGGTACGCGAGGTAGGCGAGCGCGAGAGCGAGAGCCGGCCAGCGCAGCCCGAGGCGGTCGCGGGCTATCAGGTAGATCGGGAGCGCACCGAGGCCGAGGGCGATGGTCTGAACGAGCAGGAGCCCGATGACGTTGGCCTTCACCCAGTAGAGAGGGACGAGGAAGAAGAGGATCGGCGCCATGTGGTCGCCGAAGAGGTTCATGCCCCTGATGGTGCTCGTAGTTCCCTTGAACTTCGACATCAGCCAGATCGTCTGGTCGAAGATGCCTATGTCCAGCCCGGACGCGCGATAGTTCGTGAACCGCAGGATAGAGAGAGTGCCGAAAACGGCGACGTAGATCGCGATGGCCAGCAGGACGAGCCCCAGGAAGATGCGGTTGCGGTCGCGGACGCTTACGGAAGCAAGCCGGGCGCGCCACGAAGACATTCGCGCTCGCCAGCCCTCCCGCTTCGCGGGCTCCTCGGTTTTGCCTTCTTCAGGCTCTTTTTCGGGCTCGTCGCTCAAGTTCTCCTCCGACATATCATTCACCGGAAGCGCCCTTGTGACCTCGACAGCCCGTTACGGGGACGGCCGGAGGCAGGCGTCACTTCGGCGGAAGTATACGGTAGACGACGGTCGTAAGGTGCTCCTGGTCCTTCCCGACGGTGTAGTCGTTGTCGAACCGCGCCACCTCCCGGAGCCGCGACAGCTCCTCGTTTCGGATCGAGATAGTGGCGATCTCGGTGGGTACCCCGTTCTCGGTCTGGCCCACCACCATGTAGGAGGCGCCCCTCTCCCAGAGCATCTCGACCGGGTGCGGGCCGTCCACGTCCCTGTCCTCCACCGGCAGGTCCCATGGCACCGGGCGGGTGTAGAGTACGCCGCCGTCGTACAGCCAGTCGAAGTACGGCCCGGCGTCCACTCCGACTATCGCGCCGGGGGCGTTCGCGTGCAGCCAGTCGGAGGCCTGCTGCATGCCTTTTCCGCCGTGGTCGTCCGCGAATGCCTGCGCGTCGGTGTTGATGGTCCGGCTGGCCGCGAACATGCCGACGACGAGGAGTACCACCAGCGAAGCAACGGCGACGGTGCAGCCGACCCAGCGGATCGCTTTGCCTGCGGAGGCTGGCCTCTTCTTATCGCTCTTCTCGCGCCGTTTGAGTATCTCCGGCGCTTTGTAAGAGTAGCGGAACACCGCGACGACGAGCAGCGCGCAGAAAAGAGCGACGGCGGGGACGGCCGGCGCCATGAAGCGCTCGTAAGTGTAGTACCACGCCATATGGAAGACGACGTATAGCGCGAACCAGCCACCCACGATGAAGAAGGCCTTCCACTTGCGCATGAGCAGGCAGACCACTGCCCCGAGGTAGAAGAAGACGCTGAAGATGAGAGACGACATGCTCAGGAACGCGTACACCTTGAACCGGTGCGCCAGCTCGCGGATCGTGACGTGAGCGTGGCCCTGGTACTCGACCTCATAGGCCGTTATCTTGCCGGTCGCGATGAGGTTCCGCACGGCGTACACCCCGATGGGACCGGCGAAGAGGACGATCATCAGCGGGACTTCCCACCAGCGGAACTTCGATTCCTTGAAATAGATGATTATCAGGAGGACGGCCAGCGGCAGGAACAGCACGCCTTCCCACCTCACCAGGAGGCAGTATCCACCGCAGGCCATGCCGAGCAGACGGCGCGCGATCGAGCCCCGCTTGACCCCGGTCAGCATCAGGTAGACGCCGAGGGCGAAGAACAAGGTGAAGATCCCCTCGGTCATCGGGAGGCTGGTCCACTTCAGGAAAGTCGGCTGAAGCGCGACTATCAGGGCCGCGATAACGCCGACGTACTTGTCGAAAAGCTCGTTGCCTATCCCGTAGGTGACCCACGCGGTAAGCGCTCCACCGGTGATCGCCAGTACGTTCGCCGAGTTCTGGATGCCGCCTAAGACGTACGAGCCGAGCCAGATCGCGCCGGGATAGCCGGGCAGGTACTTCGTGTGGGGGGCGCCCCGTATCGTGTAGGTGAACGTCGTCCGGATCGACCGGGCCAGCAGCATGAAGTAGTAGCTGTCAGCCGTGTACTCGGTGTACTTGTGCAGGTAGTAGAGCCTGACGAGGAACCCGATGGCCACGATCGCGACCAGGGCGAATATCTGCCAGTGCGCCGCCAGCCACGGGGCGACCGAGGCGCCGCGCTTCGCGCGGGATCGCCGGGCCGGCTGACCTTCCGCCTCCCCCTCGGGGGGGACCTGCTCAGCGGAGGACATCCAGCCTCGCGACCATCTTAGACGCCAGGGCCTTCCAGGAGCGCTGAGAGCGTACCTGCTCGCCCATCAGGAGGGCGGCGGCCCGCCTGCCCTCCGCGTCGTCCACGGCGGCCCTCAGAGCGGCCCGCAGCGAACCAGCGGAGGGCTCCGCCCAGTTCAGGCCCTCGGGCGAAACGATCGTATCGCAGTCGTAGCCCGACACCGCTGTATCGCGCACCAGGTCCAGCATGGAGCCCCAGGCCGGGGCCACGACCGGCACCCCGCAGGCCAGCGCCTCCAGCGCTCGGTGGTCGTTGTCGGCGTCCCTGCCCGCTATGAGGAGGCAATCGGCGGAGCGGTAGAGGCAGCCGTACTGGTAGTGCGGCACCTCGTGGTCAACGACGAAGACGACCGGCGCCCGGTCCATCCCGAGGTTCATCGCCTCGACTTCCTCTTCCGCCTCACCGCCGGGCTCGATCTGCTTGGCAACGACGAGGAGAACCACCTTGTCCTTGCCGGAGAACTCCTGCGTATAGGCGTTCAGCAAGGCCTTGTGGGCCGAGCCCGCGCCCCAGTCGACGAACGCGATAAACGTGAAGCGGTCCGACAGCGGGTAACCGGTTATGCCCGGGTTGAAGTACTCGGGGTCAACGCCGAAAGGCATCAGCTCGATCTTCGTCTTGACGCCGGAAGCCAGCGCGGCCTCCCTCTGGAAAGCGCTCGGCACCCAGACCTCGTCCAGCCTGTTGAGCTCTTTCACCCATTCCGGCTTGAAGGTCTCGTAAGGGGTAGCAACCCATGCGACGTTCTTGCTCCCGTCGGCGTCCGCTGCTCTCGAGGGCGGCCCGAACATGACCTGCGGCCGGTCGCGGTCCGACCCGCGGTTCTTCATGTCGTTGACCCTGAAGTCTGTCAGCTCGGCCCTGTCCGCGCCCTCGAGGAACGCGAGGTTCGCCTCGACGCCGGCCTCGTCCAGCGCCCACAGCAGCTTCTCGCTGGCCCACGCGAAGTCGTTCTCACCCGAGATGAAAGAGCGCCACGTCAGCTTGCTCGTATAGCGAGACTCGATGGCCGTCTTCCACTTCCCCATGAAAGTCTCGCGCGACTTCCTGAAAGTACCCGAGAAGTCCATCCTGTTGACGGCGGTCGACGCGTTCTCCAGGTGCATCACAGTCGCCTTCGAGCAGAAGACGCGGTAGCCGCTCTCGCGGGCCCTTATGCAGTAGTCGGTGTCCTCGTAGTAGGAGAAGTAAGCCGTGTCCAGCCCGCCGATCTTGTCGATCAGCTCGCGCTTGATGTAGACGCAGGCCGCGATGACCCCCTCGACCTCGCGGTCGTCGCGGTACTGGCCGATGTCCTTCTCGTCCCCGGGGTACTCCTGCCCCCAGAAGCTCGGCACCGGCATGTACGTGCCGGCGTGGACGAGCCGGCCTTCGTCGTTGACCAGCCGGCACCCGACGACGCCGATGTCGTCCTCGCTGTACGCCAGCTCCTGCATCAGGAGGAGCCAGTCGCCCTGGATGATCTCGGTGTCGTTGTTGAGCAGTACCACGTCGGTGGTCGTGGCCTTGATACCCGTGTTGTTGCCGCCGACGAACCCGAGGTTCTCGCCGTTCTCCAGCAGCTCGACACCGTCGAGCGAGCGGACGTATTCGGGGGTGCCGTCGGTGCTGCCGTTGTCGACGAGCATCACCTTGAAGTCGGGGTGCTTCGTCTCGCGGAGCAGGCTGTCGAGGCACTTCTTCGTGACGTCGAGCCCGTTCCACGCGAGCACCAGGACGGTCACCGGCCGTGGTTCGAACGACACCTGCTATCCCCCGCCCTCTTCGCCGCCGTCATCCCGGTGGAGCTCCTCGAGCCTTCGAACCCGGTCCTCCAGCGACTCCAGGTTGTTGCCTATGTCGTGGAGCGTGCGCGTGACCAGCATGTTGAACTTCCTGACCTGGTGCACGATGGGGTTGATGTACCAGCGGAGCATCTTCCTCTCGAAGCCCTTGAACGCGACCGCCGCCGAACCGGTGATCTTCCGGCTGGAGCCCAGCTCGAACTCGGGGTCGACCTCCCAGTTGCGGCTGACCAGGTCGAGGTTGACGCGCAGGCTCTTCGAGTGGGGCGGGTACAGGAACGCCAGGTTCGGCGCCTGCGGCCGCTCCTCCTTCCACAGGTCGGCGAGCAAGGTCTCCGGCGCCGCGACGGCCCGGTTGACCTCTTCCATAACCTGCTCGACGTCTATGCCTTTTTTCATCCCGCGGACTTCCCCGTCAGGTCCTCGTAAAGCTTCTTCACGACGGCGTATTTCTCGTCCCATGTGAACTCCGCCAGCACCCGGTCGTGCCCGGCCGAGCCAAGCTCCTTCGCGTAATCCGCGTCCAGGAGGATTTTCTGTATCGCGAGGGCCAGTTCCTTGACGTCACCGAACGGCACCAGCAGCCCGTCCACGCCGTCCCTGACCAGCCCGGGTATCCCGCCCGCACTCGCCCCGACGACCGGCTTGCCGTAGTACCAGGCCTCCAGGAACACGATGCCGAACGAGTCCGAGCGCGACGGCAGTACCAGCAGGTCGCACGCGTCCAGCATGTCGCGCTTGTCGCTGTCGTCGACGTAGTCGAGCATCAGGCAGTTGTCCTTCACCTTGGCCGGAAGCTTCTCGAGATAGCGCGTGAAATCTTCTATGTTCGTTCCGGCCAGCACCAGCGTCGCCGGGTCTCCCTGCGCCCACAGTTTCTGCATCGCCTGGACCAGGTGGAACGTCCCCTTGTCATACGTCTTCGGGCCTATGTAACAGACAATCGGGCCGAGCAGCCCGTGCTTCTCACGGAAGCGCTCTCCCATGCCGCCGACCAGCTCGGACGGGTTGATTCCCATCCCCAGCTTGATCATCTTGGCGGGGTCCATGCCGTTGGACAGAAGGAAGTCGCGCTCGATGTCGGTCTGGACGGTGACCATGTCCGCGCTCTTGACCATCTTCATCTGGTTCGGCCTGGTGTAATGCTTGCGGACGTCCTCGTTGCCGGACTCACCGAGGTGGAAGAACGGTGAGTAGACCAGCGGGACGCCGCGCCTCTTCGCGGCGACGCTCGCGCAGTAGAGTATCGCGTCGTACGGCAGCGCGGTCGCGTGCACGATGTTGAAAGGCTCATCCGATCGCGCGGCCCTCAGCATGTCGGGAACCATCGGCGAAGGGAAAGAGAAGAAGCTCCTTGGCAGGCTGCCCGGCACCTTGCCCAGCACTCGCAGCGCCTGCGGGTGCTTCGGGAGCTTCCGGACCTTGAACCTCCTGACGTCCACGCCGTTGTGTGTCTCGCGCGACACGTCGTTCATCTCTTTGTCGGGGAGCCAGTAGTGCTGGATGTCGATCGCCTCGGTGGTGAAGACGCTTACGTCGTTGCCGTCGGCGGCCAGCCGCTCGCTGATCTCCTCGAAGAACTTCTCGGAGCCGCCACGTGCGGGCCAGTACCGGTGGATGAAGTGCGCGCACTTCAAAGCCCGGGCTCCCCTTGCTTGGAATCCCAGTCCGGGAGGTCGCGCTTGATGAAGTCGTCGAGCGCTTCGTGGTAATCGCGCATCGGCTCGATCCCCTGCAGCTCCAGCGCCAGCCCCCGCATCACGGAAAAGGCGGGCCTCGGCGCCGGGCGGCCCAGCTCTTCGGTGGTGGTCGGCTTCACTACGGCGTCTATGCCCGCCGTCTCGAATATGTCTCTGGTGAACTGGTTCCAGGAGCACCAGCCGGCGTTGCAGGTATGGTAATAGCCGTACGCGTCGGTCTCGATGATGTCGAGAAGCTTAAGCGCGAGGTCGCGCGAGTAAGTGGGCGAACCGACCTGGTCCGTTACGACCGCCACCTCTGCCCGCTCCTTGCCCAGCCTCATCATGGTCTTGACGAAGTTGCCGCCACCGACCCCGAACAGCCAGGACGTGCGGCAGATGTAAAAGCGGTCCATCGTCCACTCGACGTAAAGCTCCCCGGCCCGCTTGCTCTTGCCGTAGACGCCGCGCGGGTCCGGCAGGTCGTACTCGGTATATGGCTCGGAGGCGTCGCCGTTGAAGACGAAGTCTGTCGATACCTGGACCAGCGGGATACCCACGTCGCGGCACGCCATGGCCAGGTTGTACGGCCCGAGCGCGTTGACCTTATAGGCGTTCAGCTCGTCGGCCTCGGCGCCGTCCACGTTTGTGAAAGCCGCCGCATTTACCAGCAGATCGGGCTCGACCTCGCGGACCTTCGCGGCCACCGCTTTCCGGTCGGTGACATCCAGGTCGAGGTCGAACGCCACCACGTCGTGCAGGCCCGCGGAAACGAGCTGGAAATCTGTTCCCAGCTGGCCTTTACTCCCGGTTAGAAGGATCCTCATCCGTGCTTTCCCCTGGTTCTGATCGGGGTCAGGTCTTGAATCGTGAATCTGTCGTTTCGGCCCGGTATTTTCGCCATTTCGGGCTCGAATTCGTGCTTCGAGAACCGACCGTAGAAAGTCTAACATACAGATTCGTTCCGCACGCCGCCGGCCGTGCCCTTCCGTCGGAACCTCAGCCTGGTCGTTTCCCAGAAATTAAGGCGGCGGGTTCTCAACCCGCCGTGCCATCTGCGCATACAAATTCGACTGGAGTATCGCACTTCGAATCCACGATGTAATTCAAAATTCAAGACCTGACACCATTCATATAGACGAGGCAACGGCTCTGATCGTGATAGGGTAAGTATGGCAAAAGGGGTATCCGGGAATGTCGAATAATCATGGCAGCAACGCCGGGTGGCGTCATAAGAGACCTGGCCGATTTGTGGTTGTTGGTGTTTCTGTCCTCCTTGTTCTCGTCACTGCATTAGCCCTGGTCGGGTGCGGAGGAAATACAAAGCAGACGCAGCAGTACATGAAGCAGGGCGACCAGTTGATGTCGCAGGTCATTGAGAGTACCCGACAGTTCAAGGTCAAGCTCCCATTCGCTACAGGAGAATCTGCCGGCACTTCCGGTCCGCAATCAGCGAGAGCACAACTACAAGCATCGGCTCAGGTCATACTGAAAAAGGCTCAAGAAGCCAACGCGTATTACAGTAAAATACGATCGTTCAAAGACGTTAGTGACTATTATAGTTACGCGAACGCGCGCATGGGCGAGTTAGAGGGCTATACCAAAATGATCTCGAGAGTTATCTCTATCGTTAGCAGCGATCAAAACTACTCTTTTTCCGATTGCTTGCATGTAATGGAAGGGTACACGAACGTAATCACTCGTCTTGATCAGGAAGCAGATAAAATCAAAAACGAAAAGAAACTGTAGAAATCTAACGCTTACGCGGATGGAGTGTATTACCATGGCGGCGAAAGACAGGTCGTTCTTAACAAAGAAGTCGCAGGTGACTATTCCGAAGCACGTCAGGGATGCAATCGGAATCAAGCCGGGTGATCAGGTGCGATTCACGATCGTTGGGAAGACTGCAGTGCTCGAGGCTGTGCAGTCGAACCTGGAGGAGCACTTCGGTTCGGTGAAGCCGAGAAAGAAGCCTGAGGACTTTATACATATCCGCGGTAACGTCGAGGAGAACGTCTCGCGAGACGTTGCGACTGCATAGCTGTTAAACCGGGACCCGCAGTGCACAGATCGTTCCCACTGCCACCTGGCGGACTCAGCTACAGAT
>Ga0182017_10003218_pt1 | contig 12204 bp, 8 predicted proteins | sample 712E3DmetaG_FD_120492 | JGI IMG/M metagenome (GOLD analysis project Ga0182017, IMG submission 120492) | Permafrost microbial communities from Stordalen Mire, Sweden - 712E3D metaG | ecosystem: Environmental > Terrestrial > Soil > Wetlands > Permafrost | place: Sweden: Stordalen | collected... | reverse complement strand
GGAGTTGAATGCGCCATTTGAATTGACATGGTCATGCTATACAAGAGAAGATCAAGCATGCGGTGTTTGCGATAGCTGTGCTTTACGTTTACGTGCATTTCAGACTGCCGGAATTGAAGATCCGATTCCCTATTTACAGCGGCCCCTTTATCTTTAAAATGAGAAGAGCAGCATGGTTCAACAGAATATTACATACCTTGGAGAGTTGCGTTGCGAAGCTGTTCATGGTCCAAGCAGCGTTCATCTTATCACCGATGCGCCGACAGATAACCAAGGAAAAGGCGAAAGCTTCTCGCCAACAGATTTAGTCGTCACGGCGCTTGCCACTTGTATTATCACAACGGCTGGGATAATTGCTCAACGCGAGCATGTGAATTTGGAAGGCACAAAGATATATGCCGAGAAGCATATGTCCACCGATTCACCACGCAGAATCGTGAAGGTGGTATTGGATTTTGACATGCCGAAAAGTATACCTTTGAACTTTCGTACAAAATTGAAAGCGACTGCTGCTTCGTGCCCGGTCAAACAGAGCATACATCCGGATGTGGAAGTGGATATTAGTTTCCGATTCCCTGATTAAGGAACAATGATGTTCCCTTCAGAAATCCTTCGCAATATTATCAAACTGCTTCAACTCCTTTCGCGGGGGTTTAAATCCAGTTTCTCGCTCAATCCATCGGAGGATAAAATGAATAACCCCGGCGCAAATCGCCCCATCCCCATAGCCCGTCGCAATATTTGCCCGCATTGCAAACTCGATATTCCTGATGGTGCGCGCGTATGCCATCACTGTCATCAATTTGTTAGTGTGAAATTCAATCTTGCGAATATTATTACAATTCTTGTATCTGTCGCGGCAGTCGCAATGTCCGTTTACTCACTCTATATGACTGCTACACAGGCACGGGTAACAAAGGATATTGAGAGCCGCCGCTTCCTTATCGAAACACTTCATAGTATGCAGCAGATCCAGGATGAATTGCAAATGTCGCGAGGAAAGCCCGGCGGTGAAGACAATTTGAGTGAAAAACAAATATTACTTCTGAATTACTACCAAGTACTCTCACGGACTTTAGCGCAATACATCAAACAAGAACCGTCATTGTTCGTAAAAATGCGCTGCACGTACGAACCTTCCATTCGGATGAGGCAAAATCCGTCAACAAAATCCAAACAGCTTGGAACGTTGTACAAAGACGAAGAAGTATTTAGACTTGGAAATTTTCCGGACAATAAGGGTGAAATGTGGTATTACGTTGCGAGTGCCGACCAACAAAAGATCGGATGGATCTATAAGTATCTGGAAATCGTACAGTAGAAAACACCAATCAGAACACTTCAAATGATCGGAGATGTACGTTTTATTCCATCCATTTAATTGAGCAGCCCATTGACGGATATTGTTCTTCCATGATTGGTTTGCCGGAAATGAGATCCTCTATCGCTTCTTTCAATTCCTCCTTTGTTACCTTTGATTCATCCTGCCAATTGTCATCAACACGTCCATGATAAATAAGTTTTTGCGTGGTATTAAATAGATAAATATCGGGTGTGCATTGAGCCTTGAATTCACGCGCCGTCTTTTGCGTATCATCAATCAGATAGGGAAATGGTATTCCCCATTCCTTTATTTTATTCTTCATCTCGGCCGATGAATCATCCGGATAATGAGGATTGATATTGGGATTAATCGCCAGGACGTTTACTTCGTTTTTCTGTGCATATGTGCCAAGACGAATCACTCGCGGCCAAACTGCCTTTGCATACGGGCAATGATTACATGTGAAAACAATTAACAGTCCTTTCTTTCCGAATGCATAATCGCTTACCTGAATAACTCCATCAGGATCTCTTAAAATAAATTTCGGCATTTTCGTGCCGAGCGGTATGTCAAGGGATTCCAATCGTGCCATTATTATTTCTCCATTATTATCATAGACTACTTGAAAAATTTATATAAGGTATCATTTAATTCGATAAAGTATTTTACTATTTATAATCACAAGACATAGAAACACCGGCGTCGACATCATGGGCATGCGTCGCAATGAGAATGATTCTTTTCACATGTCTTCCTCGTGAAATCGGAAACTGATCCTATCCCGATTCGGCTATTTAATAACAATCTTTTTTGTATCCATCGCAAAAGCTGCAAAATACCCTAAGGATCCGTTACTCAGGTTCGTATTTGGATTGGCAGGAGACAGAGATGTGGGACTTCGGTCTGACGAGAGAATGTCCCTGAGAGTGCTAAAATAATCGTACGCTGCCTTATCAATAGATAGCAGATCCAGTGTAATTGTATCTCCAATCTGTACCTGTCCACCCGCCCTGATTCTTTCAGTCATTTCATTGCCGTTCGTGTACTTATCCGTATATAATCGGTAGCGGCGGCCATCAATTGAATCTGCGGGAATTAACGTACTGGATTTTGCATTAAGACGATAATAATTCCCGGGTTCAGGCGGATCTTTGAACATCACATAAATATCGTAACCCGATTCTGAATTAAATCCTGTTCTTTTTACCGCATACACCGAATCGATCACCACTTTCGCTGGCATAAAAGACGATGCACCGTATGTCTTGCCTTGAGCAACCACAGTCATGGAATAAGTTCGGCCAGAGATTCCCCTCAAGGTTGAGGAAAGATAGGTTCCTTGGTCACTCTCTTTCAATGTGTCGCGTTGTCCAGTATCATCTGTTAAAACAATCTGTGCATCTGTAACCGGCGGAAAATAGAGCGATGGTTCAAAATAATTTCCAGTCTTACTTATTTTCACAGTGTACGGGCCTGGTTGATCTGAAATGATGCCTTCGATGACAATGTGCGGGTCAGCTTTGTTGAGATCGATCGATACGACTTGCTGGCAAGAATTCAGTTCTATGCATATCAGAATGAAGAGTATCGGAAGCATCCATCGTTTATTTTTTAATTTCATAGCGTCTTGTACCTCTGTGATTACTAAAAAGTGAAATTATACGTGACCGACGGGATGATCGGGAAGAAAGTTGTCTGCACTGCCTGCGTCTTGTTTGGATCGTTCGGGTCTTGCTGGAAATTGATAGCGTAGGGATTCAATCGATTATATGCATTATATAAAGAGAAATTAAGATTGGAATGAGGTCCCAATGTCCAGGTGGCGGAAAGATCCAATCGGTGATATGCCGGCATACGATAACCATTCCGCTCTGTGTAGTAAGGAACCAGCCGGCCGTCCAGCCAGTAATTTCCGCTGGGGAACGTAACAGCATTGCCGGTATTATAGACCCAGGTTGCTGAAAAGTTCCAGTCGCTGTTATAATTATAGATCAGCACAATTGATACGTCGTGTGTTCTGTCCTGCCGTGCAGGGAATGGATTGCCATTGTTAATCTGGTCAAATTGTTCTTCCGTTTTAGAGAGTGTATATGCAATCCAGCCGCTCAGTCTGCCGGCGCGTTTTCGAAAAAGCAACTCAGCGCCATAACTTCTTGCGGTGCCGTAGAGAAGGAGGGCTTCTACCGTCGGATTGATTTGCAGGTCAGCGCCATTTTTATAATCGATAACATTTTGCATGCGCTTATAGTATAATTCAAGAGACGCTTCGTATTCATTATCATGAAAATTTCTAAAGTACCCGGCATCGACTTGATCGGCAAATTGCGGCTTCACATTATTGGTGCTTGGCACCCACACATCGCTTGGATTTGTCGTCGTGGAATTCGAAAGAAGGTGAAGGTATTGCGTTGTACGGGTGTAGGATGTTTTCAGAGAACTTGATTCGTCCAAAAGAAGATTTATGGAAAGTCTCGGCTCTAATGAATTGTACGTCTTAATAATTTTTCCGGAACCGTATGTCAACGTGTCCGAAATATTTCCGTACTCGTCATAATCGTAAAGATGAGCAGGCCCAATCAAACTAAAGGCCGAGAATCTCAACCCATAGTTTACTTTCACACCCTGTATCAAGTCAATCTCATGTGCAACGTACACAGCATTCTCGAATGCGAATTTGTTTTCAAGCGCCGTATTATTGATGATACTTCCCGCAGTTGCAGTTACTTTTCCCGGAAGAAAGGTATGATAAATAGAATTGAGGCCGAACTTCACCGTTCCGGAGGCATCGGTAAAATACTGGAAATCAGTTTTAAAGTTCAGGTCTTGAATCCCGGAAGTGATCTGGAATTGACTTGTGCCGACTCCAATAGTGTTACTATATTCATAATCACTGTAAATAAGGGAAGTGTTGGAAAACAAATAATCAGCGAAAATATGATTCCACCGAAGTGTTCCCGTCGTATTGCCCCAATTGAATCCAAATGTATTCGAAAAAGCGAAATTGTCACGTCCAAAATAACCGGAAAGGAACAACCGGTCTTTGTCGCCAAGCGTATAGTTCGCTTTTATGTTCAGATCGTAGAAATATAAACTCGCGCGGTTGAGATTGGTATCGCTGGAGAGTTTAAGGAAAAGATCAGCATATGTTCTCCTTCCCGTAATGATGAATGACCCCTGATCCTTCACAAGAGGTCCTTCCAACATAACGTGTGATGCCAATAATCCGATACCGCCCGAACCTCCAAATTCCTTGTTGTTGCCGTCGTTTGTACGGATATCCAGTACGGAAGACAGTCTGCCGCCATATTCTGCCGGAATGCCGCCGGTCATGACTTTCACATCTTTGATTGCGTCGGAGTTAAAAACTGAAAGAAATCCGAGAAGGTGAGAGGAGTTATAGATCGGTGCTTCGTCGAGAATGATTAAATTTTGGTCTGTTCCTCCGCCCCGTGCATAGAATCCCGTGCTTCCTTCTCCGGCAGACTTTATGCCGGGAAGCAATTGAATCGTTTTTAAAATATCTTTTTCACCGAGAAGAACAGGTATCGATTCAATTTCCTTTACCTCTAATTTGTTAACTCCAATATCCGTTGAAGTAACGTTTGCGTTCGATCGTTCGCCGGATACAACCACTTCTCCTAGCTTTATCGGTTCCGGTGTCAGATCATAATTGATCAATCTATTGCCATTGAAAATTAAGGTGTCCTTTCGTGTTTTGAAACCAAGATATTGAACAAGAACGGTGTAGGAACCTTCTGGAAAGGTCAACGAATAAAATCCATAAGCGTTCGAAGTAACACCAACTCCCGGGAGTTCCTTAACAAGAAGCGTTGCACTAATGAGTACCTCACCGGTTTCTCCATTTCTGATAGTTCCGCTTAGTGTAAATCTATTTTGTGAGACGGCAGGAAGTATGAAAATGAAAGTAAGAATAATTAGCAGGTTTACGAATGATTGCTTTTCCATAGTAGTACAACGTATCATGTGTTTTTATTGTTCCCATTTCAAGATCAATCGTACGTGTAATGGAGTAAAGTAATGATGGATTGTAAAAATGGAAGAGTACACTATCTATGGCAATGTGGACAGAGTGACGCCGAAGGCAGCAGCCATCGACTCACTCTCGTCCTGTATATCGAATAACCGTGTCTGAAAATCCAACGTGCCTCAAGAACAGTTATCGGAAATGCCGGTAATGGTGAAACCCGGAATGAAATCCCCAGCGAAAAGAATATCCCGGATAAGACCAATATGGATAAAATCCATCATACCAGAATAATGAGGGATATGCATAATAATGCACTCCATTCGAATCACTTGTCTTACCGGATGGTTGCGGGGGCGGCTGCATCATCGCCGCAATGACTTTCTCACTCACCCCTGCATTTCTGAGATCAAGAACATCCTGAGTCTTCAAATGGAACCACGAATCTGTTGCATCCATCATTCCAATGATAAGACTGTCGCTCACTCCAGCTTTTGATAAAGCAATCACGTCATCCATCTTCATTAACCGGAGCGAATCTACTTTCATCGAATGGTCCCTCTGGTTTTGCGAATATTGCTCTGCTGCACATCCGCCAAAACCAACTGCCATAACCATGAAGGCGAGTAAATAATATTTGTACGTCATAGTACCTCCAAATTTATTGTCTATAAATTAGACGTATTCTTGCCTCTAGAAGTTTAACGGCAATAATTCAGAAAATAAATTCTTCATTGTTCGAATTTACATCGAAACCGGAGAGTCCATTGAGCATCATCGTTGAATCAACAATATTCCTGCCGGTTTCTCGGTTTAAAAATCCGTCAATAAATAAAAAAGCTCCCAGAAGAGCCTTTTTCGTCTATTTTACAAGTATCATCTCGTCAATTTCTCTTTACCCGCTATATTTTATCATTAAGCGATTTTGGCTTGGTCTTCTCATACATATACTCATCATTTTTTTCTATACTTTCTATCCCTGTACCCACGCTGTGCCGCAAAGTCTGGTATAAGGACAGCGGGGACATGTCTTACTGAGATCGGCAGGCGGCGAGAAAGGAATCGCAGCATCGTTTATTTCTTTCAATAAAAGCTCAATGAGTCTTATGGCTTGTTCAAAGCAAGCCGCTCGCTCCTCCGTCTCCTCCACAAAAACGACTTCGCATTCCTTGCCGAGCCGATTCTTGCCAAGGTAGAGGTACGCAGGAACGATTTTCTCTACTGCAATTTTCGCGTGCATGCTGTATAACAACAAATACATCGGCAGCTGCAGAGATGTAATCGCCTCGCTCCAGTTTTTCCGGTCATGAATATTAAGATCGAGTTTGCTGAAATTAATCGGCGGTTTTCCCGGCTTTGGTCCGGTTTTATAATCGAGGATGAATATTTTATCTCCGCGCTGCTCGATGCGGTCAAGACGTCCTTCAAACTTTGCTCCTACGGCATGAATGGAAATTTTTTCCTCGAGTCCCTTAATAATTATTTCGCCTGCCGCCATCATAGGCTGTTGGTATTCTTTCAGCAGTGCTTCCATTTGCCGCTGAATTTGCCGTTTGAGTAAATATGTCGCTCCCGCCGATTCCGCTCCAAAATTCTGCACGAACAATTCATCTACCAATTGTTTCATGCGTCCGGGTAACAGGTCACGTGTTTCTATTTTTTTTCCCAAAAGCGGTTCGTAGAATTTGTGCAGCACTTCATGGACAAACTTGCCGATCTCCTGACTGTCGATATCTTCCGTTGCATCTTCTTTTTCCTGCAGGCGCATAATATACCGGTAGTAAAACTGAATCGGACACTGCAGATACGTATCGAATGCACTCGCGCTGTACGTAAATCCATCCATTACAGCAAGCACATCATCCGATTTGGAAATTGAGCGAACGGTATCATTGGCAAGTTTCACCTGGTAACGCACTGTTTGAACGTAACTGTCGGATAAATGAATGCCATCGCGCTTCTGCCGCTCCCAGAGCAATTGCTCGACGAACCGGCTTTTATCGCTGTCGCCGGAATCCGAATAAAAGAGATGAACACGCTTCGCTCCGCGAATAAGCAGATGAAAATAATATTCGCTCAGCGTATCCCGTTCATGCCGTGTTTCCAATCCTAATTTTTCCCGCAGCTGCTGCGGTAAAAGCATATCGGTGCCGGTGCCGCCTGGCAGCACGTTCTCGTTCACATTTAATAAATAGACGTCATCAAATTGCAAACTGCGCGTTTCTAATAAACCGAGCACCTGCAAACCCCGAAGCGGCGTGCCTGAGAACGGAACATCCTGCAGGGATACATAGTGCTGGAGGAAGTTGAAATACGCGGAGGCATCGCGAAAGGATGCACTGCCGGCAATTGATTGTTCCAGGTGGAGAAATACTTTTAAGAGCGCTTCCGCATAAGGACGGAATAACGGGTGAAGCCGGGCGGTGCTTTGTTCGTAGATATAGGTGAGAATGGCAATGACATTATGTGCAAACTTTTTTATTGAATTTATATTTTCAAGTGCACTGATTGTGTTTGAATGTATAGTGTGAATATGCTCTTTCAATTGCTCCGGAGTAACTTCATTGTCAGACTTTGAAATTGCAAATGCAACATTCGCAAAGATTTCATCCGACTGCTCTATCTCCTCCAGTGTCAAGAATATTTTAGATTTATCTCTTGTGAGCATAGATTCAATTGCATGAAAAAGCATGCGCGTGACATCTGTGCGCTGATCCAAGCGGATGTTTTTGGTGTATGGATGCAGAATAAATTTGATGTAATGTGCCGCCGAGTACCGTTCGCCCTGTTTCGAACATACTAATTCCATGAGGTTGTTCAGGAATCCGTAAATCGGTGTGCGCGCCATTGGATATTCAAGCGCAATATTGTATTGTTCCTGCGGCATCAGCGAAAGCGTTTGATGCACAACAGGAAAGAGCGCATCCGCAGTCGGCAGGACAATCACCGAGTGTTCATCGATGCGTTGGTTTTTATCCAGTTGTTTCTTGATAAGCGCCGAAAGGGCAAACACCTGTCCGTGCGTGTCTGATGCCTTATAGAAATATATCTCCGGTTCCGGCGTTCCATCTTCAATTTTATCCGTTTGAAAAACGAACAACGTGTTGGAACGTTTTTCTAAGTCGTCGAAAATGATTTTCTCGGCGTGAGTAAGTTTAAATAATCCCGCCACAATAATTTGAGCATAACCGCTGAGATCCAATTCGGAGATATGTTCGGCTACTTCCGCGTAACGGACCGCTCGTGTTGTAAAACCTTTTTCTGCGGTACGTGCGTAAAATTTTGTGTAATACTCCGCAAGCGAGAACAACCGGTTATATGTGAACGCGGAGAGTACTTCTTTCAACTTTCGTTCTGGAAGATGAGCCAGCCGGAGTTCCTCCAATTCACCGAACAGCTTCAATCCGATGGGAATGAATGTATCGAGCGATGCGAAAAAGTCGCCGCCCAATCGTTCCTTTAATTCGCTATGGACAAGATGAAGCAATGCAACTGCATCAATCGGATCCAGATCAAATATGGGTTCCGGATGGAGATGCTGATACAGCGAAAGAACAAACTCATCCACAGAAAATATTTTCGGAGGGATAATGCTGCCGCCGGCACGAAGTGCAAGTTCTTTACGCAAAAAATGTGCAGGGCGTTTTCCGGGAAAAACAATTGCGCTCGCCGAGAAATCTTTTCCGCGCTTTTCCAGATGAGAAGCGATAGTTTCAATAAGATGTCCGACCGGATCGAGGACAATACGTTCGCTCATGCAACCACCCGTATTTTTTTTCGGTCCACAAACGCCAAAACTCCGCGAATGGTACTTCCGGGATAAAAGTTTTTGAGAATATCCATATAACCATGAACTTGATCAGTATATGCTTCTTTATCATCCCCTGTTTTGAAATCGAGAACTGTCACTATGTCCTTATCGGCAATAATCCGATCCATGCGGAACAGCCGTCCATCCGGACTAACGAATTCTTGCTCATTCAATATTATTCTGCCTTCAATGTAAACAAAGAACGACGCGATTTCCGGCGTACGCAGAAATTCAAGTATCGACGATTTGATACGTGCCTCATCAGCGGACGGCATCCAGCTTCCCATGGTTTTCTTTATCGATAACGAGATGAGAGTCTCAAGATCTGCGCTTACGAACTCCACCTGCGACAACACATCGTGAACAGCATCACCGCGGCGGCGTTCATACAGCCCCAGCTTCTCCGATGAAATACTGCTTGCAGGTACACGCACCGATGAATGATACAGTGGGACAACCTGCTTATGTGGTTGTTTCTGTCGTTCCACATTCGGCTTTCCTGTTGGTTCATAACCGGAAGATGGCAGGAATTTTGACGGCTCATCTGCATATTCGGACTTCACGCTGATGACGTACATCTCTTCCTGAGCCCTCGTCAAGGCAACATACAGTTTGTTCAGATCATCTACCGTTCGCTCGAAACGGTGCTGATTGTATAATTCCTGAAGCGTTTTATCAAACACTGCATTCTTCTGCGTTACATGCACCAACCGAACACCATCATTATTTTCTTCGACCAATAAATTTTCGGTTCGAGGTTTAGAATCTACCAAAAGCACAATGACAACGCGATTGTCCAATCCTTTTGCTTTGTGAATTGTCATCACGGAAACGGCATCCGCATCAAGCGGTACAGCGATATTCCAATCTGCGTCGTCTTCTTCTTCAGCAGCAAAGGCAAGAAAGTCTTTGAGATTATTTTGCCCTTTCTCTTCAAAATTTTTCATCACGTCCAATAGCTTTGCAAGTGTGCCTTCTTCTTCAGGTGCTATTTCGAACAATCGAAATTGCTTATAGACCTCCGACAGAAGATCGTACATCGGCAAGTAACCAACGACCGTAAAGAGATCCTCAAAGTACCGCTTCCAGATATCTGAATATCGCGTTCGGAACGATGCATACAGCGGTGCTTGATGTTCCGCTCTTCGCATTGTAAGAAGGAACAAATGAAATTCCTCTTGTGTTAGCTTTATGCCATCAGCGGCAAGTATGCGGCACATGGTACCGCTCAGTACTACGGTTGCAAATGCGAGGTCGTCAATCGGCGAATCGAGGAAGTGAAGAAGCGCTATGATATCACCGGTAATTGTGCGCCCGCGAATGTCGAGACTGCTGTGAGAAATAAACGGAATATATGCGCCGTTAAGCCATCCGCTGACCGCAATAACATGTTCGTTCTTCGGCGTCAGGATTGTGATATCGCCATTCCGATAACCGCGCGCATGACAATCGCGGACTATTTCCAATATCTTCGTACGCTGCTGTTTTTGATCTTCATCTTTTTCAAACGAAACAATCTCAACGTATCCCTTCTTTCGATTGTTTTCTTTCACCTCTTGTTTCCACGATGACAATCCGCTGGCATGCGGTGCGTTGCCATCTATGACGGACGGTACTATTGAATGAAAAACTGTTTCGGTGAAATCGAGGATTCTCTCGAAGCTCCGGTAATTTGTTTTCAATTCCAGCACTTCCGGCGGTGCGGATGGAAAGATGTTATTCTTCATAAGGTTTTTCATAATACGCCAATCGGCATGGCGAAAGGCGTAAATGGATTGTTTGGTATCACCGACAACGAACAAACTTCCCTGTTTCGAAAGTGCTTCGGCAAACAGCGGCTTCATTGCTTCCCACTGCACCGGTGCAGTGTCTTGAAATTCATCGATGAGATAATGAAAGACTGCATTGCCCAAATAGAAATATACCTGCGGCACGATTTCTTCCGAGATATACTTCAGAAGCGCGCGGTTAACGTCGGAAAGATCCACCTGACCGTTGCGCCGCATAATCTGTTCGATAGTACCACGAAATAATTTATGCGCTTCGATGTACGGAAGATAATAGCGATAAGCCTGCTGCACGACATATTCAGCGGTAACCGAATTGAATTGTTCCAGGAGAGGTGTAAAACGATTATTCCATTCCTCCACTTTTTCTTTTTCAATCTTCGATTTACCGGCTTTCAACGGTTTATTAACGCTCTTCAATTCTATCAGTTTGTCCACATCTCCAGTATGAGCGACGGCAGCGACATTCGCATAATTCTTCGTTATCACTAAACCGGAGTCTCGTACAAGCGTATCGAGCCGATGAAACGTATCGAGAATTTCCCTGCGCAGGATGTTTAACTGCCTGCTGTCTTTTGAAAACGGCAGAACCTCTTTTGATTGCGCGCCCAACGTGGTATACAGATTACGGACTTCTTCGGAGAGTTTCTGAAATGGATTCCAGATATATCGTGAAGAGGTATTCTGACTTTCAACAAGAATATCAGTTAACTCTTCGAGTAATTGCTGCCTTGACGGATCAGCTGCAAGGTCGCGAGCGAACTGTTCAAACGCCGCATCAAGGATCGTGCGGTTATTCAATACAATTTCAAACGTAGGTGAAAAACCAAATTCCAACGCAGAAGCACGAAACACTCGCGCCATAAAACTGTCAATCGTTTGCACCTGAAATGCAGAATAATCCTGCAGTATCACATCGATCAATTCACCGCAGTGTGTGCGAAGATTCGCCTCATTCATCGAGACGAGAGGGCTCAATTGATCAAGAATATCTTTGTCTCCGAGGCATGCTTTCTTAAGATATTCCAGAACACGCTGGCGCATTTCAGCGGCGGCATTCTTGGTGAACGTCATCGCCAACACATTGTTCAATCGATTACTTGGAATACGGTGGGAAAGCAGAATTTGTAGAATTTTCAGCGTGAGCGTGTGGGTCTTGCCCGATCCTGCGGATGCAGAAACGATGGTAAAATTAGGAAATTGAAGTTCGGTATCGTTTAAAAGAATGGAAGCCACAGTTCAGTTTATTTTCCTTCGAAAATGTAGCCAATAAGTTCGTGTGTTGCAACGGTGAAGT
>Ga0182017_10003216_pt1 | contig 12205 bp, 10 predicted proteins | sample 712E3DmetaG_FD_120492 | JGI IMG/M metagenome (GOLD analysis project Ga0182017, IMG submission 120492) | Permafrost microbial communities from Stordalen Mire, Sweden - 712E3D metaG | ecosystem: Environmental > Terrestrial > Soil > Wetlands > Permafrost | place: Sweden: Stordalen | collected... | reverse complement strand
CGCTGCAAGGTAAAGGCATCGAGAAGATCGTGGAAGTGGAGGACACGGGCCGGAAGGCGCTGGTGAGCCAGTTCACGTTCCGGCGGTTCATGGACGAGGAACCCGCGAACGTGTATAACTCGGACAGCGGGATTCTGATTCCGGAGCTGGCCTATGGCCTGGTGGATTCGGAGGAAATCATCCAGGGCCTTTACAAGGAAACCAGCCGTTATCCATTGTTGATCCAGGTGCGGGGCCTGCCCAGGGGCAAATTCTTCATCCTGACCATCCCGGAGAATTTCGACGACCTGTATCATCTGCCGCCGGAAGTTCTCTCGCAAATCCGGCGGGACCTGATGGACGACATCCCGGTGTATCTGGACAGCCCGGCGAAAATCTGCCTATTCACCTACGACAACAACACCTTCATTGCCAAGTCCTATCAGCCCTTCCCGGTGCGATACAATATCGTCATCAAAAAGGCGGGGGCCAAACTGTTCAATCTCCAGTCCGGCCGCGAGCTGCACGGTTACGTGAACGGCGAGACAACGGTCTTCGAAGTATTGCAGCAACCGCGAACATACGACGTATACCGGTTCGAATGACGAGCAGCGCGGTCCGAAAACATCAGATGAAGGCGAATCAGCCAAAAGACGTACACGACGGTTTTGTGTGCTACGACTCCAGTCTAGCGAGTTTGGCCGTGGCTTGCTTATTTCTGGCTTTCACGGCCACACGGCTCTCCGCCCAATACCAGTATCCATTTCAGGATCCCAACCTGCCGATTGGGGAACGCGTCAACAACATTGTTTCTTTGATGACGTTGGAGGAGAAAGTGGAATTCCTGAGTTCACGTCCGGGCGTGCCGCGCCTCGGTATCAAGCGCATGGGACATGCAGAAGGACTTCATGGCCTCAGTCATGGCGGTCCCAGCAACTGGGCGCCAAAACCTCCCTATCCCACCACCATTTTTCCGCAGGCCATCGGCATGGCCGAGACTTGGGACACGGACGTGATCCATCAAGCTGGCACGGTGGAAGGTTACGAGGCGCGTTACATGTGCCAGAGCACCAACTACCACCGCGGCAGCCTGATCATGCGCGCACCCAACGCCGATCTTGGCCGCGACCCGCGCTGGGGCCGGACCGAGGAATGTTACGGCGAAGACTCGTTCTTCAACGGAACGATGGCCGCGGCGTTCATCAAAGGACTCCAGGGCGACAATCCGAAATACTGGCAGACCGCTTCTCTGCTGAAACATTTCTTTGCCAACAGCAACGAGGATGGACGCGATGGTTCTTCGTCTGATTTCGACGAAGCATTGTTCCGCGAATATTATTCGGTGCCGTTCCGCATGGGTTTTGAGGAAGGCGGCGCGCGGTGTTTCATGACGTCATACAACGCGTGGAACGGGATCCCCTGCACCGTCCAACCCGTCATCAAGAACGTGGCGATCAAAGAATGGGGCGTGGACGGCATCATCTGCACCGACGGCGGAGCGTTGCGGCTTATGGTCACTGACCATCGCGCTTTCGCAACCACGAATGAAGCAGCGGCGGCCTGCGTGAAGGCGGGCGTCAACCAGTTCCTGGACAATCATCGCGCGAGCGTCTTCGGCGCGCTGACGAATAATCTCCTGACCGAAGCCGACATTGACCCGGTCATCAAAGGAACGCTCCGCGTCTTCATCCGACTCGGTCTGCTGGACCCGCCGACGAACAATCCTTACGCCGGCATCGGCACAGCATCCGAGCCTGAACCGTGGAATACGCCTGAACACAAGGCTGTCGCGCGGCTGGTGACCCAGAAATCCATTGTGCTGCTGAAGAACGCCCAAAACCTGTTACCGCTGGACAGAACGAAGCTCAAATCCATCGCCGTCATCGGTCCGAGAGCTGATGAGGTCTTGCTCGACTGGTACAGCGGCACGCCGCCTTACACCGTCACACCGCTGCAAGGCATCAAGGACAAGGTTGGCCCCGGTGTCACCGTCGCCTGCGCCACGAACAATGACAATGGCGAGGCCGTCAAAATCGCCAAAGCGTCCGACGTGGTGATTGCTTGCGTGGGTAATCATCCCACGGGTGGAGTCACCAATTGGGCGAAGGTCGCCCTGCCAAGCTATGGCAAGGAAGCCGTGGACCGGCAGTCAATCACGTTGGAGGATGAGGAGTTGATCAAGCAGGTTTATGCGGCTAATCCCAAAACCATCGTCGTGTTGATTTCCAGTTTCCCGTACGCGATCAATTGGACGCAGGAACATGTTCCTGCAATCGTCCACATGACGCATTGCAGTCAGGAGGAAGGCAACGCGTTGGCGGACGTGCTGTTCGGTGACTACAACCCTGCGGGCAGGCTGGTGCAAACCTGGCCGAAGTCGCTCGACCAACTGCCGCCCATGATGGATTACAACATCCGCAATGGCCGCACTTACATGTATTTCAAAGGCAAACCGCTTTATCCGTTTGGTTATGGTTTAAGCTACACGACGTTCAGGTATTCCGGCCTGAAAACGAGCGCGACGACGCTCGCCAAATACGGCACGATTACCGTGAGGGTGAATGTCAAAAATGCCGGCAACCGCGCGGGCGAAGAAGTCGTCCAGCTTTACGTCAAGCACCTGAAGTCTGCGCTCGAACACCCGATCCAGGAACTCCGGGGATTTAAGCGAGTTGCACTTCAACCCGGTGAGCAGAAGACGGTTGAAATTCCTCTGACGGCGAAATCGCTGGCTTATTGGGATACCCCCCAACATGCATGGATCGTCGAAAGCGGGAAGATTGAAATCCGTGTCGGCGCTTCTTCCGCCGACGAACGTCTGAAAACCACCGTCACTATCGAGTAGTTTTAGCGCGTGGGAAAGAGACCGCGCCTACTTCTCCGCTTCAACCTTGATATGGAGGTCGCGGAGTTGTTTCGGTTCGGCTTCGCTGGGTGAGTTGGTCATCAAATCCACCGCTTTGGCCGTCTTCGGGAACGCAATCACGTCGCGGATGTTGCTGGCGCCGCAAAGAATCGCCACGAGCCGGTCGAACCCGAGCGCAATACCACCGTGCGGTGGCGCGCCGTACCGGAACGCTTGCAGCATGTAGCCAAACCGCGATTCCGCGATGTCGTGCGGAATTTTCAGCACCTGCTCAAACACCTTCTTCTGCAGGTCCGGCTGGTGGATACGAATCGAGCCGCCACCGAGTTCCACGCCATTGAGCACGATGTCGTAGTGTTGGCCGCGCACCTTCTCGGACTCGGCGTCCAGCATCGGAATGTCTTCCGCCACCGGCGCAGTGAACGGATGATGCGATGAGACGTAATGATTTGCCTCCTGATTGAACGTAATCAGCGGGAAATCCACGACCCACAGGAAATTCCATTGATCGTCGCGCACGCTCAGTTTGCCTTCCTTCTTCAGCATATCGGCCACGATCAACCGCATCCGACCAAGCACTTCGTAAACGATCTCGCGTTTGTCCGCGCCGAACAAGATCAAGTCGCCCTCCCCGATCTTCAACTTCTCCGTAAGCGCTTTCTTCTCATCATCGCTGAAGAACTTCACGATCGGCGACTTCCACTGGCCGCCTTCGACCTTGATGAACGCCAGACCTTTTGCGCCGAAGCTTTTTGCCGTTTCCGTCAGCGTTTCGATTTGTCCCTGGGTCGCGCTGGCAAGTCCTTTGGCGTTGATCGCTTTGACCACGCCGCCAGAATCCACCGTGCCACGGAACACCTTGAACGTGCTTTGCGCGAAATCCTTGGTGAAATCCACCAGCTCGATGCCGAACCGCGTATCCGGCTTGTCGCTGCCGAACCGTTCCATCGCCTCGATGAACGGCATCCGCGGGAACGGCGTCTTGATTTTCTCGCCGCGCGCCGCCTGCCACACTTGCGCGAGCAGGCCTTCGATCAGCGCGTACATGTCTTCACGGGTGACAAAGCTCATCTCCAAGTCTATTTGCGTGAACTCCGGTTGTCGATCTGCGCGCAGATCTTCGTCGCGGAAACATTTCGCCAGTTGAAAGTAACGTTCAATGCCCGCCACCATCAGCATTTGCTTGAATTGTTGCGGCGATTGCGGCAGCGCGTAGAACTTGCCGGGGTTAACGCGCGACGGCACCAGATACTCGCGCGCGCCTTCCGGTGTGCTCTTGAACAGAATCGGCGTCTCGATTTCGAGGAAACCGTGGTCATCGAAATAATCTCGAACCGTCTTGGCGACCTTGTGGCGCAGGCGCAGATTTTTAGCCATCGCGGGCCGGCGCAGATCGAGGTAACGATATTGCAGTCGCAGGTCTTCGCCGACTTGCGCCCCGCCGGATTCGTCGATCTGGAATGGCGGCGTGTCGCTCGGATTAAGGATTTCAAGGGTATGCGCCAGCACTTCGATCTCGCCCGTGGCCAGCTTTGGATTCGCGGTGTCGGCCGGGCGGTTTCGCACGACGCCGTCGAGAGCGATAACGAACTCGCTGCGCAACGATTGCGCCAGTTCCCACGACGTCTTGTTGTGTTGCGGATCGAACACCGCCTGTGTAATGCCTTCGCGGTCGCGCAGGTCAATGAAGATAATGCCGCCATGGTCGCGTCGCACGTGCACCCAGCCGCACAGACAAACCTTTTGGCCGACGTGTGTGCCGCGTAACTCGCCGCAATGATGTGTTCGCTTCATAAGAATCGTTAACTGGTTAAAACCGTTAAAAGAATCAGTCAGCACCTTTCCCAGTTTTAACAGTTTTAACGATTTCTCCGATCTTGACCCGCCTTTCTTCGCTCGTTGCCATATTCTTCAACTTCACTTCGCCAGACTTCCATTCTTCAGGACCGACCACCACCGCGAAGCGCGCGCCCAGAGCGGAGGCAGCTTGAAATTGTTTCCCAACTTTTTCAGGTGTCAGCGCGTAATCCACTGCCACGCCGGCATCGCGTAACTTACGTACCAGATTCAACGCCTCGCCGCGCAACGCATCATCGGCAATCACCACGTAGCAGTCCAGTCCCCAGTCGAGTTTTGGCAGCAGGCCGCGGTCTTTCAGCAACTCTGTCAATACCACGTCGCCCATGCCGAAACCAAGAGCCGGCAGGTCCGCTCCGCCGACAAGTTTTAAAAGATTATCATACCGTCCGCCGCCGGCAATGGCGCGTAGTTCACCCTTGCAATCGTGCATTTCCCAAACGATGCCGGTATAGTAGGCCAGTCCCCGGACAATCTTGAAGTCCACCTTGCAATAGACGGCAAGATCTCCCAGCGTCTTCAACGTTTGTTCCAGTTCAGGCGCGTTCTTCGTCGATTCCTCGTTGGCAAACGCCAGGACCGCATCCACCTTTTCCCCCGACAACTCCAGTGCCGCCAGTTTCCCGCGCGTCTTCTCGATCGGCTCGCGCTCCAATTTGTCAATCGCCTGGAATGCCGCATCCTGCCGGTCTGCGGCGACGCCTTGATCTGTCAGATATCGCTGCCATGCCCGGCGGTCGGAGACGCGGACGACGAAATCTTTTTCGGTCAGCCCGAAACTCCGGAGCGTATCGATGGCCAACGCGATGAGTTCGGCGTCAGCGGCAAGGTCAGTTTCGCCGATGATGTCGGCATTGAACTGGAAATGCTCGCGTAACCGACCACGCTGTTGGCGTTCGTACCGATACAGTTGCGGTATTGCGAACCATTTGATCGGTTTCTTGTAGTCGCGGTGGTGGGCGCCGACCATGCGCGCGAGTGTCGGCGTCATCTCCGGACGTAGCGCCACGGCGCGGTCGCCTTTGTCAGTGAAGTTGTAGAGCTGTCCGACGATTTCCTCGCCCGATTTCAATGTGTACAGTTCCAGCGATTCCAAGGGCGGACCGTCGTACTCGCGAAAACCGTACCGACGCGCCGTCTCCCGCCATTTGCCGAAGATATAGCGGCGAACAGCAAGGTTCTCAGGATAAAAGTCTCGAAAGCCGGGCAATGAGTTCATGGTAGTGGCCGACGCGTCAGTTTGTCATTCCGATCCCGCAGCCGCGGAAAAAGGATCCCCTACTGCGTCGAAACCCTTCGGCTCCGCCCCGATATCGGTTGGGGCTGCGCTCAGGGTGACACCGTGGGCGCAGTTCACGGCGCCATTTTCTTTGTCAACTCGAGCACTTGATCACGCATCTCCTTGCCCGGTTTGAATTTCACGACCGCGCGCGCCGGAATCTGCACGTCTTTGCCGGGGTCGTTTGGATTGCGGCCAACGCGCGGTTTGCGCAGCTTGACCTCGAACACTCCGAAGTTGCGCAGCTCAACCGTTTCACTCTTCAACAGCGCTTCGGTAATGTAATCGAGCGTCTTCTGCACCACGGCCAGCACATCCTGTTGAATCAGTCCTGTATCGTTGCTGATCCTAATAACCAAATCACGTTTCGTCATGGTCGTTTTTCTCCGGTCTTTTGTTCCCTATGTTCCCGCGCGGTTTGTTGTTTTACAGCCAGTTCCGTCTTGAACCTCACAACGGCAGGGATCACATCCTCCGCCACTTTGTACACACCGTAACATGCCGCCACCGCAATCAACGTAATCACCAGCGGATTGCCGAACACCCGTTGCATTCCCATTCCGAACGAACTGATGCTTGCCAACTGAATCTTGCGGCCCTGCAACCGCCCGAGCAGCGAGTGCAGGCCCATGTATGTGCTGTGCCATTCCGCGGCAATCTTGTGCGCCATACCCTCGGGCAACTCTCTGAACGACTGCAGACTCGGCACGCTGTTGAGCAACCGCATCGCCTTGTCATCGCGATCTGTGCCGCCGCTGATCGTCGTCTGCAATACCTCATGCTCCTGCGCGATGGCACTTTTCAGGTCAAGAAAACCGGCTTCCTCCTCCGGGGTGAACGGCTCGCGCTTGAAACCGCGATCCAAATACTGACTCAACTCTTTCCATCGTTCGATGAACGCCTCGACCCGCTCGATGTTCTTTTCCAATCTTCGGTCGCGCATGAAATCACCTGTCTTTTCGAACATCCGGCAATCTGCTGCTTACGCACCGCACTCTAATCGCGCCTTCTAGCCTCGTCAAGCCAAACTCCCACGCCCCAAGCACTTCAGTGTTCTGCCGCCCGTCCAGCCCACAGTTCCTCGACCGCTTTCCGCCCCGCCGCCACATCGTCCGCGCCGAACCATACCACGCGCACCCCGTCCGCGCGCCATGGGCGTGGCTCCCAGATGTGCAGCGACGCCGGCCCATAAAATGCCACCGTTGGCGTCCCGACCGCCGCAGCAAGGTGCGTGACACCGGAGTCGTTTCCCAGGAACAACGCGCACTGTTCAATGACCGCCGCCAACTCAGGCAGCTTCAACCCGCGGACCACCGTAACGCGTCTTGGCGACAACAACTTCGTCAACTGCCCGACCTCCGCATCGTCCGCCTCGCCGTGCACGACCAATAGTCCCACCGCCAGTTCGTCAACCAACCAGCGACCGAGCGCGGCGAACTTTTCCACAGGCCAATTCTTCTTCTCGCTGCCGCTGCCCGGATGGATTGCCACCAACGGTTCCCGGGTCAACCCTTCCAAAACCCGCGCTGCAACCGCGCGATCGTCGTCATTCGGAAACACACGCGGACTGTGCTGCGTCGCGTAAATCGCCAGAGACTCAAGCGGTTTGCAGTAATGTTCCGTGGCGTGCATCCCGTGTTTCTGGGACGGCCGCGCCGATGCCTCGACCACCTGCCGCACGCCGCACCGTCGCACGTTGTTTGCGAACATGCTGTCGGGGTCGAACAGGTACGAGATGACGAGATTGAAATTCCCGAAGTACTCCATCAGCGTCGGATCGAGAATCCCGCGCGGCACGAAGAAGCCGGCCATCGCTCGCGACTCGATCGGCCTAACCGCGTCGGCATAATACCGTTCACGCGCCAACTCGATGATGTGTGGATAACCGACGATCTCAATCTGCGCCTCGGGCCATCGTTCCCGCAACGCCCCGATTGCCGGCAACGTCATCAGGAAATCCCCAATCGCCCCGCCGCGCACTACCAGGATTCGTGGAGTTTTCACGGTCAGATCTAGTACACGAATAATCCCAACACGACCAGCAGCGCGCCAATGGCGACACCGATGGCGCAAACGGCGCGGCACCGGGCGTTGTTGGCCATGGACCAACCTATGAGATCGCGAAAGTGATGCGGCGCGATTGTCATCCACATCGCCGCGATGACCCAGATGTATGCCAGCGTGGTGACCACGAGCCGGGCCGCCAATTCACTCGTGTCGGCGGCATCCACCATGACCTTCGCCGCGAGCAACAGCAGCACCGCCACGCCACGCATTGCGAGAAACTGGTTCGCGTACCTAATCACCAGCAGGTAGGCAATCGGCGTCCCGATGACAATCGCTGGTCGCGCCCATTGCGGCCAGTCTTTGTCGGCGGCATTGAACATTATGGTTCCCGCCCACACCGCCGCCACTGCCATCAGCGCACGACCCCAAAACACCGAGCGCGGGAACTTCAATGACCCGGCCCGGAACTTGTCGGGCACGACCAATCCGGGCGCTCGCGCCGCGATGATGAACGCGCCGATAACAGTTGAGATAAGAGCAAGTCGGTTCATGCGATGCAAATCCTCTCCGGTCGTAGGAGCGACACTTGCCCCGAAGACGTTCGGGGTTCTGTCGCGACCCTTCGTTCCGCGACAGTGCCGTACAGCGCGACGACGGTGACCCGCTCGATGCAGATTGGCAACAGTTGCCCGATGAATTGCGCCGGGCCTTCAAACATGACGATCTTGTTGTTGCGCGTGCGGCCGGCCAACCGTTTCGGATTCTTATAGCTGCGGCCTTCGACCAGCACCTCGACCGTCTCGCCAACAAGCCGCTGATTGTGCTCCAGCATGGATTCGTCGAGCGCATTGAGCAGAATCTGGTGCCGCGTCCCCTTGACCTTGTCGCTGAGTCGGTCGTGCATCTCGGCGGCGGGCGTGTCGCGCCGAGGCGAGTATTTGAAAATGTAGGCCTGGTCGAACTGCACTTCCCGCATCAACGACGCCGTCTGTTCGAAATCTTCTTCCGTCTCGCCGGGGAACCCGACGATGATATCCGTCGTGATCCCGATCTGCGGCTTCATGCCACGAAGTTTTTCCACGATGCGCAAATATCCTTCGCGGCTGTAACCGCGCCGCATGAGTTTCAGAACGCGCGTCGAACCGCTCTGCACCGGCAGATGCGCGTGCTCGCAGAGTTTTGGCAGGTCCCGGTACGCCGCCACCAGATCGTCGCCAAACCCTTTCGGATGCGGCGATGTGAACCGGATCCGTTCCAGTCCGTTTACCTTGTGCACCGCCTCCAAAAGTTGGACGAACGGCGTCTTGCCGTCCTTCTTCGCCATTGTTTTGCGCCCGTAGCTCGTCACGATCTGGCCAAGCAACGTGACTTCCCTGACTCCAGCCGCTACCAGACGCTCCACTTCTTCAACGATTTCGGGAATCGGTCGGCTGCGTTCCTCGCCGCGCACCGATGGCACGACGCAAAACGTACAATGCATATCGCAGCCTTGCATGATGCTTACGAGCGCAGTGATCTGTCGGCCGTCCGCAGTTTCCAGCACGTGATCGCGGATCGCCGACTCGCTGCCCGGTTCTTCAGCGATGTCAACGATGCGAAAGGGCACTCGCAATTTCTCATCCGAATTGGTGGCACAGGCCTCCGTGCCTGTGTCCGTTGTGTCTGAATCAGCACAGGCAGAGACGCCTGTGCCACCGGCTCGTTTCTTTCTAGTCAGCAATTGATCCACATAGTCCGGCACGCGATGGAATTTCTGCGTACCGACCACGAGGTCCACGGCGGATTGCTTCTCCAGCAGTTGTTCGCCACGGCTCTGCGCCATGCAACCCATGAAACCGAGCACCAAATCGGGGTTATGGCGCTTCAGCTCGACAAGCATGCGCATCTTGCCAATCGCCTTCTGCTCGGCGAGATCGCGGATGCTGCACGTGTTCAGCAGAATCACGTCGGCGTCCTGCTCGGATCCGGCCATGGCATACCCGCGGGCTTGCAGCAACGCTGCGACCGCCTCGCTGTCGCGCTCGTTCATCTGGCATCCGTAGGTTTTGATGAAGATTTTCTTCATGAAAAGTGAACGCGCACAGTATAACGGGTTGGCGTAGCGTCTGGCTACGCGGAATTACGAATCATGGTGCCCGTGGATGAGCGCCATGACTTCGGCCCGGGTCGAACTCTTGTTGCGAAACCCGCCGCGCATCGCCGAAGTGATGACGCTGGAACCGGGTTTCTTGACGCCGCGCATGGTCATGCACGTGTGCACGGCTTCGCAGACGACGGCAACGCCTTGTGGTTTCAATTCCTCGTTGATGGTGTCCGCGATCTGCCCCGTCATTCGCTCCTGCACCTGTGGCCGGCGCGCGAACGCCTCGACAACGCGCGCAAGTTTGGAAATGCCGACTATCCTTCCGTTGGGAATATATGCGACGTGCGCCTTGCCGAAGAATGGCATCAGATGATGCTCGCACATGGAGAAGAACGGGATGTCCTTGACCAACACCATCTCGTGATGTTCCTCGTTAAACTGCTTGTGCAGGCTGATGCGCGGGTCCTCTTCGCCCTGCCCGTAAATCTCCTCGTACATCCGCGCGACGCGTTCCGGGGTCTCGCGCAATCCTTCGCGGTTGACGTCTTCGCCGATCGCCTGAAGCAAGAGACGCACGGCCTCTTCGATCTTTTTCTTGTCCACAGAATGTTTTTTCATGCGCACTAACCATGTCCAGCATAGCCCAAGCGCCTCGGCAGGTCAATCAGCCACGGAACACGTTCAGCAAACCGTTTCCAAAAAAAGGCTTGCAGCATTTCAGGGAATCACTAGATTGGGACCTCAAACCCAAGGACAAAACGAGGAACATATGAAGAATATCGAACGTTTGATTCAATTGTCACGCGGCTCACTCATTTCAGCACTGGCCGCTTCTCTGTTGATCGGTTGCCAGTCAAATAGCCACCAGTCTTGTGGCAAAACTATGGCCGCCACGACTGCGCCCGCAGTAGTTGCGCCTGCCCCTGCTGTGGCTGCACCTGTGCCTGCCGCGTCCATTCCGGCGAGACCAGCGATTCGTATTGATGTCGGCGCCACCGCTCCCTACACGGATTCCACCGGCAATATCTGGCTGTCTGATCAGGGTTTCGCGGATGGCGACACCGCCGAGCGAGGCAGCGATATGCAAATCGCCAACACCAAGGACTCCGGCATTTATCGCACCGAGCGATATGGCATGACTTCTTTTTCGTACAAGCTTCCCAACGGCAAATACACCGTGAAACTTCATTTTGCCGAAACCTACGAGGAAATCACCGGCCCGGGTCAGCGTGTCTTTACCTTCAACGTCGCGGGCCATGAGTTCAAGGATTTTGACGTGTTTGCAAAGGCCGGCGGAGCCAAGACCGCCTACGTCGAAACCGTCAACGTCGACATCACCGACGGCAAGCTCGATATTACTTTCACGACTAACGTTCAAAGCCCCGAGATCAATGGGATCGAGATCATTCCGGTTCTCTGACCGGTTCGGCGCTAGATCGAACTTGTCCGCGCATTCGTGAACGGCGGGTCACCCCCGCCCGTGAGTGTATTTCAGCATCGCGCGAGAATGGGCCGGATAACGAGCAGACCTGTGCTCACGACGGATTCGCCTCTCGCCAGCAACACTTGCTGGAATTCTGTTTTTCATTGGCTCGAATCTCTGCAAATGCTAGATAACCCTGTGCATCTAATGGAAATCCGGCCCAAAATCCAAGCATTACTCGCGTCACCGGGTTATCATCCGTTGCGCCGAGCCGAACTCGCCAAGACCCTGCGGCTCAATGCCGCGCAACGTCGCGAATTCCGTCGCGTGCTCGCCGAAATGATCAAACAGGGCGAGATCGTTCGCGTGCGGAACGACCGTTTTGTCCTCCCGCAGGAAGCTGACCTTGTTGTCGGTCGCATCACCTGCAACGAAAAAGGTTTTGCCTTTGTGATACCCGAGGTCGCCGATGACGCCGCGCCACGTCCCGCTGAACGTCCCGCGGACATCTATATTGCCGAGGAAGATACCGGCGTCGCGCTTCACGGCGATAAAGTGGTTGTCCGCCTGAACCGCGAGAAACGCCGGGGCGGCGACCGCACATCGGGCCGCGTCATCCGCATTCTCGAACGCGCCAACGAAACAATCGTCGGCACGCTGCAACATACCCGTTACTTTTACTATGTCATTCCCGATGACCCGCGTTTCCGG
>Ga0182017_10003213_pt1 | contig 12208 bp, 10 predicted proteins | sample 712E3DmetaG_FD_120492 | JGI IMG/M metagenome (GOLD analysis project Ga0182017, IMG submission 120492) | Permafrost microbial communities from Stordalen Mire, Sweden - 712E3D metaG | ecosystem: Environmental > Terrestrial > Soil > Wetlands > Permafrost | place: Sweden: Stordalen | collected... | reverse complement strand
GCACATCCTGTCTCAGAGTATCGATTCCGGCAAGCATTTTCTTTTTCTGTAAAGCGACGCTCGACTCAAGTCTTTCTATATGATCGTGAAAAAAAAACGGTTTCCCTTTCGACATTCTGATTACTTCATAAATGGATTCACCGTCATAAACCAATGAATTATCAAATAGCTCAACAGGTTGAAGTTCCCCATTCAATATAAAACTGTTGCTTAGACATTCGCTCATTAATTTCATCTTTATCCGGTCAAAACTACTAACAAAAAACAAGTCTTCATTCAAATTAATTATATTAGTAGTCAGATAAAAAGAAATAATTATCCGGTGTACGCAATTGTTGATATAGAAACGACGGGGGGAAGCTCAAGGATTGAGAAAGTGACAGAGATTGCAATATATCAGCATGATGGTGAAAAAATAACAGGAGATTTCATTTCATTAGTAAACCCTGAGAGAAATATTCCTTATTTTATTACAAATCTTACCGGTATAACAAATGAAATGGTCGAGGACGCGCCTAAGTTTTATGAGATAGCCAGGAAGATCATTGAGTATACTGAAGACAGGGTTTTTGTGGCTCACAGTGCCAGATTCGATTACTCATTCATAAGACAGGAATTTAAATCTCTCGGATATAATTTCAAAAGAAGTATCCTGGATACTGTTACGCTTACCAGGAAGCTTATTCCGGGTCATCGTTCTTATAGCCTCGGCAATATCTGCAAAGACCTTAAAATTGAGATAAACGGCAGACATAGAGCAGGTGGCGATGCTCTGGCGACTGTAAAGTTATTTGAGAAATTGCTTAAAATCGGATGTGAAACTGATGAGTACGGGTTAAAACCATTCAGAAACACCAGGAATTCAAAGCTGCATCCTGCACTTGATATCAATAAAGTGAATCAGATCCCTGAGGAGCCTGGCATATACTACTTCTTTAATGAAAGAGGTGATCTTATCTATATCGGGAAAAGTCGTAATCTACTCCAAAGAGTGTCAACTCATCTTTCAAACAACACAACAAACAGGTCGATGGAGATGCGTGATGCAATTGCTGACATTAGTTGGGAAGAGACTGGCAGCGAGTTAATTGCACTTCTGAAGGAATCTTTTGAGATTAAGTCAAATAAACCTTTGTATAACAGGGCACAGCGCAGAACCGGTTTCAGGTGGGGAATTTTCAGCCATTATGATGAAAAGGGTTTTCTGAATTTCAGTTATCACCAGATACGTGATGAGGAAAGCCATCTTTCAGTTTTCACTTCCAGAGAGAAAGCAAAAGCAAAACTTATTTTACTAGCTGAAACATATAATCTCTGTCAGAAACTTGCAGGTCTTTATGAGACTGATGGTGCCTGCTTTCATTTTCAAGTAGGAATATGCAAGGGCGCCTGTTGCGGAAATGAATCTGCGAAAGATTACAATGAAAGAGCTGAAAGAGCTCTGGAGGAATTTGTCTTTTCACAGAGGAATTTTTTTATAATAGACAAAGGCAGAAATCAGGATGAACGTTGTGCAGTAAAAATCCTGAATGGAAAGTATTCAGGCTACGGTTATTTTGATATAAACGATATTGGATTTGGATTGTCAGCAGTTCATGAATGTATAAAAAACTCGCCCGATAACAGGGATATTCAGGTAATCCTTAAAAGCTATCTTAAGAGGAACAGGGTGGAAAAGATTATTGAATTCTAACACAAATATTTATAAACCAGAGAATTATACAGTTATTACAGGTTATTCATGAAACCGGTATCCAATTCCAGATTCGGTAATCAGTAACTGTGGTTTTGCCGGATCATCCTCAATCTTTTTACGAAGCTGTGCTACAAACACTCTTAAATACTGTGTTTGTCCTATATATCCGAATCCCCATATTTCTTTCAGGATATTCTGATGAGTCAATACTCTGCCTGAGTTTTTTGCCAGCATTGCAAGCAGTGAAAATTCAGTTGATGTGAGTTTAAGTATTTCACCTTTTTTACGTGCAATATGATTAGCCAGGTCAATGGTTAACGAACCGAAGGCAAGGTTGGAATTTTCTTCAGAACCCTGGCTCTGCCTCAATGCAACCCTGATACGTGCAAGAAGTTCCCCCGTTCTGAATGGTTTTGTAAGATAATCATTAGCTCCGTTATCCAATGTATGAATTATATCTTCTTCCGAGTTCCTTGCAGAAAGTATTATAATAGGCTTCTGATACCATTCTCTTAATTTACTCAGTATTTTGACACCATCTAAATCAGGTAAACCTAAATCAAGAATTATAAGTGAAGGGTTATGTGTTGCCGCAGCAATCAGTCCATCTTTTCCGGTTGCAGCCTCGGAAATTTTATACCCTTTTGAGGCAAGGGCAATTTCAAGCAAACGGCGTATTTGTACTTCATCATCAATAATCAGTATTGTTTCGGGTAAATTCATAAATTATTTTTTTATCCCTTAAAGTCTACCTCTGGTATTTCAGTCGGTATCTTAATTGTAAATTTAGCACCTCCGTTCTGCCTGTTTTCCACTGCTATTGTGCCTTTATGTGCTTCAACAAAACCTTTTGCAATTGATAGCCCAAGACCTGTACCACCTGCTTTTGATCCTTCGACCCTGTAAAATTTATTAAATATAAGGGAAATTTCGTTTCTGGGAAAACCCGGACCCCTGTCCATAACCTGTATAGTCATTATTCCATTGTCATAGAATGCTTTAACTCTTAAGTTAATTGAAGTGGAAGCATACTGGGTGGCATTATAAATCAAGTTATAGAGTACCTGTTCTATTAAACCGAAGTCGATCTTAACAAAAGGCATATCTTCAGGAATAACGACATGAAGGTGGAAGGGTTTGAGTTCATCCGTGAGGTTTTCCGAAACTTTATTTATCAAATCATGTATATCGCACCAGTCAAGCCGGGGAGTAATCCGGCCACTCTCTAACCTTGACATATTCAGGAGATTTTCGATAAGACGGTTTAATCTTTTAGATGCCTTTAGAATTTCCTGTGACAATTCTTTTCGTATTTCCTCCGGATGTTCCATTGTAATCAGAGAATCGGAAGCGCCCATAATTGTTGCAACAGGGATCCGCAGCTCGTGTGATATAGAGTTAAAAAGCGTTTTGTACAGCTTGTCGGATTCGGTAAGCAAAAAAGCCTGTTTAGCCATATTGCGCAGATATTCCCGTTCGAACTTTCCTGAGATTTGTGATATAAAGGCATCCCAGAACTGCTCTTCGCCCTGAGTGAATACAACTGCCTTTTGAATGGCAATAACTCCCAGGTTCATCTGATTTCCTTTCAATGGGTAAAAAGTATAATTACTTGATGGTAGAGTATCAGTATTCTTTCCTGCTTTTGTGGAGTGCTGGAATGTCCAAGCTGCCACACTTGTATCGTTTCTTGACAGATTGATGTTCAAGTCATTCTGACTGGTGAAGTCAAGCTGGTTTGATTCATTTCTAAGCAAGATCCGGCTCTTAAGGTTAAAATATTTCTTTATATCGTTTTTAGCAATATTTATAACCTCATCAATACCTGTCGCCGTGGAAAGTTCTCTGGTAAGCTGATACAAGGCATTTGTACGTTCCTCACGTGTCCTGATCTTCATCTCCTGTTTCTTTACCCTTGATGTCAAAACCCCGTTCAGTAATGCAATGATGAAAAACATTACTAGCATCAGCATATCTTCAGGCTTGTCGACGTGCAGTGTATAAAGTGGTGGTATGAAAAAATAATCCCAGATAAGGGCACTCAATGTTGCAGACAGCAAAATTGGCCCTCTTCCAAAGAAAAATGCAAGTGTTGATACAACAAACAATAAAGCAAATGAAACAACCTGGTAACCTATAATTTCTTTAATGGAAAAACATGTAATTGCGGTAAGTACAATTATTAACGAAACTGTTAAGTATTGCCGGATATTTGAAGTGAAGGATGGCAAGGAAACGTTTTCCTTAAACCTGTCTTTCGTTTGAATATCGGATCCTAATATGTACACATCAATATTGCCACTATATCGAATTAACCGGTTCACAAAATTGCCAAGTCGAAGCAGTGTTAACAGATTACGTATACGTGGTTTGCCAATAATAATATGGGTAATATTTTCTTTTTGTGCAAAATCCACGATTGCTTTAACCATGTCACTATGGGTAATAAAACGGAATTTAATTCCCAGCTGTCTGGCAAGGTTGATATTCTTATTTAGTTGTTCACTCTCCCTGGAGCCAAGTTTGTACGTGGTTTCTACATAGACCGCCTGCAGATCAGCGCCCATAGTATAGGAAAGGTTTTTAGCCCACCGAAGTAATTTAGCTGATTGCTGGGTATGACTGACAGCGACCAACAGATGCAATCCGGATTTCCAGGGACCTTTAATTCGCTTAAGTTGCATGTAATCGTGCAGCTGTTTATCCACACGGTCGGCAACTATACGCAATGCCATTTCACGCAATGCTGTTATATTTCCTTTGCGGAAGAAATTCTCTACAGCATCTTTCAACCTTTCAGGTGTATATACTTTGCCCTCGGAAAGTCTTTGCAGCAGTTCGTCAGGTGTAAGATCAATAACTTCAATTTCATCGGCATTTTCAAAGATTTCATCAGGGAGAGTTTCCCTTATAATAATTCCTGTTATCTGTGCCACCGTGTCGGAACGGCTTTCGAGGTGTTGCACGTTTAATGTAGTATAAACACTGATTCCGCTCTCGAGAATTTCCTGAACATCCTGATACCTTTTTGTGTGACGGCTACCCGGGGCATTGGTATGAGCGAGTTCGTCAACTAATACAATCTGGGGCTTTCGGGCCAAAACTGCATCCAAATCCATTTCCTGAACAGTAGCGGATTTGTATTGGTAGGTTTTGCGTGGAATCAATTCAAAGCCCTCTGCCAGCTCAGCAGTTTCTTTTCGGTTATGAGTTTCAACATACCCGATAATAATATCTAAGCCTTTTAATTTTTCAGCATGTGCAGTTTTAAGCATAGTGTAAGTTTTACCTACACCGGCACACATACCGAAGAATATTTTCAGTTTGCCTCGTTTGCTTTTTTCTTCCTCGAATTTTAATGAAGCTAAAAGTTCATCGGGATTTGGCCTGTTCTCATCGTAAATCATCACCTTATATTATCCAGGGCTAAATTTAATTTAAATACATTAATTCTTGGTTCCCCAAATAAATAAAATTGCGGCTTTTCTGTCATGTTTATGATTAGTTGTCGAATCTGTTGTTTTCTTGTTTCATCAAGATTTCTTGAAGTTATAACTCTATCCAGTTGTAGCATTGCAGCTTCAGGTGAAATGTGTGGATCAAGGCCGCTACCCGATGCAAAAATCATTTCTTTGGGAATAATGGTTATATCTGTTATTGAATTCTTTGCTGCAAATAAAATACGTCGTGCTGTAACCAGCTTTTTTAAGGTATCGCTCGTTGGCCCATAGTTAGATGCTCCGGACGGAATTGGATTATACCCGATGGCTGAAGGCCTTGACCAGAAATAGATGCTGTTGTCGAATTTCTGGCCTAATAACTCGGATCCTATAACTCTACCTTCTTTCTTAACCAAACTCCCGTTAGCTTTAACCGGAAAAATAAGTTGTGCTAATCCGGTCATGAAAAGAGGATAAATAATGCCAGTCAGAATAGTCATAAGCAGTAAAAATTTCAGCGCTATTATTGTTTGTGTTTTCATGATAATCTATTTTAAAAATTCATTTTTTGTCCTGATCACTAAATCATTCGCGTGGACACAACCAGCATATCGATCAGCTTGATTCCTATAAACGGGACAATAACTCCTCCAATACCATAAATAACAATGTTTAAGGCTAATACCCGGTTGGCTGAAATAGGCCGGTATTTCACCCCTTTCAGAGCAAGAGGAATAAGAGCAATAATTATTAAGGCATTGAATATTACAGCGCTTAAAATAGCACTTTCTGGGGTTGTGAGTTTCATAACATTCAGGACGCTTAAAGGAGCTATTCCGGAAGCAGTAACATATAATAATGTGGCAATCGCAGGAATTATAGCAAAATATTTAGCGACATCGTTGGCAATGCTGAATGTCGTTAAGGCGCCCCTGGTCATCAGCAATTGCTTTCCTGTTTCCACTACCTCAATCAGCTTTGTCGGGTTGCTGTCCAGATCTACCATATTGCCTGCCTCACGCGCAGCCTGAGTACCGGTATTCATTGCCAGACCTACATCGGCCTGAGCCAGGGCAGGTGCATCATTGGTGCCATCACCAATCATCCCTACCAGATGACCACTGGCCTGCTCTTCCCTGATTCTGTGTAATTTATCTTCAGGCTTCGCTTCAGCCAGAAAATCATCTACACCGGCTTCAGCTGCAATGGCAGCAGCTGTTAGCGGGTTATCACCGGTGATCATAATTGTCCGGATACCCATTTTACGGAGCTGTGCAAATCGTAGCTTGATACCTCCCTTCACAATATCTTTGAGGTGAATGACACCAAGAACCTGGTTATTTTCAGCAACTACCAATGGTGTTGCTCCCTGTCTTGAGAGTTCCGATACAACCTCATCAACATTTTTAGGAAAGAATCCGTTATTGTTTTCAATGAAATTCCTGATCGTGTTAGCAGCACCTTTCCGGATGCTTCTTAATTGACCGCCAGGTTTTCTTAAATCGATACCACTCATCCTGGTTTGTGCGGTAAAGGGGATAAATACAGTATCTAAAGGCTCCATTTCCCTACCCCGGATATTAAACTGCTCCTTGGCCAAGATGACTATCGAACGACCTTCGGGTGTTTCATCAGCAAGCGATGCTAATTGGGCTGCATCAGCCAGTTGCTCTTTCGTAAAACCTTCGGCAGGAATAAATTCGGTAGCCATGCGATTCCCTAATGTAATTGTTCCTGTTTTATCAAGCAGTAATACGTCGGTATCGCCGGCTGCTTCTATTGCTTTACCACTTGTCGCAATGACATTTTTGCGTAATAGCCTGTCCATTCCGCTTATGCCAATTGCACTAAGCAAACCTCCTATAGTTGTCGGAATAAGACAAACAAGCAGTGATATCAAAACGGGCAAAGTAAGGTTGTGATTTGCGGATACTCCTGAGGCTTTCAGGCTATAACCAAAATATGCCGGCAAAGAAACAACTACCAGCAAAAATATAAAGGTAAGACCTGATAACAGGATGATCAATGCAATTTCGTTCGGTGTTTTCTGACGTTTTGCTCCTTCTACCAAAGCAATCATACGGTCCAGAAATGTATTTCCTGGTTCAGATGTAACCTTAATGGTAATACGGTCACTGATTACCCTGGTACCCCCGGTAACTGCACAGCGATCACCTCCACTTTCACGGATTACAGGAGCTGACTCTCCTGTAATTGCAGATTCATCGACGCTGGCAATTCCTTCGATCACGTCTCCGTCAGCAGGTACAATATCTCCTGCTTCACAAATGACTATATCTCCTTTTCGCAGGTCAGTTGCAGATACAATTTCTTCCTTATTATGAACCAGTTTACGGGCTTTTGTCTGGGTACGGCTTTTACGCAAACTATCTGCCTGCGCCTTACCACGTCCTTCAGCAACTGCTTCTGCAAAGTTGGCAAACAAGACTGTAAACCATAACCAAACTGTAATCTGAAAATTGAAGGATGAAAAATGTCCTGCATTGATATCCAGAATTACCACGACCGTAGTCATCACTGCACCAATTGCTACAATGAAGATTACAGGATTCTTGACCAGCGCTGAAGGGTTTAGTTTAATAAAGGAATCTTTTAAAGCCTGTACAGCAATTTCCCTGGTAAACAGGCGACTTATATTTCGTTTTTCCATTGTACTAATTTTAGAATTTAAAAGGTAACACCCAGGTTCATTAAGAAATGTTCAACAATAGGGCCCAATGCCAGTGGAGGAAAAAAGGTCAACCCCCCGACAATAAGAATTATGCCGATCAATAACAATACGAATAACCAGTTATCTGTATTAAAAGTACCTGATGAAACCGGGGTGATCTTTTTCTTTGCCATACTTCCTGCGACGGCCATTACCGGTACGATTATTCCAAAACGTCCTATAAGCATACCAAATCCAATCATCAGATCGTAAAAAACAGTGTTTGCGTTAAGGCCTGCAAAAGCGCTTCCATTGTTTCCGGCAGCCGAACTGAAAGCATAAAGTATTTCAGAAAGCCCATGTGGCCCGGCATTATTGAGACCCGCTAGCCCTGCAGGTACCGAACAGGCAATTGCTGAAAATAATTTGATGACGATACTTGGAGCTAAGATTGCAATAATGACCATTTTCATCTCAAAGGCTTCCACTTTCTTACCCAGGTATTCAGGTGTTCTGCCAACCATGAGGCCTGCAATAAAAACGGTAAGAATGATAAAAATTATTATTCCATATAATCCGGAGCCTACCCCTCCAAAAATGATTTCACCAAGCATCAGGTTGAACATGGCAATCATCCCTGATAATGGAGATAAGCTGTCATGCATGGCATTAACGGAACCATTAGATGTAACCGTTGTCGTTACGGACCACAGGACACTGTTCATCACTCCGAAGCGGGTTTCCTTTCCTTCCATGTTACCCGAAACATTCAGCACATTGTTATGACCATACTCTGACCAGAGAGATATTGCAAGTCCCATCGCAAACAGGACAAACATGGTAATGAATATCGCCCATGCATGGCGTTTAGATTTCGCATAATGACCATAGGTAAATACTAAACCTCCGGAAATGATGATGATGGCAAACATTTCTAAAAAGTTAGAGAAAGGTGTCGGATTTTCGAAGGGATGGGAACTGTTGGAATTAAAGAAACCACCACCGTTTGTGCCAAGTTGCTTGATGGCAATTTGCGACGCCGCCGGGCCAAGCGGAATAACCTGTTCTGATCCCTGCAATGTGGTTGCTTTTACATAATGTGAAAATGTCTGAACGGCTCCCTGTCCTACCAAAGCAATAGTGAGAATGATAGCGAGTGGCATTAGTACATATAATACACTTCGGGTCATGTCAGCCCAAAAATTTCCAAGAGCATCAGTTGTCTTCCTGGTTAGCCCACGTATCAGTGCCAGTACAACTGCAATTCCGGTTGCCGCGCTGACAAAATTCTGAACAGTCAGCCCAACCATCTGAACCAGGTAACTCAGAGTATTTTCACCGCTATATGACTGCCAGTTGGTGTTAGTGGTGAAACTCATTGCAGTATTAAATGCGAGATGCCACGAAACATTGGGCAATTTTTCTGTGTTCAGCGGCAGATATGCCTGCAACATTTGTAAAAGAAACAAAAGTGTAAAGCCAAACAGGTTGAAAAGGAGAACACCATACATATAGGTCTTCCAGTTCATTTCCTCCTCGCTTCTGATACCGGATACCCGGTAAACTGATTTTTCGAGCCAGCCAAAAACCGGCTTCATCATATGCTTTTCACCCATGAAAACCTTCGCCATAAACTTGCCTAATAATGGAGACAGGACAGCCAGGGCAACCATAAAAAGCACAATTTGAATCGCTTCATTCATATTTTCCGGATTTAGAATTTTTCAGGATGTAATAAAGTGTATACCAAATAACCCATTATCAGCAGGGCTATAATACCTCCAATCAGATAACTTACAGGTCCGTTGGAGACAGCCGCATCTGACTGGACAGGCATGACTACAAGAGACATTAACGATGTCGCAATTTTGGTTTTCATTTTGTTTTTGTTTTTATCATGATATAAAAATAAGCTGCAGGATATAAAGAAATTATAAAAAAACTATGAAGAGGTATAAAAAATTTAAAGAACCTATTAGATTTTCAGAAACCAAAGTATTAAGATAAAAGGGTATGACAAAGAAAAAAATTACAAGGTCCAATGAAATGATGCTCTTTGTGCTTAACTGCTCCTATTTGCAATGTAATGGTCATATTGTTTATTGTTCATTAAAAAGAAATAGCTAATGATGTAGTTACAAAATAGTTTTGATTGGAAACCTTATTATCTAAGGTGAATATCATGTCTTTGCCAGTAAGTCCCCTTCCTTCTATTCGCCACATGACATTGTCGCTGATTTTGTAATCGAAATTTAATGAATAACCGAAAGTTTGGAATCCGTTGGGAGTGCCTGTGGAAATGATAATTCCATTTTTGTCATTATAATATTCTCCCCGTACAGCAACCGCAACCTTATTGCAGCATTGATAGCGAAAAATCATTACAGGACTGTACAGTTTATTATACTTACTGCTGCCTTTACTTTTTTGTTCCATGCCATAATCAAAACCCAGGGTGATCCTGAATTTATCCGTTGCATTAAGTAATGCATAGAAATTATTGTAGTAGCGCATTTGAGAAACACTATCCGGTTTATCATTTCCAATAAATGTGCTATAGTTAAAGGTAACTTTCCCGTTTGGAGTAAACGTAATTTGTGTTCCGAAAGCAGGAGTGTTGTTTCCATGGACACGTGCAATCCTTTGCCAGCCATTTATAACTAATCCAGATAGAAACCATTTGCTGTTGTCAGAAGTGTAACCGATTTTAATTCCACTTTCATAAAATGGAGTGTTATCGCCAATAATACAACGGGTGAGAGCATCGCAACTTTTTCCAACTGCACTTTCAAATCCAATATGTGATGGAAATACTCCAGCATCTAACCAGAAATTTTTCTTCCCTGACAATTTCACACCGACATTTGCCTGCCATAAATTTCTGAGCATGGATTGTTCTGCAGATAAATTATACTGAGCATAAGTTCCTGCCATCAATCCGAAATTTGCACGGACATTTTTTGAAGTATAACTCGCGTTGATGAATCCAAGATCCAGGTTCGCTTCATTATGTCTGTTGAAATTGTAAAAGAAAGATGGTCGTTCGTGATTAGCGGGATTACCGAAATCATAGCTGTAATACACTTCAGCGTAACCTGAAAATGTCAGTGAAGATTTACTGCTGTCCGCTTGAGCAAATAATGCTGATGTTATCAGTGAAAACATTGCGATAAATAAGTTTTTCATTGTATTTTATTAATAATTATTTAATTGGTAAATATTGATCATTTTCATTTCCACACCTTTTAATATTTTCGTTTTTATTCTTGTGAATATCTTCATAATATTTGTCCAATTTAAAAAGATGACCGATAGTTCGTCCAAGTATATAGAGAAGAATTAAACCACCGAAAAGCTTAATTATGAGTAAAAGATCATTCATAGTCAGTAAAACTATTGTTAATCAAATTTGCATCAACATTTATAAGTGTTTTATCAGGATTGCCCGGGAATGTATAAGGACCTAATAAAAAACAGCAGTCACGAGCATTAATCTCCTCAAGTGAAATGATTTACCTTTCTTTATTTTTCTTAACTTCCAAAGAACGAGGATTGGATACGGATCCGTAGTTCACACCCATGATTGGCTCCTCCAGAATAGTCTTCTGAAGAGTGGATAGAGCATCCTGGCACAGAAACAGCACCTTTCGCTTTTGTCCCAATGATATGGCCAGAGATTGAACATTTGTATTCTCACGGGAAAGAGCTAAGATCGTTTTTCTGATTTCACTAAAGTGTGTGTAATCTGTCAATGCAATTTTAAGATTGGGATTATTGCGAAATTCCTGGATAGCCATAAGGCCATCAAGATCCTTTCGTACCTCTTTATCCTTCCAGGCCATCTGAGTCTCCAATTTGTCCATTATACTATCACTTTCTTCAGCTATATGGGGTGCGAGTAAAGTCTGTATTTGCAACGCTGAAATCTGGGCTCCGCATGCAAGCAGCACCGCACTTCTGGCTTCCGGGAAATTAGCACTCTTTACCACGAGGTTGGAAAGAGCGTTGTCCATTTCTTTAACCGCATCTGCTGCAGGACCATAGGCTAAACCGTAAGCTTTGAGATTGGTATTTTTGATTGCCAGTATAAGCAGGGCACTGTCTATGCGTTGTAAATCAGTAAAAACCCCGGAGAATTGGACAAATAAGTCCCTTTCGTTCTGAGTGCCACCCTCAGCCAGGAGTTCCTCTAATTCCTTGCGTTCCTGCTCCACCTCTAATATAGCCGCATGGGCCTGATCTGCAAGAGTCTTTGAGTCTTCATCCGTGATGGCCATAACAGAACTCTTTTCAGCCTCCGAGCCCGATGCCAGATTCAAGCGCATTTGAGCCACAAGGTCGATCCGTTTAGCCTTGAAAGCAAGTTGCTCGATTGGTTTTGGCCCTGTTTGGAAATGCGAT
>Ga0182017_10003212_pt1 | contig 12210 bp, 8 predicted proteins | sample 712E3DmetaG_FD_120492 | JGI IMG/M metagenome (GOLD analysis project Ga0182017, IMG submission 120492) | Permafrost microbial communities from Stordalen Mire, Sweden - 712E3D metaG | ecosystem: Environmental > Terrestrial > Soil > Wetlands > Permafrost | place: Sweden: Stordalen | collected... | reverse complement strand
GTACCTGTCGCAACACACCAAGCGGCTGCATTTCGGCCTCGGCGAGCGGAGCCGTGCGGAGAAGATCCGGATCGCGTGGCCATCGGGCGCGGTGCAGGAACTGCCGCCGCTCGAAGCCGGGTTTCTCTATCGCGTGACCGAAGGCGCGGCGGAGGTTCGATCCGAGCCGCTGAAGCCGCGTGCCGAACTGGCGGCGGATGTGCCGATCGCCGCCGACAATCGGGCGCGTCTGTTCACTACCTGGCTGCGGGAGCCCGTGCCGCTGCCGGAACAACGCCGCGGGCCGGCGTTGCTGGTGCTCCATGCGGGTGAGCCGCTGCCACGCTATGCGGTCCCCACCCAGGCGCTGGACCTGAGGGCGGCTTCTGCCGACCTGGTTGCGGCGTACGCTATTCTGCGCCGCTACCTGTTCGACTATCGTGTGAACCTGGAAACGCCGCTGTGGCTGCTCATCGACTCGGCGGGCCATGCGCGCAAGATCTACTCCGAATCGCCCGATCCGGCCGTCCTCCAGGCGGATCTGCGGACCGTGGACGCGCCCGTGCCCGACGCGCGCGCACTGCCGTTTCCGGGGGTCTATCACGGCATGCCGGCGCGGGACTACTTCAAGATCGGCGGCGCAATGTGGATGGCGGGCCTGGGCGAACAGGCGCTGCCGTATCTCGAAGAGGCCTCGCGCCGCTCTCCCACCAGCGCAAAGATTCTGCTGGCCATCGGCCGCGTGCATCTTCAGGCGAACCGGACGGCTGAGGCCCGGCAGGCGATCGAAGCGGCCGTGAAGCTCGATCCCGGCGTTCCGGAAGCCTGGAACGATCTCGGCGGCATCGAGGCGGCAGCGGGCAACACGCGGGAAGCCTTGCGGGCGTACGAGCGGGCGCTGGCGATTGGCCCCGACCTTCCCTACGCGCTGGTGAATGCCGCGCGCATGCAAGAGAAGCTGGACAATGCCGGGGAGGCGGAACGATTGTACCGCCGCGCGCTCGCCGCCGACGCGCAGTGCGGGGATGCCGCCAACGGCCTCGGGCTGCTGATGGCCAAAGCGGGACATTCGGACGATGCGCGCCGCCTGTTCGAGCAGGCCATCTCGGTCAGGAAAGACGACGCCTCGGCCATCAACAATCTCGGGGTGCTGTACGCGAATCTCGGCCAGAACAACGACGCCGTCGCGGCGTTTCAGTACGGAATCCAGATGGCGCCGGACGAAGATATACTGTATCTGAATCTCGCAAGAACCTGGTTGCGCCTGGGAGAACGCGAAAAAGCGCGCGGCGTCATGCGCGCGCTGCTGGCCCGCAAGCCGGGAGATTCTCTGGCCCAGAAGGCGCTGAAGGATCTGGAGGAACCGTGATGATCTTGATCTGTTTCCTGCTCGCCGCGAGCGGCGGCAATCTCGACCGGCTGACGAAGGAAGTGGCGGCTTCCGGGCAGGTGGTCGGGTTGGCAGCCACGCCCTCCGAGCGCGTCGCTCCGCCCGCCGAGATCGCGCCCGGACAACCACCACTGCTGTCGTTCCGCTATTACGAAGGGCAGCAGCGGCACCGATTTTCGAACACGGAGTTGATGCTCGATGACGCCGGCCACTAGCGTGCGGTCCGCTGCCTTGGGGCAGGCGGTTCCGCCTGCCAGGGCAGGTCAAGCGGCCTGCCCCGCGCCGAGCGTGAGCGAGCGGCGGTTGGGTGCCGTGGGGCAGGCGGTTCCGCCTGCCAGGGCAGGTCAAGCGGCCTGCCCCACGCCGAGCGTGAGCGAGCGGCGACTTCAGCCGAGCGGCGTTTTCAGCGGGTCGTTGCCGTGCGCGCTCGTCGCGCTGGCGCTGGCGCTGCCGCTGCTGGGGGCCGATTCTGCCACCGAGTTGGGGGTCGCCGCGTTCCAGCAAGGGCGCTATACCGAGGCGCGCCGGCTTCTCCAGGATGCCCTCAAAGGCGACCCGCACGACGAGCACGCCCTCACCTTTCTCGCGCTGGCGCAGGTGGCTAGCGGCCATTGTCCAGAAGCCGTTCCGTCTCTCACGGACCGATTCAACAACTCGGCCAACCCGGATCTTGCCCGCCTGGCCGGCCTCGCGCTGGTGCAGTGCGCGGTCGCGGGAGGAGAGATTGCAAAGGCGGTTCCGCTGGCCGTCCAGCTCGAAACGAGGTATCCGAACGACGCCGACGCGCTCTACCAGGCCGCCCGGGTTCACATGCGGGCGTTCAACGATGCAACGCGGCGCATGTTCGAAAAGACCCCTGCCTCGTACCGGGTCAACCAGCTCTCGGCCGAGATCTTCGAGACGCAGAACAAGTTTGCGGAAGCGGCCGCCGAATACCGCAAGGCGATCGAGAAGAATCCGCGGGCGCTGAATCTGCATTTCCGCCTGGGCCGCGCCATCCTGCTCGAATCGCACGATCCGGAGGCACTGATTGTGGCGCAGAAGGAGTTCGAGGCCGAACTCGCGCTCAACGCCGAAGACGCGGCGGCGGAGTTTCAGATCGGCCAGATTCTCAACGCCGGGAGCAAGCCCGATGAGGCGCTTCAGCGCTTCCAGAAGGCGCTCGATCTCAGTCCGGATTTCGCCGAGGCGGCGCTGGCCGTGGGCCGGATGCGCGTCCAGGCGAAGCAGTACGGCGACGCCATTCCTCTCCTTGAGCACGTCGTCGCGCTCGAGCCCGCGAACGAGCCCGCCCATTACAACCTGATGCTGGCCTATCGCAACTCGGGCCAGATGGACAAGGCGCGGCGCGAGCAGCAGGAGTTGCAGAAGCTGCAACATCCGCCCGAGGGCGAGTTCACGGATTTCCTCAAGCGGCTCGGTGAGAGGACGCCCGACAAGTGAGAGTTGTGGCGGCCGTTCTTGCCGTGGCTCTTTTCGCGGCCACCCAGCCGGGACCCGACTTTCGCGACATCGGGAAGGAAGCCGGCCTCACCGCGTCCTTTCCGAACGGCGGCGAGAAGAGCAAGGAGTACATCATCGAGACCACGGGCAGCGGGGTTGCCTTCATCGATTACGACAACGACGGCTATCTGGACATCTTCGTCCTCTCCGGCGACGGCGGAACCAACCGCATGTACCACAACGACCGCAATGGCCACTTCACCGACGTCACCGCCGAACTCGGCCTGACGTCATCCGGCTGGGCGGAGGGCGTCTGCGCGGGCGACTACGACAACGACGGATACACCGACCTGTTCGTCACCTACTGGGGCCAGAACCGCCTCTACCGCAACGTGAACGGCAAACGGTTCGAGGACGTCACGGCGAAGGCTCATTTGACTCAGGACCGCGTTCGTTACAACACGGGCTGCGCGTTCCTGGACTACGACGGCGACGGCCACCTCGACCTGTTCGTCGCCAATTACCTGAAGTTCGACTTCGCGACGACGCCAAAGCCAGGCTCCAATCCCTACTGCTTCTACCGCACGATGGCGGTCAACTGCGGCCCGCGCGGGCTGCCGTTCGAAACGAACCTGCTGTACCACAACAAGGGCGATGGAACGTTCGAAGACGTCTCGGAGCGGAGCGGGATCGCCAAGGCGGAAGGCCACTACTCGCTCGCCGTCCTCGCCCAGGACGTCAACGACGACGGGCGGCCGGACATCTACGTCGTCGGCGACCAGACTCCCGCGACCCTGTTCATCAACCAGGGTGACGGGACTTTCTCGGAAGAGGCCGTCATGCGGGGCGTCGCTTTCGACGAGAACGGCCACGAGCTGTCCGGCATGGGGCTTGCCTCGGCGGATTACGACGGAGACGGCCGGCTCGACATTTTCCGCTCGGACTTCTCGGACGAGCGCTCGCTCCTCTACCGCAACACCGGCAACGGCCAGTTCGACGACGTGACCATGGCCGCGGGGCTTGCGCATAACACACGTTTCGTGAACTGGGGCTGCGCCTTCCTGGACTTCGAGAACAGCGGCTGGAAGGGACTCGTGGTGGTGAACGGCCACGTGTTCCCGGAAGTCGACCGCCAGAACATCGACATTCACTACCGCGACCACGCCCTTCTCTACCGCAACACCGGCAAGGGCACCTTCGAGGACATATCCGAGCGGGCCGGCCCGGCGTTCCTGGCGCGGCACTCGGCGCGCGGCTTGGCCATCGGCGACATCGACAACGATGGCACGCTCGAGATCCTCGCCAACAACCAGAATGAGGCGCCGTCGCTGTGGAAGCAGAGCCATCGCGCAGCGGGCCACTGGCTGCTGCTCAAGCTGGTTGGCTCGCGGTCGAACCGCAGCGCGATCGGCGCGCGCGTTGCGGTCGCCGCCGGAGGCCGAACCCAGATCGACGAAGTACGCAGCGGCGGCAGCTATCTTTCCCAGAACGATCTGCGGCTGCATTTCGGGCTGGGCAGCGCGGAGCGCGCCGACTCGATTTCCGTTCGCTGGCCTTCGGGCGCGAAGACCGTTCTGAAGGACGTGGCGGCGGACCGTATCGTAACCATCGACGAACAGCTGTGAGGTTTTCCTGAAAGCGCCGGAACAGGGTGGCCGCAGATGAACGCAGATCGACGCCGATAAGTCCTTTCTTCAATCCGCGTTGATCCGCGTTCATCCGCGGCCAGCAATGTTCTGGCTTGCGAGTGGTTGAGTGGACTGGAGGCACTGACAATGCGACGTTTCCTTCTTCTCCTGGTTCTCTGCGCAACTGCCCTTTGCGCCGCCGAGCGGCCGCGCATCGAACAACGGGCGCACGGATGGCAACTGCTGGTGGATGGCAAGCCCTTTGTGATCCTGGGCGGCCAGGTCAATAACTCGAGCGGCTGGGCATCGACGCTTCCGGAGATCTGGGAGACGATCGGCCCGCTGGGAGCCAACACGGTCGAGATTCCGGTCTACTGGGAGCAGATCGAGCCCCGGCAGGGCCAGTTCACCTTCGACAATGTGGATCGAATCCTGGCCTGGGCGCGCGAGCACCGCGTCCACCTGGTCCTGCTGTGGTTCGGAAGCTGGAAGAACGGGGCGTCCACCTACGTCCCCATCTGGGTGAAGCAGGACCGCGGGCGGTATCCGACAATGCTCGATGCCGCCGGCAATGTAACCGGTATCGTGTCGCCCTGGTTCCGCACAACGCTCGAAGCGGATCGCGCCGCGTTTGCCGCCCTGTTGCAGCACCTCGGGCAGGTGGACGCGGAGCAGGGCACGGTGATCCTGGTGCAGGTGGAGAACGAATCGGGCTCCTACGGCACGCCGCGGGATTACTCGCCGGAGGCCACGAAGCTGTTCCACGGTGCGGTCCCGGACAAGCTGGTCTCGGCTCTCAATCGCAAGCCCGGAACGTGGGAGCAGGTATTCGGCGTCGAAGCGGAAGAGGCATTTTCCGCCTGGGGCATCGCCTCCTACATCAATGAGGTGGCCGCGGCCGGCAAAGCGGCGTACAAGCTGCCGATGTATGTGAACTGCTGGTTAGCGGAGGGTGGCGGCTGGGAGCGGCCGGGTGAAGATTACCCCAGCGGTGGCCCGCAGGCGAACATGCTCGGCGTCTGGAAAGCGGCCGCGCCTCAGATCGACGTGATCGCCCCCGACATCTACCTGCCGGGTCACGAAAGCTACCTGCGGACCATGGCGGCTTACCGCCGGCCGGACAATCCGCTGTTCATTCCGGAGACTTATTACGATCCTCCGGCCTCGCGGCGGCTGTTCGAGGCCATCGGAGAATTCGGGACCATCGGCTTCTCGCCTTTCGGGCTGGATGCAACTGGCTGGACCGACACGGCACCCGCAACCGTCGCCGATCTTGCCGCCAGCTACCATCTGTTAGGGCCCATGGTTTCGGAGATCTCCCAGTGGCAGGCCGAGGGGAAGCTGCGGGCTGCGGTGCAGGGGCCGCGCGCGTTCTCTCAAATGCTCCACATCGGCGACTACGACGTGCTGGCGGAATTCAACCGTCCGAACTGGGGCTTCGAGAGCAACGAATCGAAGACGGACGGAGAAGGCCGGGTGCTGATCGCGCAGGTGGGGCCAGCCGAGTTCGTGCTGGCGGGCTTCGAGACACGCGTGCGCTTCCGGGCCCGCCGAGGCCTGCCTGCCATCGGCCAGCGCAAACCGGGCGATGGCGCGCGTTTTCTACGGGCCGAGGAGGGTTCGTACTCCGGCGGAAAGTGGACCGCGCGGCGGCAGTTGAATGGCGATGAGACCGATTTTGGCGTGAACCTGCCGAAGGGCGGGGCGGTGTACCGGGTATGGCTGGATACGTTTTGAGCGTGGGGCGCTAAGACTCCGATGCCGGCTCTCAGAAATGCCGCGCTGGTTCCGTGCGCGCTCGTGCTCCTGGCGGGCGGGCTGAGCCTGCTTCCGCAAAGCCCCGAGAGCCCTATCCGCTTCGCGTACCAGCCGATCGGCTTCACGCTCGATAGCTCAGAGACTCCGGAACGGCACGCGCCGGAAAGCATGGCGGGCGGCGTCGCGGTCTTCGACTACAACAACGACGGCGCGCTGGACATCTTCTTCACGAACGGGGCCGACATCCGCAGCCTGAAGAAGACGGGGCCGAAATACTACAATCGCCTCTTCAGAAACGATGGCAAGGGGCACTTCACGGACGTGACCGAAAAGGTCGGCCTGGCCGGCACGGGTTACGACGTGGGCGTCGCCATCGGGGATTACGATAACGACGGCTATGAAGACATCTTCGTCGGCGGAGTGCACCGCAACACGCTGTATCACAACAATGGCGACGGGACGTTCACCGACGTCACGGCCAAGGCGGGACTCAACAAGCCGGATGCCGAGTATGGCCCGCTGTGGTCGGTCGGCGGCGCATGGGTGGACATCGACAACGACGGCCTGCTGGATCTGATCGTCGTGAACTACCTGAGCTGGGACATCGACACCGAACCGGTTTGTCCGGTGGGCGACCACCGGGACTACTGCCATCCCAAGATGTACAAGCCCACGCCGATCCAGGTGTATCTCAACAACGGCAACGGGACGTTCCGGGACATCTCCGCCTCATCGGGCGTGCGCGCGCACCCGGGGAAGGGCATGGGCATCGGCGTCGCGGACTACGACCTCGACGGCAGGATGGACTTCTTCGTTGCCAACGACAAAATGTACAACTCGCTGTTCCACAACAAGGGGAACGGCAAGTTCGAAGAGGTGGCGTTCCCCGCCAACGTGGCGCTGCGCGAAAACGCCGAACTGATTTCGGGAATGGGCGTGGACTTCCGCGACATCGATAACGACGGCTACCCCGATATATCCGTGGTGGCTCTTGACGACGAGACGTTTCCCCTTTTCAGGAACACGGGCAAGGGCGACTTCACCGACATCACCGGACCCAGCCGGCTGGCCCGGCTCAGTATGCCGATGTCGGGATATTCGCCGACCATCTTCGATTTCGACAACGACGGCTGGAAGGACATCTTCGTCTCGCGCGGGCACGTGCAATCGCTCCAGGCGGCTCCGCGCGTGAGCGTGGCGCAGGCCAACACCGTGTTCCGCAACCTGGGGGGAACCACGTTCGCCGCGCTCACCGCCGAAGCGGGGCTGACGGCGCAGCCGCCGCGGCGGCATCGCGGCTCCGCGGTGGGCGACCTGAATGGGGACGGGCGGCTGGACGTCGTCGTCACCGCTCTCGGAGCGCCGGCCGAAGTCTGGATGAACCAGAGCCCGGGCGCGAACCACTGGCTCGAACTGCGCTTGGAGGGCACGAAGAGCAATCGCGACGCCATCGGAGCCAGGGTCAAAGTGGTCGCAGGAGCTTTGACGCAATACAACCACGTGACCACCACTTGCGGCTATGCCTCGTCGAGCGCCGGCCCGGTGCATTTCGGCCTGGGCGCCGCGGCGTCGGCCGACCTGATCGAGATCCGCTGGCCGTCGGGCACGGTGCAGCAGTTGAAGAACGTGCCAGCCGGCCAGGTGCTTCGCGTCAAGGAGCCGCTGCCGTAAGCGCGAGGCGGGCGGCTTTGAATGATGGCGCGGGCATTGGTAGCATAGGCTCACTATGAGAACCCCGCGAGTTCGCCGACTTTTCCCCTGGCTGGCGGCGCCAGCCTGCGCTTTGCTGCTTATCGCGATCGCGCCTGCCGGCCAGACGCAGGTGCGCTTCGCTCCCGACCGGATGGACACCTTCCTCTACGGCGCGGCGTTCTACGAGGAGTACATGCCCGAGGACCGTTTGGAGAAAGACGTCCAGTTGATGGAGCGGGCGGGTATCAACGTGGTTCGCGTGGGCGAATCCACCTGGAGCCAGTGGGAGCCCGAGGACGGCCGCTTCGAGTTCGCCTGGATGGACCGGATCGTCGAACGCCTGGCGCGGGCGCACATCCGCGTCATCATGGGCACGCCCACTTACTCGATTCCGCCGTGGATGTTCAAGAAGCACCCGGAAATCCTGGTGACCCAACTCGACGGCCGCAAGGCCACTTACGGCCTGCGGCAGAACATGGACGTTACCAACCCCGACTTTCTGAAGTACTCCGAACGCGTCATTCGCAAGATCGGGGAGCATTATCGCGACAATCCGGCCGTGATCGGCTACCAGATCGACAACGAGACGTCCTCGAACGGCACCGCCGGTCCCAACGTCCAGGCCGGCTTCGTTCGATACTTGCAGGACAAGTTTTCGAGCGTCGACCGGCTGAACAAGGTCTGGGGCCTCGTCTATTGGGGCCAGAGCCTGCACGACTGGTCCGAGGTTCCTTCGCGCGACGGGATTCTGAATCCCGGCTGGAAGCTCGAATGGGATCGCTACCAGGACTCGCTGACGACGAAGTTCCTGGCCTGGCAGTACTCGCTCCTCAGCGGGTATGTCCGCCCGGATCAGTTCATCACGCAGGATTTCGGCGGCGCCACCCGTTCCAGCGTGAATGAATACGAGATTGCGAAGAACCTGGATATCGCCGCCATCAACCCTTACCATCCCACCCAGGACGGTTACGACGGCGAGGGATCGAGCTACGGCGGCGACTTCGCACGGTCCTTGAAGCGCACGAACTATCTCGTCACCGAGATCAACGCCCAGACCATCGGTTGGGACTCGCGCTCGCAGTTTCCTCCTTGGGACGGGCAGTTGCGGCAGGATGTCTACGTCATGGCCGCGACCGGCGCCAACATGGTCGAGTACTGGCACTGGCACTCGCTGCACTACGGGCAGGAAACCTACTGGAAAGGCGTTCTGTCGCACGACCTGGAACCGGGCCGGGCCTATGCCGAGGTGGCGCGAACGGCGCACGAGCTCGAGCGCGTCGGCTCCCATCTGGTCGATCTGAAGACCTCGCAGCCGGTCGCTCTCCTCTACAGCAACGATTCGCGCCGCGGCACGGATTACATGCCGTTCCTGCTGTCGCACCCGGCCGGCGATATGCCATGGCACAACCCCGGCGGGTACGATGTGGAATTGCGGCGGCTGTACAGCGCGCTCTACCGCTTGAATGCCGGAGTCGATTTCGTCTTCCCGGAGACCGGGGATCTGAGCGCGTACAAAGTGGTCGTGGTTCCGCCGCTGTATGTCGCCAGCGACGCGGTCCTCCAGCGCCTGGCCGATTACGTGCGATCGGGCGGCCACCTGGTGCTGACCCTGAAGAGCGGCTTCTGCGACGAATACTCGGCGGTCCGCGCGGCCATGGCTCCGGGGCCGCTGCGCGAGGCCGCCGGCTTCCACTACCAGGAGTTTTCGAATCTGGCCGCGCCCCTCGAATTGAGAGGCGACCCCTTCCACGCCGGCGCCGGCAACCAGGTCAGCGACTGGGCGGAGATGATCCTGCCCGATACGGCCACGCCGCTCGCCTACTACGATCACCCGTTCTTCGGGAAGTACCCCGCCATTACGGAGAACCATTTCGGCAAGGGGATGGTCACATACGAAGGCACCGTCTTGAGCGACGAGTTGCAGCGGAAGCTGCTGGAGCGGGTCCTCGATCAGGCACAACTCACCGGGCCGGATCGGAAGCTGCCCGCCGCCATCCGCGTGAAACACGGCGTCAACCGCGCCGGCAAAACGCTCCACTACTATTTCAATTTCTCGGGGAGCCGGCAACGCGTGACTTACCCTTACGCCGCCGGGGTGGAGTTGCTGTCGAACCTTCCTCTGGCCAGCGGCGCGGAGACGTCGCTCGAACCCTGGGGGGTGGCCATCGTGGAAGAATAGGGACCGCGGGCGCGCGCGGCCGCGCTCCTGGGCGCGCCGCGGCACGCCGCCCAGGTACTTACCCCGGAAGCCGAACCCATTTTGGGCCTTGTGCCGGGTCGAACGAGGGATAGAATAGAAGAACCGGGACCGGCCGGGTTGAAAGGGCCGGGTGGGCGGCATGAGGTTGGAGGACGGGTCGATTGGTCTCGCGCTGGCAGGGCTTCTGCTGGCTCACTGCGCGGCCATTCGGGCACAGACGCCGCTCGCCGGCACCGGGCCGGAAGGCGGGGTGTGGATGCTCCCCACCGATTGGTCGATACTCGAAACCCAGGACCCCCGCTCCGACCTGCCGTGTTCGGTGGGCCCGCTCAAGCCCGCCGTGGGCTTCGACTTCCGCTTCCACTCCGGCTACGAAGTGACCGTCCCGCTCAAAGAACTGGCCGGCGACGAAAACCAGTTGACGATGATCTTCCGGGTGACCACCGGCAGCCGGAAGGAACGGCCCTTCTACTTTTCCCAGCGGGTCCACGTGCCGCCAATCGCGGCGGATGCGTCGGGGAACGCCTATCTGCAGGGCACGTTCAATCTGGGCGAGGGCCAGTATCATGTGGACTGGCTGATGCGCGACCGCGCCGAGCGGGTCTGTTCCTCCTATTGGGACACCGAAGCGCTGCTCGCCACCAAGGACAAGCCGCTCAGCCTCATTCTCGCTCCGGGAGCGGTGGAAGCGACCGAGGTCGAGGAGTTCAAGGCGGAGCCGCCCGTGGCGCGGGCCAGCGCTCTGCCCCCTCTGAACGTCAAAGTCCTGGTCAACTTCGCCCCGCAAAATGAACATTCCGTTGCATTTCCTTCCGATGAGATGGCGGCCCTGGTGTCCATTCTCCGGGGCCTCGACCGGGAGCCGCGAATCGGCCGGTTCTCCGTGATTGCCTTCAACCTTCAGGAGGAACGGGTCCTCTACAGCCAGACCTACGCCCCGGAGATCGATTTTCCCGCCCTGGGACAGGCCCTGCGGACCCTGAAACTGGGCACCGTTGACTTAGAGCGTCTGGGGAACAAGAATGGAGAAACGGAATTCCTCGCTGCTCTCATCAAACAGGTAGTGGGGAACGATGAACGTCCGGACGCGCTGGTTTTCGCCGGCCCGAAGACGCTCGTGGAAGAGAGCGTTCCGCGGGATACGCTGAAGGACATGGGCGAAGTGGAGTATCCGGTCTTTTACTTAAACTGCAATCTGCACCCACAGAGCGTGCCATGGAGGGACGCCATAGGGCGGGCGGTGAAGGTCTTCAAGGGTTACGAGTTCACGATCACCCGGCCGAGAGACCTGGGGACGGCCATGTCGGAGATGGTGGCCCGAATCGTCCAGCTTCGCGATACCCGGAAGACGGCCAGCCTGGCGCCACAGTGATTTATGCGTAATCGTCGTTGGATTCCGATCGCAGCCGCGCTGGCTTTCCTCGTTCCCGCGCTGGCGCAGCAGGCCGAGCGCCTCGCTCCGTTCGTGCCGTCGCCCCAGATGGTGGTCGAGCGGATGCTCGAAGTGGCGGATGTGAAGCCCGGCGAGACGGTCTACGATCTGGGCTGCGGGGATGGCCGCATCCTCATCGCGGCCGCCCGTGAGTTCAGGGCGAAGGCCGTGGGCGTGGAGCTGTCGGAACCGCTCGTCAAGCAGGGGCGCGAGCAGGTCAGGAGGCTGGGGCTGGAGAATCGCGTCACCATCGTTCAGGGCGACCTGATGCAGGCGGATTTGAGGCCGGCCGACGTAGTCACCGTCTATCTGCTGACCGAAGCGAACGACCAGTTGCGTCCTCTGTTCGAGAGATCGCTGCACCGCGGCGCCCGCGTGGTATCGCACGATTTCAGGATTCGCGGCTGGAAACCGGAGCGCGTCGACGAGGTGGTGGTGTCCGGCCGGGCCCACAAGATCTACGTCTACCTGATGCCGCCCCACAAGGGCTGAAGCGGTGAGCGCGGCGCGGAGTTGTGGGGGCCGAACGGCTGGCCGCGCGGGGCCCGAACGGGGTTTCAGCCGCGAGGTTCCAGACCGGCTTTCTGCTATCCTGTTGTCCAACGGATGCGCGTTCCTGAGACGCCGCGCCGCGACCGCCTGACCGCATGATTCCGCTACGGGATACCGAACGCAGCTACTCGACGCC
>Ga0182017_10003211_pt1 | contig 12210 bp, 9 predicted proteins | sample 712E3DmetaG_FD_120492 | JGI IMG/M metagenome (GOLD analysis project Ga0182017, IMG submission 120492) | Permafrost microbial communities from Stordalen Mire, Sweden - 712E3D metaG | ecosystem: Environmental > Terrestrial > Soil > Wetlands > Permafrost | place: Sweden: Stordalen | collected... | reverse complement strand
TCCACGCTCCAGGAACCAAACTCCCTATGTGCGTCCGCAACCGCCATGTTGGATCACTGCACTCCAACTTTACCCTCCCCCGCGGTGTGGTGGCAAGGGTTGTGGGGCTGGCGGGAGAGGCACGCGAGCGGTGCCGGCGGGTGGGCGCCGCTCCCCCCGATCCCCCAGCGGAGCGGAGCTTCTGTGCTCGGGCACGTTGTCTGGCCGCAGGCCGGCACGGCCGCCCGATAGCGTCCCCCGATCCTCAGAGGTTTGATCGGTGGTCTCGGGCTGTGCTACGTTGGAGGTCTTCAACCAGCCGGAGTCCCAATGCCTGAGGATGAAAAGCCCGAGGCCACGCCTGCGCAGGCTGCCCCGCCAGTCGGCCCCAAGCCCCCGGCCGCTCCTCCACCCGCCAAGCCGGCCGCCAAACCTCCCGCCACCATGGCCGTCAGCCCCTGGGAGGGCGAACTTCCCGGCAGTCTCAGGCAGCGCTTCGGAGACCGGATCACCGAGTTCTCGATCTATTTGGGGCAACCTTTCCTCGCGGCGAAGCCCGAAGCGGTCATTCCGATCCTCGAGTTCCTCAGGCTCGAGGCGAGTTTCGACTACCTTGTCGACATCACCGCGGTGGATTATCCGCAGCGCCCGGAGCGTTTCGACCTGGTCTATATCCTGTACAGCTTTGCCCGCAACGAGCGGGTGCGCGTCAAAGCTCGGATCGGGCAGGACGACAAGCCGGCAACGGCAACTGGCGTGCACCTGACGGCGAACTGGCTCGAGCGCGAAGTGTTCGACATGTTCGGCATCGAGTTCGCCGGGCATCCGGACATGCGCCGCATCCTGCTGCCCGAAGACTGGGAGGGTTACCCGCTGCGCAAGGACAAGTCCATTCTGGCTCAGGACAACAAATGGGTCGAGGAGCACCTGGGAATCGAGAGCGGTCAGTAAACCATGCCGGATCAAACCTTTCTGGACTCCACCGAGCTGGTCCTGAACATGGGGCCGCAGCACCCCTCGACGCACGGCGTCCTGCGGGTGGTCCTGAAGCTCGACGGCGAGAAGGTGCTGGGAACCGATTGCGTCATCGGCTACCTGCACCGCGGGGTGGAGAAGATCGGCGAGAACCGCACCTACCAGCAGTTCGCCCCGTACGTGGATCGCATGGATTACTGCGCCGCGGTCTCGAACGGCCTGGGCTATTGCCTGGCCGTCGAGAAGCTGCTGAACGCCGAGGCTCCTCCGCGGGCTCAGGCAGTGCGCGTCATCCTCACCGAACTGAACCGCATCGCGAGCCACCTCATCTGGTTGGGCACGCACGCGCTCGATATCGGCGCCATCACCCCGCTCTTTTACGTGATGCGCGAGCGGGAAGAAATTCTGAACATCTTCGAGAAGTACTGCGGCGCCCGGCTCACCACGCACGCTTTTCGCATCGGCGGACTGCAATACGAGACCTACGACACGTTCGAGCAGGATTCCAAAGCCGTCTGCGACCTGGTCCTGCCTAAGATCGACGAGTACGAGCGACTGCTCACGGGCAACCGCATCTGGAAAGGGCGGCTCACAAACGTGGGCGTTCTCAACGCCGAAGACTGCAAGCAGTACGGCGTTACCGGCCCCATGCTGCGCGCGGCGGGCGTAAAATGGGATCTCCGCAAAGCGCAGCCTTACTCGGGCTATGAGCAGTACGATTTCGAGATTCCCACCGGAACCAATGGCGACACCTACGACCGTTATCTGGTTCGTATGGAGGAGATGAGGCAGTCGGTGCGCATCATCCGCCAGGCCGTGGATCGGATTCCGGAAGGCCCTATCATGGCCAAGATCCCCAAAGTGATCAAGCCGCCGGTGGGCGAGGCTTACGTTTCGATTGAAGCTCCCAAGGGAGAGCTGGGGTATTTCATCGTCAGCGATGGCTCGACGCAGCCCTACCGGCTGCGGGTGCGGCCGCCGTCGTTCGTCAACCTGCAGGCGCTCGACAAGATGGCGCGCGGCGCGCTGGTGGCGGACCTGGTGGCCATTATCGGCACGATTGACATAGTCCTCGGCGAGGTGGATAGATAGGATGCGCAGGCGAAACCGCCTGCGCCACGAGGCGAGAGGCGAGAGGATGACTTGGGCCCGCGTGGGGCAGGCGGTTCCGCCTGCCGACGGGCCGATAGGAAAGCATGCGTAAGATCCTGCGTTCAATCTTTCTGATCGATCTGATCGAAGGACTGCGGGTCACCTTCCACTACCAGCGCCCCAAGTACATCTGCACGGAACAATATCCGGCCCAGCGTCCGAAAGTCGCGGAACGCTATCGCGGCGCGCCGCGGCTCAATATCAACCCCGAAAACGGCGAGACGCTGTGTATCGCCTGCAACCTGTGCGCGCTGGCCTGCCCGGAGAACCTGATCGTGGTGGGCGCCGAGCGCAACGAGCAGACCCGGCGCAAGGAGCTGACCACCTTCACTTACGACACCTCGCGCTGCATGTTCTGCGGCCTGTGCGAGGACGCGTGTCCGGTGGATGCCTTGGAACTGACCCAGGACTTCGAGATGGCCGGCTACACGCGCGACGGCCAGGTGCTGGACCGCCAGGCGCTCGAGGAAGGGCCGCGGCCGGTGCAATACAAGTACTGATATGAGCACGCTGCGGATCCTCTTCCTCGCATTGCCGGCATCGGCCTTCCTGGCGACTTTTCCGCTCGCTGCGACTACGCGGATCGACGACCCAGTGGCGTTCGTCCGAGGAGTCTACGCGCACTTCGTGGGAGCCCAGGGTCGAGGGCCAGTCTACGACGCGCCGCAAGACATCTACACGCCCCGGCTTAGCAAGCTTCTCGAGGACGACCGCAAAAAGACACCAGCCGGTGACGAGGGATGCCTCGACTTTGTTTTCTGGCTCAACGGCCAGGACTGGAAGCTTACAAAAATCGAAGTTACCGAAGCGATGGCGAGCCAGGACCGGAAGGTCGTGGTCGCGAAGTTCGCCAACGCCGGCACGCCGCAGGAACTCCACTTCGAGTTTCGTCGTATTGACGGCCGTTGGCTGCTGGATGACGTGTCCTCATTGAAGGACAACACTTGGACGCTGTCCAAGATTCTAAAATGCGACCACTGAGCGACTAGCCATGCTCGATACCGTCTTCTTCTACTTCTTCGCGCTGCTGACGGTCGGTGGCGGGGTGCTAACCATCACCCGCCGCAACGCCATCCACAGCGCCGTCTCGCTCATCGTGTCGCTGATCGGCGTGGCGGGCCTGTTCCTGCTCCAGCAGGCGGAGTTCCTGTTCGCCGTCCAGATCGTTCTCTACGTCGGCGGAATCATGGTGCTGTTCCTATTCGTCATCATGCTGGTCAATCTGGACGAATCCGCGCGGGTGCGGCAGTTCAACAAGCAGTGGTGGCTGGCGCTCGCCTGCGTGGCAGCGGTGACCGGCGAACTGCTGTTTTTCGTGAGCAAGGGAACCGGCGGCTTCCGTCTGGCGGAAACGACCGCGGCCGCGGCCGGGAAGGTGGGCAACACCGAGCGCATTGCAGACGTGCTGTTCTCCCAGTATCTGCTGCCCTTCGAACTTGCCTCCGTGCTGCTGCTCGCCGCCGTGATCGGCTCCGTCTTCGTGGCGAGGAAGAAGGTCTGATGCATCCCATCACCACCGTTCACTACCTGGCGCTCAGCGTGGCATTGCTCGCCATCGGGACGATCGGCGTGCTGACCCGCCGCAACATCGTCATCATTCTGATGTCCATCGAGCTGATCCTCAACGCGGTGAACATCAACCTGGTGGCCTTCTCGCGGCACTTCAACAGCGTCGACGGCCAGGTCTTTGCCATCTTCGTGATTACGGTAGCGGTGGCGGAGGCGGCCGTCGGCCTGGGCATTCTCATTGCTCTGTTCCGCAATAAGGAAACCGTACAGGCCGATGAGATCGAGATTCTGAAGTGGTGAGGCGCACGCGATGAACTTTCTCGATTCCGTCTGGCTGATTCCGCTGTTCCCGCTTTTCGGCGCGCTGGCGATGCTGCTCATCGGCCGCAAGCTCGATCCGCAGGGCGTGGGGCAGGCGGTTCCGCCTGCCGGAGGCCACCACCGCAGCGCCCGCTCCAAGGTTCTGATCAGCATTCTCTGCCCCGGCACGGTGTTGGTTTCCTTCCTGTTTTCGCTCGGCGCGGTCTGGCAACTGGCGGGCCTTCCGGAGCGCACCCACCAGATCGTCCAGTTCACGTGGCTCGCCGGGCTGCCGTTCCACACCGCGGCCGGAGCGCTGGCCCGCTTCACCGCCGATTTCGGTTTCCTGCTCGATCCGCTCAGCTCGGTCATGATTCTGGTGGTCACCGGGATCGGTTTCCTCATCCACCTCTACTCCATCGGTTACATGGCCCACGACGGCGGATACTACCGCTTTTTCGGGTATTTGAACCTGTTCGTGTTCTTCATGCTGATGCTGGTTCTGGCGAACAATTACGTGCTGATGTTCGTCGGCTGGGAAGGCGTCGGCCTGTGCAGCTACCTGCTGATCGGGTTCTACTTCCACAAGAAGTCGGCGGCGGACGCGGGCAAGAAGGCGTTCATCGTGAACCGCATCGGCGATTCCGGTTTCATCCTGGGCATGCTGCTCATGTTCTCCGTGTTCGGCACGACGCGATTTTCGGACGTGAACAAAGCCCTGGCCGGCCTCGGCCCGGAGACGCACTTCGGCGTGCTGACGGCGATGGCGGTGCTGCTGTTTGTCGGCGCGACCGGGAAATCGGCGCAGTTCCCGCTCTACGTCTGGCTGCCGGACGCCATGGAAGGCCCCACGCCGGTCTCCGCCCTGATCCACGCGGCCACCATGGTGACCGCCGGAGTGTACATGGTGGCGCGGTCGAACCACCTGTTCCGGCTGGCCCCGGACGCCTGCCTGATCGTGGCGGCAGTGGGCGCGCTGACGGCCTTCTTCGCCGCCACCATCGCCATGACGCAGAACGATATCAAACGCGTGCTGGCGTACTCGACGGTCAGCCAGCTCGGCTACATGTTCGTGGCGCTGGGCGCTGGCGCGTACTGGGTCGGCATCTTCCACCTTTACACCCACGCGTTTTTCAAGGCCCTGCTGTTCCTCGGTTCGGGCTCGGTGATTCACGCGCTCTCCGGCGAGCAGGACATGCGCAAGATGGGCGGGCTCAAAGACAAGATCCCGATCACCTACCGCACCATGCTCATCGGCACGCTCGCCATCTCGGGCATTCCCGGCTTGGCCGGCTTCTTCTCGAAGGACGAAATCCTGTGGCAGGCGTACTCGAATCCCAACGCCTGGTTCCGGGTAATATACGTCTTCGGCCTCGTCACGGCGGGCATGACGGCGTTCTACATGTGGCGTCTGATGGCGCTCACCTTCTACGGCGAATCGCGCGTGGATGCGAAGGCGGCCGCGCACATACACGAGTCGCCCAGAGTGATGACGGTGCCGCTGGTGCTGCTGGCCGCAGGCAGCGTGCTGGCCGGCTGGATCGGCGTGCCGAAGCTATGGAGCATCTTCCCCGACGGCTTCCGCACGTTCGAGACGTGGCTGGCCCCCGTGCTGGGCAACCAGATCGAGCGCGAAGCTAACCCGGGCCTCGAGTGGGCCTTGATGCTGCTTTCGGTGGCGGTGGCGGGTGCCGGCATTGCGCTCGCCTGGAGCCTCTACCAGAAGCGGACGCCTGCCAGGGAGCCTCTCCAGGCGCTCGGCCCCGTCTACACCGGCTCCCTGAACAAGTGGTACGTGGACGAAGCCTACGACGCAGTTTTTGTCGAAGGCCTCTCGAAGGGTGGCGGCACCGTGCTGGCGCGGTTCGACCAGAAGGTGGTCGATGGCGGTGTAAACGGCGCGGGCTGGCTCACGCGCTTCACCTCGACGGTCAGCATGTGGTGGGACACCTGGATCGTAGACGGCGCGGTGCGGCTGACCGCCTTTGCGGTGGAGCTCTCATCCTACCCGGTGCGGATCTTCCAGACCGGTTCGGTGCAGGCCTACGCGCTGGTCTTCGTTGTCGGCGTGGCCGCGGTTTTCGGATATTACCTGGTGCGCTAAATGGGCAACCACTACCTAAGCTGGGTCCTGTTCACGCCCCTCATCGGCGCGGCGCTGCTGATGCTGATCCCGGCGTCGCAGAAGACTCTCATACGGATCTGGGCCAACATTGCGGCGCTGGCTGGGTTCGCAGTGGCCCTGCCACTGGTGTTCGGCTTCGACAAGAACGCCGATGGCTTCCAGTTCGTCGAGCGCGCGAACTGGATTCCCGCGCTGGGCGTGCACTACGCCGTCGGGATCGACGGCATCAGCCTTCTGCTGGTGATGCTGACGACGGTCATCGGCTCCGTCGCCATCCTATCCTCCTGGCGCGCCGTCGACACTCGGGTGAAAGAGTACTACGCCATGTTCCTGTTGCAGCAGACGGGAATGATCGGCGTCTTCATCTCGCTCGACTTCTTCCTGTTCTTCGTGTTCTGGGAAGCCGTGCTGGTGCCGATGTACTTCATCATCGGCGTCTGGGGCGGGCCGCGGAAGCTCTACGCCGCCATCAAGTTTTTCCTCTACACGCTGGCCGGCGGCGCGCTGATGTTGCTCGGCATCCTGACGCTCTACTTCGAGCATTTCCGCCAGTTAGGATTCTATACCTTCGAGATCTCCGAGCTGATGAAGCTCAACCTCCCGCTGCACCTGGAACAGTGGGTGTTCTGGGCGTTCTTCATCGGCTTCGCCATCAAGGTGCCGATGTTCCCGTTCCACACGTGGCTGCCGGACGCGCACGTGGAGGCGCCCACGGCCGGCTCGGTGGTGCTGGCGAGCGTGCTGCTGAAGATGGGCACTTACGGCTTCATCCGCTTCTCTCTGCCGCTGCTCCCCAAGGCGTCGATCGACGCCACCATCGTGCAGGTCCTGGCGGTTCTTTCGATCATCGGCATTCTCTACGGCGCGCTGGTCAGCCTGATGCAGCAGGATTGGAAGAAGCTGGTGGCGTACTCCTCGGTGAGCCACCTGGGCTTCTGCACGCTGGGCATTTTCGCGCTGAATCCGAACGGCCTGGCGGGCAGCGTGATCCAGCAGATCAACCACGGCATCTCGACCGGCATGCTCTTCCTGGTGGTGGGCATCATGTACGAGCGGCGTCACACGCGCGAGCTGAAGGAATACGGCGGCCTGGGCCACGTCATGCCGGTCTACGCCACCGTTTTCGCCTTCGCGATGCTCAGCTCGGCGGGGCTGCCGCTGCTCAACGGCTTCATCGGCGAGTTCACCATCCTGCAAGGGGCATTCGAGGCGAACCGCATCTGGGCGGCGTGCGCCGTGCTCGGCGTGATCTTCGGCGCGGCTTACCTGCTGTGGATGTACCAGCGCACCGTGCTCGGCGAGGTGACCAACCCCAAGAACCTGGGCCTGCCCGACCTGAGCCTGCGCGAGCTGGCGACCTTCCTGCCGCTCATCGCCTGGGCGATCTGGATCGGGGTCTACCCGAAGCCCTACTTCGACGTGCTCGAAAAGCCCGTAGCGCAGATCGTCAAGCGGGTGAAGCCGGGCTACTTCGCCGTGGGGCAGGCGGTTCCGCCTGACTCGGGCAGGCCAAACGGCCTGCCCCACAGGCCTGAGACGGCGGCCCTCGGCAACGTGGCGCAGGCGGTTCCGCCTGACTCGGGCAGGCCAAATGGCCTGCCCCACAGGCCTGAAGAGGCGGCTCGATGAGCTACTACAGCTCCTTCCCGTTGCTCCCGGCGCTGATGCTGGCGCTGTTTGGCTGCGCCATCTTCCTGTTGGACATTCTGGTGGGGGTCCCCGCTCCGAGGCAGTTCAAGGTGCTCACCGCGGTGGCCGGACTCGGGTTCGCAGGCGTAGGGCTCTACCGGCAGCAGGCCTGGGTGCTTTCGCACGGCCCGTTTACCGCGTTTGGCGGCGCGCTCACCATCGACGGCCTGGCGCTGTTCTTTAACTGGATCTTCCTGGCGGCGTCCCTGATCGTCGTCATCGGCTCCTACAAGTACCTGGAGACCGAGGGCGAGGACCACGGCGAGTACTACGGCCTGATCCTGCTGGCCAACTGCGGCATGTTCTTCCTAGCCACCGGATCGGACCTCATCACGCTGTTCATCGGCCTCGAACTGATGGCGCTGTGCTTCTACATTCTGGTGGGTTTCCTGCGGTCGGACAAGCGCTCGAACGAAGCGGCCATGAAGTACCTGCTGCTGGGCGCGTTTTCGAGCGGCTTCCTGGTCTACGGCTTTTCCGTGCTCTACGGGATCGCGGGATCGACCAAGCTTCGCGACATCGCCGAGGCCATCGCCGCGCGCAGCACCACGGATCCGCTGGTACTGCTGGCGCTCGGCACCACGGCGGTCGGCCTGCTGTTCAAAATCTCGGCCGTTCCATTCCACATGTGGGCGCCGGACGCTTACGAGGGCGCACCCACCACCATCACCGCCTACCTCTCGGTGGCCTCCAAGGCGGCCTCGTTCGCCTTCCTGCTGCGGATGTTCCTGGTGCCGTTTGCGTCGCTGCGCGCGGTCTCGATGCCGCTTCTGATCGCAGTCGCGGTAGCCACCATGACGGTCGGCAATCTGGCCGCCATCAGCCAGACCAACGTCAAGCGTCTGCTGGCGTACAGCTCCATCTCGCACGCTGGCTACATGCTGCTGGGCCTCATCGCAGGCAATGCGACGGGGATCCGGGGCATCTGCGTCTATATCCTGGTCTACACCTTCATGAACCTGGGCGCGTTCATGGTGATCGTGTCGCTGCGCCGCCGGGAAATCGTCGGCGATGACATCGAGGACCTCAACGGCCTGATGCAGAAGAGCCCCGGCCACGCCGTGCTGATGCTGTTCTTCCTGATGTCGCTGGCCGGCATCCCGCCCACGGCCGGGTTCCTGGGGAAGTACTACATCTTCCTCTCGCTGATCGAGACCGGCCACAACGTGCTGGCCACGATCGCCGTGCTTTACGTGGCTGTCGCGGTTTACTACTACTTCCGGATGGTGCGGGCCATGTTCGTCGCCGAGCCGGCGGACACGGCGCCGGTCGCGTCGAGTTTCGGCCTGCGCGTGGCGCTGGCGCTGACCGGCACGATGACCGTGATCGTTTTCGTTTATCCGGAACCGTTCCTGCGCCTGGCGCAAGTGGTGCGTTGATCCTATGCAAAGCTACGTTCAGAATTCGCTGGTGACGACGCTGCTGCTCACCGTGGTCGTCGTGGGCGTGTTTCCGCTGCTGGCAGGCTATATCGTGCTGGCCGAACGCAAGCTGCTGGCCGATTTCCAGGTACGCCTGGGGCCGATGCGCGTGGGCCCGCACGGCATCCTGCAGCCGCTGGCCGACGCGCTGAAGCTGATCCTCAAGGAAGACACGATCCCGGCGCAGTCGGACAAGTTCATTTTCTGGATGGCGCCGTGCGTGTCGACGTTCACCGCGCTGACCGCATTTGCGGTGCTCCCGTTCACCGCCCTGGTGCGCGTGGCGGACGTAAACGTCGGGTTGCTGGTGATCAGCGCGATGTCGGCGGTGGGAGTGCTCGGAATCGTGCTCGGTGGATGGTCGTCGAACAGCCACTACGCGCTGCTCGGCTCGCTGCGCAGCGGCGCGCAACTGATCAGCTATGAGGTCGCACTGGCCTTCGCCCTGCTGTGCGGCGTGATGGCAGCCGGAACGCTCAGCATGGAGGGCATCGTCAAGGCGCAGGCCGAACGCCAGGTCTGGTTCGTCTTCGATAACTTCGGCCTGATGGTGCTGCCCTTCGTGGTCTACGTCATCGCCGCCATCGCCGAAACCAACCGCGCGCCTTTCGACCTGCCCGAGGCCGAGAGCGAGCTGGTGGCGGGCTTCATGACCGAGTTCAGCGGATTCCGCTGGGCGCTCTACTTCCTGGCCGAGTACGCCAACATCTTCGTGATTTCTTCCGTGGCGGTGACGCTATTCTGGGGCGGCTGGCTGCGGCCCTTCCCCAGCGTTCCCTGGCTCGACTACCCGCTGAACAACGTGCTGCCGCTGGTGGCATTCGCAGGGACCGGCGCATACTGCTTCCCGCTGGCGCGCCGCCTCCCCAACCGGCCGCGAGCGATCTTCCTCATGGTCATCGGCGTGTGCCTGATCCTGATGGGCCTGCCGTTCCTGCTGCCGGTGGTGAGCGCGGCGGTCTCGCCCGGGTTCTGGTTCTTCTTCAAGGTGTCGCTGCTGGTCTACTCGATGATCTGGTTCCGCGCCACCTGGCCCCGCTTCCGTTACGACCAGTTGATGAACATCGGCTGGCGCCGCTTGATCCCGCTCGGCATGGCCGCGGTGCTGGCGAACGCGGTGGTGGGGATGCTGCGCCGGTAGAGCTCCAGAACAGGCGGCTGGAAGGGCCCTCCGGCGACTGCCGGCTCGCGCTTCCGAAGCGGGATCGAAGGTGGCCGGGCGTATACTGGACAGAACCCGGGAGTCCAAAATGGAGATTTCGGTTTGCGACATCGTCGAGCGGGGCGACATCCGCGAGCGCTCGTACCGGGCTTTCCTTCAGGTTCTCGCGGAACCCGCGGCCGCGTCCCGTTGGTGGTCCGCTGTCGTCATCACGGCCGGGTCGAATGCCCAAGCCGGGCTTTATCGCCAGCAGATCCGCCAGCGCTCGGAGCGCGGCACCTTGCCGCGCAGCGTCTCCTGGCACGCTGTCTCCGATCCGGGAGGCCGCCACATCGGCAGCGGCGGAGCGACGTTCCGCGCCCTCCAGACCCTGAACAGGCACGATCCGGCGTGGTGGAGCCGCAACCGGGTCCTCATCATCCACGCCGGCGGCGAGTCCCGCCGCCTGCCCGAGTACAGTCTCATCGGCAAGCTGTTCGGCATCCTGCCCGTGCGCACGCCCTGGGGCGAGAACAGCACCGTCTTCGACGAGACCATGGCTCTCTCCACGCTCTGGTTGGAGCGGTTCTCTTCCGGTATGGTGGTGTCTTCCGGCGATGTCGTTCTGACGTTCGACGCAGCGGATCTCGACTGGGACCGTCCCGGAGTAGCCGGCGCCGCTATCCGGCAGCCGATTGAAGTCGGCACGCGCCATGGCATCTATGTCCTCGACGAGCGCGGCCGGGTGTATTCCTTCCTGCAGAAGCCCACTCCCGCCGAGGTGCGCGCTGCCGGCGGAGTCTTTCCCGGCGACATGGTCGCACTCGATACGGGCCTCCTCCACTTCGACGCAGGGCTGTCCGCCGGCCTGTCGCAGCTTGCTTCCACCCTGCACGAGATTCCGTCCCTCGACCTCTATCAGCAGTTCACGCTCTCGCTCACCGGGGAAGCGCCGTGCGCGTTGTCCGGCCTGGCCACCCTGCTGCACGGGGTCCCGTTCCACTGCTCGCTGGTGGACGGCACGTTCACGCACATCGGTACGACGTCCCACTTCCGCCGGTTGTTCAAGGGCGGAGTGGTGGACAGCATCCTGGCGCCGGGAACCGAACTTGGCCAAGGTGCGCTGGTAATCGAGTGCCACTTGACGCGGCCGATGCGCGTGGGTGCGGGCGCCATCGTGCATGGCCTGACGGACTCGTCCGGTCCCATGACGGTCCCCGAGGACACGGTTGTCCACGAGGTGCCGGTCCATCTGCCGGATGGCCGGCGCGGTTTCGTGGTGCGGACCTACGGGGTGGAGGACGATCCGAAGACGCCAACCTGGTTCGGCCGCCCGATTCTGGAAGTTCTGAGGAGTCTCGATCTGGACCCGGAAGAGGTCTGGCCCGGCATACCGCGGCAGGATCGTTGTCTCTGGAATGCCCGGCTGTTCCTGTTCAGCGACAACGAACCGCCTCGCCTGTCCCTGGCCACGAGCACCGAGTACGCGGATGCCGAGGCGCTGGCCGAGGCGCGGGACCGCCGCCGCGATGCGAACTGGCGGGCCTCCGCGCTCGCGCTTACGCGCTCGGAGACGGACGTGCGGCCGCTGCTGATCCACGCGCCCGGCATCAACGCTCTCGCGGAGACCGGACGGGCAATCGGCGCGGAGGCGACTGGACTCGAAGCCAGCGCTCCGTCGGAGGCGGCAAGCCGCCACTTCCAGGCCAGTCTGTTTTACGATCAGGCCGGTCTTGCGGAGGAGTCGGCGCGGGCCCGCTCCGCGGCGTTTTCGGCCGTGCGGAAAGCCGTGGCCGCGCGTCCGCTTCCGTCTTTATCTGGCAACGGCCTCGGGCGTACGGCCGGCCCCCCCGGCGTGACGGTGTCGGCTCCGGCGCGGATCGACTTTGGCGGCGGCTGGTCCGACACTCCGCCGTTTT
>Ga0182017_10003210_pt1 | contig 12211 bp, 7 predicted proteins | sample 712E3DmetaG_FD_120492 | JGI IMG/M metagenome (GOLD analysis project Ga0182017, IMG submission 120492) | Permafrost microbial communities from Stordalen Mire, Sweden - 712E3D metaG | ecosystem: Environmental > Terrestrial > Soil > Wetlands > Permafrost | place: Sweden: Stordalen | collected... | reverse complement strand
GGGTCCTCGCGTTCGCGAGCGCTGTTCGAGCGGGCGCAGAAGTCCATCCCCGGCGGAGTCAATTCCCCCGTGCGGGCATTCCGCAGCGTCGGCGGCACGCCGCCGTTCATCGTGCGCGGCCAGAGCGCGCACATCTGGGACGCCGACGGCAACGAGTACATCGACTACGTCTGCTCCTGGGGACCGCTCCTGCTGGGCCACCGGCACCCGGCCGTCGTGGATGCGATCGAGCGCGCCTTGGCCTCGGGCACCAGCTTCGGCATCCCCACCGAAGGCGAGATCGAACTGGCCGAAGCCATCTGCCGCGCCGTCCCCTCGATCGAGATGGTCCGCCTGGTCAACTCGGGAACCGAAGCCACCATGAGCGCGCTGCGGCTGGCCCGCGCCTTCACCCGCCGCGACCTCATCGTGAAGTTCGAGGGCTGCTATCACGGCCACGTCGATTCGCTGCTGGTGAAGGCGGGATCGGGAATCGCCACGCTCGGCATCCCGGACACGGCCGGCGTGCCCCGCGCCTTCGCCGACACCACCATCGCGCTGCCCTACAATTCTATCGACGCGGTGACGGAGTGCTTCGAGCGGCAGGGCGCGAACATTGCGGCGGTCATCGTCGAGCCGGTGGCGGGCAACATGGGCTGCGTCCCCCCGGCGCCCGGCTTCCTGGAGGCTCTTCGGGACGTGACCACCCGCCACGGCGCGCTGCTCATCTTCGACGAGGTCATGACGGGCTTCCGCGTTTCCTTCGGCGGGGCGCAGCAGCTTTACGGCATCCGACCCGACCTGACGACTTTGGGCAAGGTGATCGGCGGCGGGCTTCCCGTGGGCGCGTACGGCGGCCGGCGCGACGTGATGTCCATGGTCGCTCCGGCGGGGCCTGTCTACCAGGCCGGGACGCTCTCCGGCAACCCGCTGGCCGTCGCCGCCGGCCTAGCCATGCTGCGTTTTCTCGCAGCGCACCCCGAGGTTTACTTCGATTTGGAACGTCGCGCCCGGACGCTGGCGGCCGCCGCCTCCTCCGAAGGCATCACGGTCAACCGGGTGGGCTCGATGCTTACGTTCTTCTTTACCGCAGGGCCGGTGACGGACTACGCCTCCGCCCGCCGGTCCGATTGCGCCCGCTTCGGGGAGTTCTTCCGCTGGATGCTCGGCCGGGGATGCTGCCTGCCTCCCTCGCAATTCGAGGCGGCGTTCCTCTCCGCCGCGCACTCGGACGACGACATCGACCGCACCGTCACCGCCATCCGCGAGTTCATGACCCAGCGCCCGTCATCCGACCGGCTCTGAGCACACAGACGGCTCGGCGAGCCCGCCGTGCCCGCGCCCAACCGCTGCGCCGCGGCGCTTGGCGGCTACAATGGTTGGGTAACCCTTGGTGCCCGCGGTTCACATCGTCGGCGGCGGATTGGCGGGCGCGGAGGCCGCATATCAGGCCGCGCGCGCGGGCTGCCGCGTGGTGCTCCACGAGATGCGGCCCGCCCGCAACACGCCGGCCCATAAGACGGACCGTCTGGCCGAGCTGGTTTGCAGCAACTCGCTCAAGACCGAGCAGGAAAGCTCGGCGCCCTGGCTGCTCAAGCAGGAGCTGCGCCGTGCGGGTTCGCTGCTGATCGGGCTCGCCGACGCCACACGCGTCCCCGCGGGCCATGCGCTCACGGTGGATCGGGAGGTCTTCGCGGAAGCGGCTACCGCAGCCATCGCTGCGGAACCGGCCATCGAGCTCCGCCGGGAGGAGGTCACGGCCATCCCGGAAGGCATCGTGGTCATCGCCAGCGGCCCGCTGACGAGCGACGCGCTGGTGGCCGAAATCGTCCGGCTTACCGGCTCCGAGCGGCTGTTCTTCTACGATGCCATCAGCCCCATTGTGGAGGCGGATTCGATCGATCTTTCGTTGGCCTTCCGCGCCTCGCGCTACGGCAAGTCGCTCGACGGCAGCGACGACTACCTCAACTGCCCCTTCGACCGGGCCGAGTATGAGGCCTTCGTCGATGCGCTCCTCGCCGCCGAGACCTTCGAAGGGCACGTGCCGGGCGATGTGCCGTATTTCGAAGCCTGCCTGCCGGTCGAGGAGCTGGCCCGCCGGGGCCGCGAGACGCTGCGCTTCGGGCCGATGAAGCCGATGGGTCTGGCGGACCCCGCAACCGGCCGCCGCCCGTACGCGGTGGTGCAGTTGCGCCAGGAGAATCTGCGGGCGGCGAGCTACAACCTGGTCGGCTTCCAGAACCACATGCGGTACCCCGAGCAGGCGCGCGTGCTGCGGATGATCCCAGGCCTCCAGCGCGCGGAGTTCCTGCGCTTCGGCCAGGTGCACCGGAACACTTACATCAACGCACCGGCGCTCCTCAATGCCACCTTGCAGTTGAAGCGCCATCCGCGGGTTTTATTCGGCGGGCAGATTTCGGGCGTGGAAGGCTACGTGGAATCGATCGCCACCGGACTGATGGCGGGCCGCCACGCCGCCGCCCTGGCGCGCGGCGAGGAGCCGCGGCCGTTCCCCTTCGAGACCGCGTTGGGCTCGCTCTGCCGTTACATCTCCGGGGCGGACCCGCGCGGCTACCAGCCGGCCAACATCACCTTCGACCTGCTGCCTCCGCTCGACGACGAGACGCACCAGCGCCTGCGCCGCGACAAGCGCGCGCGCCACGCCGAAGTCTGCCGCCGCGCCCTGGCGGCATTCGCGGCGGGGTAGGCGCGCCGCAGAATTCTCCCCGCCCGCCCCCACTACCTTTCGGGGAGTACTTTGCGCAACCCGCTGCTGCCGCCGTTCCTCGCCCTCGCCGCAGGCGTCGCCACCGCCCGGTACGTGTCGTTTAACGTGCCCGAGGCCGTCACGGCCGTCGCGGCGCTTGCCCTCCTGGCCGCGCTCGCGCTCTGGAAAACCACCCGGCGTGCCGCCATTGCGGCCGGCCTAGCGGCGTTCTTCTTCGCCGGCGCTCTCACCGCGGTCATCCACCGCCCCGATTCGCCTCCTGAGATCGACGCAACGGCCGAAGAGACGGTCATCCTGAGCGGCTGCGTGGTCGATCCGCCGGTCTTCTCCGCGGAACGCGAGCAGTTCACTTTGGAACTCGCTCCCCACGCACGCGCCCGCGTCAGCCTTTACGTCAAACCCGGCGAGCGGCTGCCGGACTTCGAGTATGGTCGCAACCTGGAACTCGAAGCCCGCGTGCGGCGCACTCACAACTTCCGCAACCCGGGATCGTTCGACTACGCCGCCTACCTGGCCCGCCAGGACATCTACTGGAACGCCTCGGGCCGCGCCGCGACACTCCGTCTCCTGCCCGGCCGCTGCGGTTCGCGCTTCTCGAAAACCGTCTTCGACCTGCGGAGCGGCGCCCTTCACCGCCTCCACGACCTTTACCCCGGAGACACCTACGCTTCCGCGATGATGCAGGCCGTCCTGATCGGCGAGAAGTCGAATCTCGAAAGGGTCTGGACCGACCACTTCCGGCGCACCGGGACCTATCACACCATCGTGATCTCCGGCCTGCACGTTACGGTGCTGGCGGGCTTCTTTCTCTTCCTGCTGCGCCTGTGCTTCGTTCCCGAACCGATCGCCCTGTTTGCGACCATGCTCGCGGCCTGGCTCTACGCATTGGTTGCGGGCTGGCAGGCACCGGCGGTGCGTTCGGCCGCGGGCTTCGCGCTATTCGTCGTCCTACGCTTCCTCTACCGCCGCTCCCGGCTGCTGAACATTCTGGCCGCGGTAGCCCTGGCATTCGCGGTGTTCGATCCCGAGCAGCTCTTCGACGCCAGCTTCCAGCTCTCGTTCCTGGCGGTGGCGCTGATCGGTGCGCTGGCGGTCCCGATCATCCAACGCACTTCGGCGCCTCTTGTGCTGGGACTCGGCTCCCTGCCGGAACGCGACCGCGATCTGCACCTGCCGCCCCGCGCCGCGCATTTTCGCGTCGAGCTGCGGCTGTTGGCCGAGACGGTGTCGCTCGCCACGCGGAATGCCGTTCCGCAAGCCGCCTGCCTGGCCGGCCTGGGCCTGGCAGCCCGCGCCGCGCTCTTCTGTTGGGATCTGGCGGTCATCTCGGCCGTCATGCAGTTTGGCCTGGCGCTCCCCATGGCGATCTACTTCCACCGCATCTCCATCACCGGACTGAGTGCCAATCTGCTCATCGTCCCGCTGATGTCCGCCGTGATTCCGGTTGGCTTCGTGGCGGTCTTCACCGGCTGGGGGTTCGCAGCCGCCCTGGCAGGCTGGCTGCTGAGGGTCTCGGAGAGCATCGCCCTCTGGCACGTCGGTTGGGAGCCGGACTGGCGCATCGCAGACCCGCCGCTGTGGCTCGCCATCTCGCTGGTCGTGGCCGTGCTCTCGTTGACCCTGGTTTTCAACCGCCGCCGCCTGGCTCTATCCGCGCTCGCCGCCAACGCGGTGTTGCTCGTCCTGCTGGTCTGGCATCCCTTCCCGCCCCGGACCGAGCCGGGCGTCTTCGAAGCCACCGCCATCGATGTGGGTCAGGGCGACGGTCTGTTCCTCGCGTTTCCCAAAGGCCAGCTCATGATGCTCGATGGCGGCGGTTTGCCATCCTCCGGAAGAGGCCACAAGCCGCGCCTCGACATCGGCGAGGACGTCGTCTCCCCCTACCTCTGGTCGCGCTCGATCCGCAGGCTGGACGCGGTAGCGCTCACCCATCCGCACGAGGACCACATCGGCGGTCTGCCCGCGATTGTCGACAACTTTCGTCCGAAAGAGCTTTGGATCGGCGCCGTGGCCGACACGCCCGAATGGCAGCATCTCCGCCAGACCGCGCTGCGCCGGGGAGTCCGCATCGTCCGGCTGGAAGCGGGCCACAAGTTCCGGTACGGCGGGGCGGAGGTCGAGGTGCTGGCTCCCCTGCCTGACCACGACCCATCGGCGGACGCGCCCAATAACGACTCGCTGGTGCTGCGCGTAAGCTACGGCCAGCGGTCGTTTCTCTTCACCGGCGACATCGAGCGGCGCGTGGAGCGGCAATTGGCGGAATCGGGCGCGCTGGCGCCGACGGACGTCCTCAAGGCGGCCCACCACGGAAGCAAAACGTCCAGCACGGAGCCGTTCCTGGATCGGGTGCGGCCGGCCTTCGCCGTCATTTCCCTGGGCTTCGAGAACCAGTTCCGCTTCCCGAATCGGGAGGTTCTCGACCGGCTGGGCCACGTTCACGCCACCGTGCTGCGCACCGATCGGGACGGCTTGGTGTCGATCCTCTCGGATGGGCGCCGCATCCGCTTCGAGACGCCACTCAGCCCGGTGGAGCGGCCGCCGGGCCTGTACGATCCGTTCTGATTCAAGAGCGCACGCTGGGGCGTGCCGTCGCGGACCACAGTGCCCGCCAGTGTAGTGTCCAGGAAGTAGCTGGACAGACGAAACGATGGCTACCGGGCCAAAGGCGGCGCGTCATGGAAATTGACGGGCAGATACGGACTCCGGCCCGAGGCTCGCAAATAGTCGAGACAACGCGCGGTCGGTTCATTGGAGGGAGGAGCTCGTGGAGCAGCGCACGCTGGTAGACCTTCTTCAGGACACTTCGAAGACAGCTCCGGGCACTCGCCCGGTCAGAGCATCGAACTATCGGCGTTGATCCGAGTTCATCAGCGGCCCATCATCATAACGTGCCGCTATCGACCAAGACTGTGCCAGTTATTATTGGCCGCAGATGAACTCAGATGAACGCGGATAACCTCAGGATTCGATCGCTCGGTTATTTCGTGGACGCTGCGCTAGATCGCACCCTCTTCTTCCGACTCGAGCTCGGCCTCGTCGGCCGCCTCCGGGCCGGCTTCTTCCGCCGACGTAATCGCGCGCCGGGCCTCTTCCAGCCGCTCCTTCGGCACGCGAACCTCGAAGGGCAGGTTGGGGAAGACCGAGCCGCTGGCCAGCACCGACGGGATGCCCTGAGATTCCAGAATGCTGCGGATCTCGGCGGCGATCATCTCGGCGTTGGCCGCATCGGAGGCGAACACCGGAACCATGTCCAGGTCGGCGGAGAGGTTGAGCGCGCTCGGATTGAAGTCCTTGCGGATCGCGATGAGCCGCTCGGCGTCGGCCTGCCGCTCGGGCAGGACCCGAACCTCCACGACGCCTTCCGGAACCCCCGGCGCGGAATCGTCGAAGACCTCGGCCGTGATATTGGCGTTGGCCAGCATGTCGCAGACCACGCTCGCCTGCTCCTCGGCGTCCACATCGGCGGAGCGAAAGATCGTAACCAGCTCGATTTCAGCGGACATGGTTACCAGGATACACTTCGGACGGGCAGGGCGGATGGGCCGCTGCTTCCACGCCGCTCCATCCAGTCCGGGGTGTAGAATGAAGCCGGGGTGCTTTCATTATGAAAATGACAGAACGAATCGGGTGGCTTCTCATCGGCGCCGCGGCTGGCGCTGGGATTGCCCTCCTGTATGCTCCCGCATCCGGGGAGCAAACCAGGAAGTTGATTCGCCGCAAGGCGGAAGAAGCCAGGGACACAATCGCCGACGCGGGCGCGCAGGTTCGCGACAGGGTTGTGGAGACCGGCGAGTCGATCGCGGAGACGGGGCGCGGCGTTTACCGCAGGGGTGCCACGATGGCCGCTGGCGCTGCCGGCGCGTTCGAAGCCGGCCGGAAGGCGGCGGCCAAGATCTGAAGGCTTCCATGACCACGGGAGCCGCAGGGCGGGCCGAGGGCCTCGCAGCCTTCGAGAACGAGATCTATGCCGATTTCTCGATTCCCGAAAAGCGCGCGGCAATGGAGCTCGCTCTGGCCGAGGTCCGCGTCCAGTTCGGCCGGGAGTACTCGCTCCTGATCGGTGGAGAGCGCGTCTGGGCGGCCGCCAAGCTGCAATCGCTGAACCCGTCTCATCCCGCCGAAATCGTCGGAATTCATCAGCGAGCGACCCTCGAACTGGCGCGCCGCGCGGTCGAGGAGGCCCACGCCTTCTTCCCGCAATGGAGCTCCACTCCGCCGGCCGAACGTGTCTCCATGTTGCTCCGCGCGGCCGCAATCCTGCGCCGGCGCAAGATGGAGTTCGACGCCTGGCTGGTCCATGAGGCCGGCAAGACCTGGATCGAAGCCGAGGCCGATGTCTCCGAGGCCATCGACTTTTGCGAGTTCTACGCGCGAGAGATGCTGCGTCTGGCCGCGCCGCCGCCCCTCCACCAGATGCCCGGCGAAAAGGACGAACTGGTTTACCTGCCGCTGGGGGTGGGTATCGTCATCGCGCCGTGGAATTTTCCGCTGGCGATTCTCGCGGGCATGGCCACCGCCGCGCTGGTCGCGGGCAACACCGTCGTCGTGAAGCCTTCGAGCGACACGCCGACGGTGGCAGCCCGGTTCGCCGAAGTGCTGATCGAGGCCGGCTTCCCCGCCCGCAGCTTCTCGTTGCTGACGGGCAGCGGCGCGGTGGTGGGCGATGCGCTGGTCGAGCATCCCCGGACGCGCTTCGTCTCCTTCACCGGCTCGAAAGACGTCGGGCTGTGGGTCAACGAGCTGGCGGCGAAACCGCAGCCGGGCCAGATCTGGATCAAGCGCGTGGTTGCGGAGATGGGCGGCAAGGGCGCCATCATCGTAGACCGCGAGGCGGATCTCGATCAGGCCGCAGGCGGCGTGCTGGCCTCGGCGTTCGGCTACCAGGGCCAGAAGTGCTCGGCGTGCTCGCGGGCCATCGTCGATACGGCCGTCTACGACGAGTTCCTGGAGAAGCTGCGGAAGAAGGTCGAGGCGATCGCGGTCGGACCGGCGGAGAACCCGGAGAACTACATGGGGCCGGTCATCAGCGAGCGTGCCCGCGAATCCATCTGGCGCTACATCGAGATCGGCAAGACCGAAGGCCGGCTGATCGCGGGCGGAGCGCGCGAGCGGGGCGACGGCTACTTCCTCCGGCCCACCGTCATTGCCGACGTGTCCGTGGATGCAGTCATTTTCAAAGAGGAGATCTTCGGTCCCGTGCTCGCCGTCACCAGGGCCAAGGACTTCGGCCACGCGCTCGAACTCGCCAACGCCACCCAATACGGGCTTACCGGCGCGGTCTACACGAGCAACCGCGACAAGCTCCGCCGGGCCTCCGCCGAGTTCTTCGCCGGCAACCTCTACTTCAACCGCAAGTGCACCGGCGCCATGGTTGGCGCCCACCCCTTCGGCGGCTTCAACATGTCCGGCACGGACTCGAAGGCCGGCGGCCCGGATTACCTGTCGCTGTTCCTCCAGGCGAAATCGATCGCCGAGAAACTGAGCTGAGGGCCGCCCGCATCGCGCACTTCGGGCGCAGGCGGGGGCGGCAGGCTTGCTACCGGACGCTCCTCACAGCGTCTTCTGCGCCGCTTCCTCGATCACGGTGTCGGCGAGCGGCCTGCTTTGAGCGAGGCTGAAGTTCCGGACGTCCTTCAGCGCAAACACCGGCACCCCTGCCACCCGCGGCGTCCGGATGCGGAAGAAGTCCGCATTCTCGACGTCGGAAAGCACCGCGAACGACCGGGCGTCGGGCTCCACGGTTTCGATTTCGACGTGGCTCAGATCGATGCCTTTCACGTGGCGGAGATAGAAACCGTGCGAGGGCATGGTACCGAACATATCCGGCTCCGGATATCCGGTCTCCCTTTCTCGCGGCTCGATAGCGGCGTCTTTCGCCGTTCCGCCGCCCCGGTGCTGCACGTAAACGTCGCTGATCTTCACATTCTCGATCGCGTGGCCCGGAATGCCGCTGACGATCGATCCCAGGCGCGAAACCGAGTTGGAGCAGACGATGTCGCTGATCAGCACGCGGCGCAGCACGCCCACGGGAGCGCCGGCCGGCCCGCGCATCCGGCTCCCCAACCGCAGGAAGATGGGGGCGCTGGTGATATCCCGCATGGCGATGTTGGTGACGGTGACGTCCTCGATCCGGGCGCCGTCCACGGATTCAATCGCCAGCCCCTGGCAACCGTCGAAAACGCAGTTGGAAACGGCGATATTGATGAAGCCGCCGTTCGATTCCGTGCCGAATTTGATGCGGCCCGTGCGGGGAACGCGGGCATCGGCGGGCAGGCGCTTGAAGCTGGCGTCCAGCAACGCACCCTCTTCAAAGCTGCCGCTCACCAGGCAGTTGGTGATGGTAACCATCTCGGTGGCGCGCGCGAAGCCGAGCCCGTAGCAGCTCTTGAGGCAGATGCCGTCGTCCCACGGTGAGTTCACGCTGCAATTCGAGACCCGCACGTTGCGGCAGCAATCGATGTCCATGCCGTCGCGGTTGGTGTCGATCGTCAGATTGTCGATGGTGAGGTTGTCCACGCCCGTGGCGAGAATGCCAAAGTGACCGCCGTGCAGGATGGCGAAGTCGCGCAGCGTGACGTTGCGGCAATTCTTGAGGCTGACGGTCTTGTTGCCGACGCCCGGCAGCTCGGCTTTGGGGCCCGGGCCGTAGCCTTTGCTCAGGCCCTTCCCCCACAGCAGGCCGGAGCCGAGAATGGCGATGTTCTCCAGGCCCTCGCCATAGATCAGACTGTTGCGCCAGTGGCTGTGGCCGTAATCCTGGAACTTGTCCCATGGGTTCGGCTCCGCGAGGTCGAAGCCGCCCGAGCCGCCTTCGGCCGGTGGATCGGCGGCCACTATGGTGGCGCCCTCATCGAGATACAACGCGACCTTGCTCTTGAGGTGGATCGTGTAGCAGAGATAGCTGCCAGCCGGGAAACGAACGGTTCCACCTCCGGCGGCGGCTGCGGCCTCGATGGCCCGGTCGATGGAACTCGTATCGATCGTCTTGCCGTCCCCTTTGGCGCCGAACGCCTTCACGTCCAGCGTGCCCGCGGGCACGGCCGCCGGGGTCTCGCCCCGCACGGATGGAACAGCCAATGCAGCGCCCGCAAAGCCCACGCCGGCGCGCCTCAGAAGGTTTCGTCTCGGAAAGATTGAATCAGACATGCCGGAGTCCATTCTAACGAAGTCGCCCGCGGCATGGTGGGGCGGCTGGCGGCAGAGCGGCCGGCCGGCTGGCGGCAGAGCGGCCGGCGGCACGGTGGGGCGGCCTGCGGCTGACGGCTGGCGGCAGGCGGTTGGCGGCAGGTGGCTGGCGGTGGGGCGGCAGGCGGCTGGCTGTCGGGCGGCAGGTTGTCCGGAGACTGGCGGCAGGCGGCAGGCGTGTCCCGCGCTACGGCAGCCGGGGCACGACGTATTCGTCCAGATAGCGCCGCAGCTTTTGCCGGTTGCCGGCCCGGTACGCGGCATAGTCCTGGCTGATGCCCTGGTCGGCCGCGCCGATCAGCACGTAGGCTTCGAGTATTCCCTCGTCATCGATCTTCACGAGCATCGCCAGGCCCGGATCCAGCTTCGCGATCTTCTTCTTCCCCACCTGATCGGCCACCATGCGCAGCGATTCGGCCTCTTCCTTCAAACTGTGCCGATACTGTTTCTCGCCGGGAAACTCCTTCGCGAATAGCCCTGCGGGCCGGGTGGCGCGGTTCAGCGGGTAGATGAACCACGCGCTTCGGCCGTCCTCGTCGGCGGCCTTGTCGCCGAGGATGGCCGGGTCTAGGTTCACGTCGATCCTGGTGTTGCCGTCTGCGCCGGTCTGGGGCGGCGAGACCGAGTGCGGCGGCGTGATCTTCGGAAACGAGAGGCTGAGCTTGTTGCGCCCGGCCCACTGCTCCACGCCCATCCAGGACTTGCGCTGGTACGGCTCGGCGACGACCGCCTCGATGAACTTCGACCGCGCCTGCGCGTTGTCGCCCGCCGTCATAAGCGCATCGCCCCAGTATCGGTACGCCGTCTCCCGATCCGCGTTGACCTGGGTGGCGCGCTCGTACCACTCGCAGGCGCTCTCGTTGCGGTGCATCTTGTAGCAAGCGTCGCCCGCGAACAGAGCCGCTTCGTAGAGATGGGGATCGAGCGCGAAGGCTCGTAGGTAACCGTCCAGAGCCTCCTTCATGTCGCCCCGGCCGAAGGCCGCTTCCGCCTCCCGCATGACGCTCTCCACCTCTTTGTTCGCGGAGAATGGGGAAACGCTCCCGTCCTTCGGAAGGCCCTCGATCAGGACTTGCAGCAGGTTGCTGTTGTCTCCCAGCGCCTTCGCCTGGAGCAGGACCGTGCGCGCGCGCCGGCGCTCCCGCGTCTCGGCCTCCCGGTCCTTGAGCCCCGCGGCGCCGGCGAGAATCGCAAAACCGAGCCGTTCCATTACCACGGCGTCCTTGGGCCGTTCTGCGGCGAGCCGTTCGAACAGCGGCAGAGCCTCCGCGAACTTCTGTTCGTCGAAGAGCTGCATGGCATGTTGCCGGTCCGAGTCCGTGAGCGGAGCGTTCTGGGCCGCCCCCACGCCCGCACACGCCGCCAGCACAGCCCAGAGAAGCCAGCCGCACAGTTTCATAGGCCCCATCCTACTCGGCCGGAACCAGCCGGATGGCGCAGCCGCCGCCGGGCGCCAGTTTCACCTTCAGCACCGTCGCCCTGTCCACGCGCCGCCTCTCGAGGACGCTGTCCTTCGGCTTGGCCGCGGCATCCGGGCCGTCGGAGTAAATCTCCGCCTTGTACGCGCCGGCGCCGAGAAAGCCGAGCGGCAGGTCGAACTCGCGCGGGTCCCAGTTTGTGATGGACCCGACGTACCACTCGCGCCCGCTGCGCCGCGCGATGGTGATGAACTTCGGCGGGCGGCCGTTGAGGACGCGCGTTTCGTCCCACGTGGTTGGCACGGCCTTCAGAAACTCGAGTTCCTTCTGGCCATCGTAGGCTGCGGGGTGGTCCGCCACCATCTGGAGCGGGCTCTCGAAGACCACGAAAAGCGCGGTCTGGTGGACGCGGGTGCCCATCACGGAGGGCCCCTCGTTGCGCGCCTGAAACTCCTCGCGTGTGACGTTGTCGAATCCGCCCGGCGTGTAATCCATCGGCCCCGCCAACATGCGCGTGAAGGCCAGCGTCACGTTGTGGGCGGGCGTTTCGCGCGCGCTCCACTTGTTGTACTCCGCCCCCATCACGCCTTCGCGCGTCAGGACGTTGGGATAGGTGCGCCGCAAACCGTCGGGCTTATACGCACCGTGATAGTCGAGCATGAGGTGGTGCTCCGCGGCCTTCTTCGCCACGTCCCGGTACCAGTTCACCATCCACTGATCGGCGCGGTCCATGAAGTCGATCTTCACCCCCGCGATGCCCCACTTCTCGAATTGCACGAAGGCCTCGTCCCGTTGCCGGTTGATGGCCGTCCAATGCGCCCACAGCCAGATCCGGACGTTCTTCGACTTGGCGTAGGCAACCAGCTCCGGAATGTTGACCTCCGGCTTGAACTTCGTGAGG
>Ga0182017_10003209_pt1 | contig 12212 bp, 7 predicted proteins | sample 712E3DmetaG_FD_120492 | JGI IMG/M metagenome (GOLD analysis project Ga0182017, IMG submission 120492) | Permafrost microbial communities from Stordalen Mire, Sweden - 712E3D metaG | ecosystem: Environmental > Terrestrial > Soil > Wetlands > Permafrost | place: Sweden: Stordalen | collected... | reverse complement strand
ATGGATTTGATGAAGGGAAATTTAATTTTAACAAAGACGTCTTAAATTCTTATCGTTCTCCTGTAAGAGACAATACCGGAAATATTATAGATCCTGGAAACACCACAACAAACTTGTTCCGAATCGGTAAGCAGAAAAATGATAATTACAGGACTAGCGACTGGTATGTAGAAGATGGGTCGTATTTTCGTCTAAAGTCTGTACAATTGGGCTATACAATTCCAAAATCGTTGAGTAGTAAGTTTGGAGTCGAATACTTAAGAATATATATCGGAGCTAAAAACCTGTTGACCTTTACCAAATATACAGGAATGGATCCTGAAGTTGGGGCTTTCGATCCTACCCAATCCGGCATTGATTGGGGTGTATATCCGCAGGCAAAAATGTATTTGGCCGGACTTGAAATAACTTTTTAAAAAATCATTTAAGTATAAAAAAAATGAAAACTAATTATAAAATTATATCTACAATAGTTGCAGTGATGCTATTCTTAGGATGTAGTAAAGATTTTCTCGATATTACACCAATCGGAAAACAAACTACTGAAACTTTTTTCGCTTCTTACCCAAATATTAAAAGCGCAATGGCAGCTGCTTACGAGCCTATACAACAAAATATAATGGATGATTATAAACAAGCCCTGAGCAGTGAAATTTCTGATGAGGCTGAAACCGGAGGGCAGGGTGACTGGCCTGAAGGAAATGATTATGACAGGATCAACATTACTCCTACAATGAGTAAATTAGATGAGATATACGGCGTTATGTACGAAGGTATTGTTAGGTGCAATGTGATTATTGAAAAATTGCCTGTTTTGGCAAAAAATAACCCGGAAATAAAAACATCTGAAATAAATAGATACAGGGGAGAAGCCAGATTTATGAGGGCCATGTATTATTTTGTTCTCACCCGTGTTTTTGGAGGTGTCCAACTGGTAGATAAAGTTCTTACAAGTGATCAGTATGTTATGCCACGTTCGGATATTAAAAAAATGTATGAGTTGATGGAATCAGATTTTAAATACGCCAGTGTTACACTTCCTTTGGAAGGAGAATGGCCAGGTGGTCAGGCAGATGTAGGTCGTGCTACAAAGGGCGCTGCTCAAGGTATGCTTTCAAAACTATTGTTGTATGAATCGTCATATGCATTGAATTATCCGGGAGACGCAAGATTTGGCGCAGTTGAGCAAAGATGGTCCGAAGCTCTTGCTTATGCCGATTCTGTTATAATTTCCGGTAAATACTATCTTGTGGGAATAGATGGTGAAAAATATAGTACTTTCTGGACAAATGGAGACAAAGCTACCAATGGATTTCGCTATATTTTCTCGGTTCCGGGAAATAATTGTCCTGAAAGTATATTTTCAATTCAGCACTCCAATACACAAACTTATGGAGGAACACGTTCAAATAAGACTACAGCAGTTCGAAGATATTTTGCATATGATGCCAAAGGTGTTCTTCAATCGTATGATGATCATGGTTGGGGATATGACATCCCTACGCATTTTCTGTTAAGCAAATATGATTCTAGTGATGTACGTATTAAAACTACTTTTGGTCAAAAAGGAGATAGTATATATGTAAAAAGTAACATTGTTAAGATAAACAAAGTCCCGGTCACCGCATGGTTTAAAATTGATCCTGCCACAAGAAGTACAACAAAAATGTCTTGCTTCAAATATGAAGTGAGTCCAGTTGAATACAATCAGGATAATGGTTGGACTAACGGTCCGCAAAATATGATTCTTCTAAGAATGGGAGAACTCTATCTTATTGCTGCCGAAGCTGCAATGCATGCCGGAAAATCAGGAGCGTATGGAGACGCGTTGTATTATCTTAACATGGTACGTAAACGTGCAAGAATGTGTGGTGATGGAGTTATTCCTGCAGACCTCTCTGCCATAGATCAGGATGCAATTATGGACGAAAGATTGCGTGAACTTGCCCTTGAAGGTGAACGCTTTTTTGACCTGGTCCGGTGTAAAATGGCAAATAGGTTCCTTAACCATTATCTTGAAACACTTCCGCCCACTCCGGTTGTATTTGAAGAAGGTAAAAATGATTTTTTTCCTCTGCCTCTAACGCAGGTACAATCTAGTAAAGGAGCGTTAACACAATACGAAGGATGGTAATTCATAACCCGTGTAAGTAAAGTCATAATTAATATAGAGGCTGTTTCGACTTTAAACAGCCTCTTTTTTATTTGATTTAACATATTTTTAATAAAAATTTCGCCTTCATTTGCAAAAAATTTGCGTAAAAGGGTTAAATATATTGTATATGTATAAAAGGTTTTTATTTCTGCTAGCAACTTTCGTTCTCATAAGTATGGCAATTAAAGCACAAAATCATTGGGAAACAGTAGTTTACAACTATGATATTTGGAGATACTTTGTTGGTAAAAGTGAACCTCCTGCAACTTGGAGGACTCTCGGTTTTGATGACTCTTCATGGCAACAGGGAAAAGGCGGTTTTGGTTATGGCGATGGCGATGACAGCACCGTGATCGATACTTGCTGGTCAGTATATTTAAGGATTAAGTTCAATATTGTTGATACAGCAAAAATTCTGGCTGCTGCATTAAACGTTGATTACGATGACGGTTTTGTGGCGTACATCAATGATGTTGAAATAGCACGGGCAAATATTACAGGCGCCAATCCGACATTCAATACCGCGGCCACAACTTGTCATGAGGCGAAAATGTACCAGCATGGCCTTCCTGATCAATACGTGTTAGACAAAGCAATACTTAATTCGTGCTTACTAAATGGTAACAATGAACTGACTGTTCAGGTTCATAATTGCTCATTGACTTCAAGCGATATGAGTTCCATCGTTTTCTTGTCGTTAGAGATTTCCGATACTAGTCATAAATACAGGACTAATCCTGTTTGGTTTGTTGCACCTGTTTTAGATACAGTTGTACCGGTAGTCAATCCGGATACAGTGAATATTGCGAGCAACCTGCCACTAATACTTATAAATACTCATGGTCAGACGATTCAGGATGGTACAAAGATCAACGCTGATATGAAAATCATTGATCATGGCCCTTTGCAATTGAACCATGTTACTGATTCAGCAAATGGTTTTAATGGAAAAATAGGTATTGAATTCAGAGGGTCATTTTCACTCATGTTTCCCCAAAAAGGTTATTCTATCGAAACCCGTGACAGCCTGAATATTCAGAAAAATGTGAAAATACTGGGCATGCCTTCGCAAAATGACTGGGTAATGGTACAACATTATAATGACAAGGCCTTGATGAGAAATGAACTTTCTTATCATCTTTTTAGGGATTTGGGGCACTACGCATCCAGGATCCACTACTGTGAAGCATATGTAAATAATGAATACTTGGGTATATTTTTCTTTGGTGAAAAAATTAAACAGGACAATAAAAGAGTTGATATTGCGAAATTGTTACCTACGCATCTCGCAGGGGACAGCCTTACCGGGGGGTACATCTTTAAAAATGACAATGGTGCAACAGGCGAATGGTACAGCAACTTTTCAGAAACAGGTGTGGCCGGTATCAAGGAAGTACAATTTATATTTGTTGATCCAAAATCTGCTGATCTTAAACCGCAACAAAAAGCTTATATCAAAGCATTTATCAATTCATTCGAAACTGCATTATATGGAAATGATTTCAGAGATCCGGTAAAAGGTTATTTGCCATATATCAATAGAAGTTCATTTGTTGATTATTTCATTCTTGGTGAATTAAGCAGAAATGTTGATACCTATAAAAAGAGCAGATATATGTTTAAGGACCGCGACAGTCGCGGCGGACAATTGAATACAGGACCTCCATGGGATTATGATTGGGCCTATAAAAACATTCTCGAACCCCCGTCAGGTAATACAACAGACGGTTCTGGTTGGGTATATGCAATTCCACCACCACATGGGCCAGCTTATCCGGGTTGGGCGCCCCGTATGATGCAGGATTCTAATTTTGTTAATACTTTGAAAACCCGTTACGTAGGATTAAGAAAAACTTTTCTTGATACAACATATATTTACCACTATATGGATTCAATTCATAACGTGGTTAACCAGGCCCAGGTACGTCATTATATAAAATGGCCAATATTGGGTGTTGTGAGTATGGGTGCTCCCGAAGTAGATCCTCAGCCCGCTACCTATGATGCAGCAGTATTGCAAATGAAAAAATGGATTGCTACACGATTGACATGGTTAGATGATAATATGCCAGGTAGGGTTATTGTTATACCACCAACATCTGTTTTCTCTATGAAATCAGCAGGAATATCCAGAATTTTCCCTAATCCGGCCAGAGATATTGCCTATTTTGAATCCGATAAAAAAATTACTAAAATCGAATTCTATTCTTTAACCGGTGTATTACAGAAAGTAATTACAACAGGAGCATATTCAGTATCGGTTCAATTATCAGGACTACAGAAGGGCTATTACCTGATAAGGATGACGTTGGAAAATGCTGAAATAAAAACCGGTAATTTGATAGTTGAATAATACTAACACCCTTTAAAAGGCATAAAAATAAAATGGGGATTATAAATGACCTATTGCAAAAAAGTGGTTTGTTTAATAGGAAATCGGGTTTTATTCAATAATCGGCTTCTTTGAGATAATAGTCCAATATTTTGATATTATTCTCCGATTCATAAAGAATACTTATGGTTAATTTTAACCATTCATAAATAAAATAAATAAATAAGTTAATAGAAAATAATTATTTGTGTTAGGTTAAGTTAAGTATTAAAGTAGTTAAGCGAGTGATTATTCCTTATTTTTTGAATAGGAAATTGAAATAGCAGTAAAAATTCAATTTCCTATGTTTTTTATATAGCTGCAATGATGGAATCAATTTATTAGTAAACAATATTATATTTTCTAAATGTTACACAGGGTAAAATTCATTAAATTATTCGCATTACTAATTTTTCTTCCAACAATTAGTAAAGGCCAAAATAAAGGATCTGATATCAGATACATCGATCTTAGCGGTAAATGGCAAATGTGTCTGGATGAAAAAAATGTTGGAATATCGGAAAAATGGTACAGGAAAGAACTGAATGATTTTGTGACCCTGCCAGGTACACTTGATGAAAATAAAAAGGGTAACCTAAACCGCGACACTACTGATGGACACTTGAACCGGCAATATGCTTATTATGGTCCGGCCTGGTTTCAGAAAGTGATATACATACCCGAAACCTGGAAAGATAAAAGAATTGAGCTTATCATGGAGCGTACAAAGGTAACACACGTTTGGATTGATACAATTTACCTTGGCACAAATAATACAATCTTTAGCAAACAGGTTTATAATATTCCTGACAAAATTTCCGGCGCCAAACATACCTTAACAATATTGGTTGACAATAACGAGAAACTTATTCCGGTGGCCGGCTCACACGCTTATTCAGATGATACCCAAACAAACTGGAACGGGATAATTGGTAAATTTTGCCTGGTTGCCTCCAATTACATGAGAATTGAAAAAGTTAACGTATATCCTGACATTCATGCAAAGCAAATAAAAGTCAGAATAAAAATAAGCAATCCTGGTTGTAAGGTAAAATTGGCAAATATTGAATTAAGCGCTGAAGCCTGGAACACTGATAAGCTTCAAAATATAGAAACCAAAGTTTTCCGGTTAAGCTTTTCGTCTCCTGATTCAACCTTTGAAATGATTTATCCTATGGGCGACAACGTACAATTATGGAGTGAATTTGACCCGGTATTATATAAACTGCAAATTACGCTTAATGCAAATAATGAAATTCCGGATAAGCAATTGGTTGATTTTGGTATGCGCGAATTCAAAACGAAGGGTACACAATTTACTATAAACGGTATCAAAACATTTCTCAGGGGGAAACACGATGCCTGCGTGTTCCCGTTAACAGGCTATCCGCCCATGGATACAGCCGGTTGGATGCGAATGTTCCGGATAGCAAAAACTTATGGAATTAATCATATTCGTTTTCACAGCTGGTGCCCTCCAGAAGCTGCTTTTACAGCGGCAGATATACTTGGTATTTATTTGCAGCCTGAACTTCCAATCTGGTGGGCCTATAAAGCTACCGATTCTTCCCAGGTTACATTCATGTTAAAAGAAGGCAAACAAATTTTGGACAATTACGGCAATCAACCATCTTTTGTAATGTTCGCGATGGGTAATGAAATATACCAGGACCGAAAATATATGAAAAAATTGGTGGATGAATTCAGGGCTTATGACAACTGTCATTTGTACGCCCAGGGTTCGAATAATTTTGGGGGTTGGCCCGCCTATGCTGTTGGAGACGATTACTGGACAACTTTTAGAACTGCCCCTGAAAAAGATGATTGCAGTACCGATGTCCGTTCATCAATATCTTTTGTTGATGCTAAGGAAGGAGGTATCTTGAATACAGTTTATCCATCTGCTTCTTTTAATTATTCAAAGGCCATTAAAGGCATATCTGTTCCCGTAATAGGGCATGAGATTGGCCAATACCAGGTTTATCCAAATTTTGCTGAAATGTCAAAGTATACAGGTATTCTGAAACCCTGGAATTTGGAATTATATAAAAAGCGTTTGACTGAAAAAGGCATGGGCAATCAGGCTTTTGATTTTTTCAGGGCTTCAGGCATGTTGTCAGTTCTATGCTATCGCGCGGATATTGAAACTGCAATTCGTACCCCCGGGTTTGGTGGTTTCCAGTTGCTCGATTTGCAGGATTATCCGGGACAGGGAACATCGCTGGTTGGAATGCTGGATGCTTTTATGGATAGCAAAGGACTTGTAAAACCTGAAGAATTCAGACACTGGTGCAGCAATGTAGTCGTTCTTCTTGAAATGGAAAAGTACTGTTGGTCAAACCCGGAAACTTTTCGTGCCAAAATTAATATTGCCAACTACAGCAACCGGTCCTTTCAGCATAAAAAAATCAAATGGACGATAAGCGATGATTTAACCGGCAGCATAATTAAAGAAAGTGTTATTTCAGATGTGAATATTCCTGGAGGGGGAATTACAAATACAGGGACTATTGAACTTCCTCTGGATAAAATTAAATCTGCTGAAAAGACGAAAATAAAAATTGAAATTGAGGGTTCAGATTATGAAAATAGTTATTGTATTTGGGTATACCCGAAGTTGGAAGAAATTAAAATTCCTGATGATATTACCATAAGCAATAAGCTGGATTCAAAAACAATTTCGAAACTAATGAATGGTTCGAAAATACTGCTCTTTCCAAACAGTAAAAATTTTGCCGAACATTCTGTTGCCTGCCAGTTTATCTCTGAGTTCTGGAACTATAAAATGTTTACAGGCTTTGCAAAGCAGAACGGACGTGGATATTCACCGGGTACCATGGGAATATTGACCGATCCGAAACATCCCATATTTAACAGTTTTCCTACGGATTTTTACACGAATTGGCAATGGTGGCCAATAGTTAAATATGCACGGCCGGTAATTCTGGATAGTATGGATAATAGCACAAAGCCCGTTGTACAAGTAATTGACAACATAAACCGTAATTACAAATTAGGGTTAATAGTTGAATACAAAGTTGGCAAAGGGAAGTTATTAATTTGTACTTCAAATTTGCCGGAACATTCAGAGAAGCCGGAGGTGAGAGCTTTTTATATTAGCATATTAACATACATGATGTCGGGGAAATTTGCACCTGATCATGAAATTACTGTTGAGCGGTTGAAAAAGATTTTTTGATTAGAATTGAAGAATATCCGGATATAATTACTAAGACTTGATAAGTGTAGGTCCCGCTACAAACATAAATACTGGCCTTCGGTCTCTAAAATCAGGTAGTACTAATCTGCCTGATTTTTTTTGCAATCTGATGGAATTAAATAAATTTAATAATTTAGGTTAAATTTTACTGAAGGTGGCCCCAGAGGCTAAAAAAATGCTTAGAGGGATACTACGCTTAACAGGGGAAAAATAAAGCATAAGAAACTGAAAGAACTAAAGGATATAAATTTGACTAACCCTCCAATACTCGGCTATTTACAAATAATACTAGCTGTATCTTTTTTAATAATTAATTTTAATGACTTACTTATTAGGAAAAGATGACGTTTCTTATTAAGAATAATAACTTATTTGTTTTCTTCTTTTTTCGATTCAGTCGAATTTTCCACATCACCACTACTGGCCTTCTTAAATTCATGGATTCCCTGGCCAAGGCCCTTCATTAATTCGGGTATTTTTTTACCTCCGAATAAAAGAACCAGAACAAATGCAATTAATATAATGTGGCCTCCACTTATAAATTCAAGTAAAATAAACAGTTTCATAACTTATATTTAGTTAATAATTATTTCGATTGACTTAATATCTTTTTTATCAAAGAATATAACACAATCCGGGAATTCTGATAGAATAATATTATTTGAAAATTCAGCACAACTGGCTTCAAAAATAAATGCAAAATCTTTTTTTAGCGAAATCGGATATGGAGTACCTTCTACATGGAAATAGACGAATTTTCCATGAATGCAGTTCTTTTTAAACTCATCTTCGTCAATTCTTTTTTCGGATTTCAGCTTTAAAAGAATTTCCGAATTTTCATTAAATGTAATTTTAGTCCTGGTGTAATTACACAAATAATAAGTTGGAACATTTGGTATCATAACTTTATATTTTAAAATAGGAACCCGATTACGTTAGTTAAAAATAAGAACAAATTAAATACGGAAGCAAGGAAAATGAAAAAAAATTCAAAATTTCCAAGGTTGTCTTTTAAAAACATTTTATTGTTAAATCATCAGTATTTATTAAAGTTTCCTGTATTTGAAAGGGATATATCTGATGATAGGTTCTTCAATTCATTTCAAATAATCCGGATATTGTTGTGCCCTGAATTGATTTATTAAACAGCGAATGGTGAAAAAATATATATATTTGGTACGAAAAACTTTAAAATATGTACAATTATTCAAACTATAAACTAAAAAAAATAATCGATGTTGCAAATAGTCTCGGTTTTAAATATGATGATATATTGCCACATGGACATTATATAGCTAAAATTCCTATTGATAATCTTCAACAACGATTAAACCAACCAGATGGCAAACTGATTCTTGTAACAGCCATGACCCCTACGCCACAGGGTGAAGGGAAAACTACCACTACCATTGGGTTGGGCGATGCAATGAGTCAATTGGGTCTGAAATCAATGATTTGTTTGCGTGAGCCTTCGTTAGGGCCTTATTTTGGCGTTAAAGGTGGAGGAACGGGTGCCGGGTTGGCCCAGGTAATGCCCGCCGAAGACATCAACCTTCACTTTGTCGGCGATATGTATTCAGTGAGTAAGGCCAATAACCTGCTTTCGGCAATGATTGATAATCATCTCCAGCATGGCAATGAGCTAAATATCGATCCCAGGCGCATTGTATGGAGGCGTGTAATAGACCTTAACGATAGAGCCCTACGGGAGATATTGGTTGGATTGGGAGGTGTAAGTCACGGTATTCCGCGTATGGATGGTTTTAATATCACACCCGCTTCGGAAGTGATGGCTATGTTGTGCCTTACCAGCGATTATGTCGATTTAGGTGAACGTCTGGCACGCACTGTTATCGGGTTCACTTATAAAGGGGAACCGGTCAATGTAGAAAGTATTCAGGCGCAGGGTGCAATGCAGGTGCTTTTACGCGATGCCATTCATCCTAACCTCGTACAAACCATTGAAGGAACACCTGCCTTTGTGCATGGCGGGCCGTTTGCCAACATTGCACAAGGCACAAATACTCTTATCGCTACGCGGCTGGCATTAAAACTTGCCGATTATGTTGTTACAGAAGCCGGTTTTGCAACAGATTTAGGTGCTGAGAAATTTTTTCACATTAAATGCCGGTTGGCAAATCTTAATCCCAAATCGGTTGTGATAGTGGCCACAGCTAAAGCAATTCATTTCCATGGTGGATTTACCCCTGAAGGAGGGTTGGGCAATTTAACCAAGCACATTGAGAATATCAGACTTTTTGGACTTAACCCGGTAGTTGCCATCAATCGTTTTGCTGGTGATAAAGAACAGGATCTGAAAGAGATCATAAAAGAATGCAAAGCATTAGGTGTTGAGGCAGTAATTGCCGAACATTACGAAAAAGGAGGGAAGGGTGCAATAGCATTGGCTGAAGCTGTTACGCGAAATATTAAGCAAAATGAGCATTCGCAGCTGAAATACCTCTATCCACTGGATATGCCGGTTAAAGGGAAGATCGAAGTAATTGCCAAAAATATGTATGGTGCCATAGGTGTTGATTTTGACCAGCAAGCATTAAATGATATTGAGCAGTTGACTTCACTTGGTTATGATAAATTACCTATTTGCATGGCAAAGACTCCTAAATCGCTTTCTGATAATCCAAAACTTCTGGGGAGGCCGAAAGACTTTAAAATTGCGGTCAATGAATTGCGTATTTCAGCCGGAGCAGGTTTTATAGTAGTAATCAGCGGAAATATTATGACAATGCCAGGGCTTCCTAAAGTGCCGGCCGCAGTAAAGATAAAAGTAATGCCAGATGGAAGTGCAATAGGACTTTCTTAGAAAATTAATGACAGTTGCAGAAAAACAGCCTACTTTATCTTACCGTTGGAAACAGTCTGATATCTGTATGTGGTAAAAACAAGGCGCCGGTAAATTCATTCATATAGTTTGGTTCAATATTTAATTCCAAATAAGTAATTTTTTCGGCAATCGTTTCTACCAGCTCTCTGTTTTTGTCCGAGGCCAGAATAAGATGAGCCCCGAGCAGTGAACTATTGCCAAGATAGGCGTACTTATTTATTGGCATATCGGGTAGCAGTCCAATTATTATTGCATTTTCAATATTTAAGAATTTACCAAACCCTCCGGCAATATAGAATTTATCGATTTTATCAAATGAAACTCCAACATTTTTAGTCAATAAGCTGCAGGCTGCATATACCGCAGCTTTTGTGGTAATAAGATTTTTAATATCATTTTCTGTAATCACCAGTTCTTTTTCCCAAAAACATTTTTCAGGTTTCTCAATTATGAAACCAATACCTGATTCGGTATCAATGAGATTTTCTTTGGCCTTATTCGGATTAAACTTACCATAACGATCGACAAAACCATGAGAGAACAGTTCTGCTAACAGGTCAACAAGTCCTGAACCGCATATACCTTTTGGCTTGCTATCGCCAATAACTTTATATCCTGAACTACCATCTTCTCTTAATTTAATAGCTTCTATAGCTCCTTCAGTTGCAATCATACCACACCGGATTCCGCTTCCCTCAAAAGCAGGTCCGGCTGAACAGGCACATGCAATCAACCAATCGCGGTTGCCAATTACAATTTCCCCGTTAGTTCCCAAATCAATGAACATTGAAATTTTATCGTTTTCAGTTATGATAGGGGTGCACAATAATCCTGATGTGATATCGCCACCTACATAGCTTCCTACAGACGGAGCACAATAAACAATACCTTCCGGATGCATTTTTATTCCAATTTTATCAGATAATAAAAATGGTAATTTATTAAATGCAGGAACATACGGTGCTAAGCGTATTTGTTGTGGATCAATTTCCAGGAAAAGATGTATCATTGTTGTATTCCCCGAGAATGAACCATAATAAATATCTTCATATGAAATACCTGCCAGCGATATTGTTTCGTCAATAAGGTTATTAATTGTCTCAACGACGAGTTTACTGAGTTCGCTCAAATGGTCTGATTTTTCAGCGTAATTAATTCTTGAAATAATATCATCGCCGCATTTTATTTGCTGGTTAAGACTAATGACCGTACCCATTGTAAAGCCTTTTTCCAGATCAATTAGTTTCAATGCAACTGTTGTTGTGCCAATATCACATGCAATTCCATAAATATTTTTTGCAAATCCCGGTTTAATGTCCAGGATAGTTTGTAAACTTATGCTACTGCCGCTGCCGCTGCCACTGCCGCTGCCGCTGCCGCTGCCACTGCTACTGCTACTGCTACTGCCACTGCTACTGCCGCTGTAACTATTATCAATAAAGATAATTGTAATTTCACCCTGCTTTTCTCTTAATGCATCAGGCAGATATTTATAAGCTGAGTTTGTGCAACATAAATTTGTGATTTGATATTTGTTTTTAAGTTCAAGTTCGAGTCGTTTATAATCGCTAAAATTATTATCGGATGTGGGGTCAGGAACCTTCAATTCAACTTTCTTTAT
>Ga0182017_10003206_pt1 | contig 12219 bp, 7 predicted proteins | sample 712E3DmetaG_FD_120492 | JGI IMG/M metagenome (GOLD analysis project Ga0182017, IMG submission 120492) | Permafrost microbial communities from Stordalen Mire, Sweden - 712E3D metaG | ecosystem: Environmental > Terrestrial > Soil > Wetlands > Permafrost | place: Sweden: Stordalen | collected... | reverse complement strand
GCCGCTTTCCCCCGGTTCGCCTTCCCAGAGCCGCGCGAGGCTCCGCGCGATGGCGCCCACGGGCACCTCGAGACCGGGCAGGGCATCAAAAACCGTGGTCATCGGAAAAAGTACCAAGTGGCAAGTGACCAGTACCAAGGCCTGCGTGGCCCGGCGCGGAATTCATTTCGAACCTTGATACTTGTCACGTGCCACTTGTTCCTTGCGCGGCGCCGCCGCGCTCACGGTTTCCTCCACTCATGCCCGCGCGGTTCTAGCAGCGCGTCGGCGGCTCCCGGCCCCCAGGAGCCGGCGGGATACGGGTCGAGTCCATCTCGCCCCGCGGCCCGCCACGCTTCGAGCACGGGTGTGATCAGCTGCCAGGACGCCTCGGTTTCATCGCCGCGGATGAAGAGCGTGCCGTCCCCGATCATGGCGTCCAGCACGAGCCGCTCGTAAGCCTCCGGCGTATTCGAGCCGAACGTCGTTGCGTAGCGGAAATGCATCTTCACCGGCTGCGTGCGCGTCTCCAGACCGGGGATCTTGGCGTTGAGCAGCAGCGTGCTGCCCTCGTCGGGCTGGATCTGGAAGGCCAGGGTGTTCGCGGCGAGGTCAAACTGCTCCGCGCCGGCGAAGAGCGTGCCGGGCGGACATTTGAATTGGATGGCGATCTCGGTGACGCGCCGGGCCAGGCGCTTGCCCGAACGTAAGTAGAACGGCACGCCCGCCCAGCGCCAGTTGTTGATGGCGAGGCGCAGCGCGGCGAACGTCTCCGTGATCGACTGCGGATTGATGCCGGCTTCCTCCCGATATCCTGGCACCGGCTCGCCGCCGACGAGGCCCGCGGCGTACTGCCCCCGGGACACGCCGCCGCCCGCCCCCACGGTCAGCGGCTGGATCGCACGCAGCAACTTCACTTTTTCGTCGCGGATCGCTTCGGGATCCAGGGACACCGGGGGCTCCATCGCGGTGAGGGCGAGCAGCTGCATCGTGTGATTCTGGATCATGTCGCGCAGGCATCCGCTCTGTTCGTAATAACCACCTCGGGTGCCGACGCCCCCGTCCTCCGCCACCGTGATCTGCACGCACTCGACGTAGTTCCGGTTCCAAAGGGGTTCGAAAATCGCGTTGGCAAACCGTTGGACCAACATATCTTGCACCGTTTCCTTGCCGAGGTAATGATCGATGCGGAACACTTGGGATTCGGACAGCACACCGGCCAGGACGTGGTTCAGCTCCCGGGCCGTGGCCAGATCGCGACCAAAGGGTTTTTCGATGACGACCTTTGATTGGAGCGGCGTCCCGAGGTGACGCTGGGCGAGGCCGGCAGCCCCGAGGTTGTCGAGAATCGGCCGGAAGACGGTCGGCGGCGTCGAGATGTAGAACACCGCCTGCAGGTCCCGGCCGGACTCGGTTTCCAGCCGCCGGATGAGCGCGTGGAGGCGGTCGAAGGCCGCCCGCTCGTCGTAGCCCCCGCTCAGGTAGAACGCGGCCCGTGCCACGCGACCCCAAGCGTCGGCGTCCAGCGGGCGCCGCGAGAATTCGCGCACCGCTGCCTCGGCGCGCGTGCGGAACTCTTCGTCCGGGACCGGGGTGCGGCCGAAGCCGACCAGGAAGAAATCCGGCGGCAGCAGGTTGTCGCAACTGAGGTTGTAAATCGCGGGGATGAGCTTGCGGGCGGTCAGGTCGCCCGAGGCGCCGAAAATGACCACTACCGTCGGCGGCGCACCGCGGTGCTTGCTCAACCCCTGCAAAAATGGATGGCGCGGAGAGTCGGGCATGAAGAAGGAAGCAAGATGATCCAGCCATCCGAAAAACACAAAACCCAAAGCTCAGAATCCGGAGACCCGGATCCGGCACCGGTTTTGGAGCCGCGACCAGCGACAATTCTATTATTTCTCCTCCGACAACTTGACTACGGACTACACTGACGGCACGGACGGGAAGCACGACAGTCCAGACTGACTCAATCCTATCCGTGTGATCCGTTCACTATCTCTGAATATCCTGTCTTGCTGCGAGCATTCTACGCAGATGCTTTTGGAGACCACTAATCCACACGAATTGTCACTAATCAGATAATTAGTGTTCATTAGTGGTTAAACCCATCCGGTTTCCGTCGGTTGCGACTCTGAAACGTCCGGGCTAACGCAGCACGTGGTAACCTTTGGGAAACAGCGCCACATTGGCGTAATGCAGGACCTCCGGCGGACGCTTCGCACTGGTCACCACCTCGACCACATCGAACCGAAAAGTGCGCGGCCGGCGCCGCAGCCGCGTGAGGTAGGCATGAATCGCGCGGCGCAACACTCGCTTTTTGCGCCGGTCGACCGCGAAAAAGCCCGGCACCAAGGCGGTGTCCGGGCGTGTCTTTACCTCCACAAAGATGAGCACATCGCCATCGCGGCACACGAGGTCTATCTCTTCGCGCCGATCGCGCGGATTGCGCCAGTTGCGCGCGACCACCTCATACCCCTGCCGCTGCAGTTGGCCGGCGGCCAGCCGTTCGCCCTCAGCGCCGCGCTCCTCCGCCGGGGCGCGCGGGTTTTCGTCCCGACGCAATGTCTCTCTGAGCCAAGCCAGCATTTTCACCGTTCCCGGCGAGTGGTGACGCGACCGGAGCGGCGATCTTTGTCATTGCGGCTCACCTCCGGCCGTGGCAATTCCAGAATACGCCTCAACGAGTGGGGCAGCAACCGCCCTTTCCCTCATGCCGACCTCCACCCTATCTGGCCAGCTCCGCCGTTCCCTGCTGCTGAAGATCCTGTCTAAACCGGCCCCCAGCCGCGAGGATCTGAGCTCCGTCATCGAGCTGACTGCGGTCAAGGTCGTCGAGCAGCTGGAATGCCAGTCGATGACCCTCTACCTCGTCGAGGGCGAAGAGATATCGTTCCGCCACGTCTACTACTCGCCCACGCTGTGGGGCCTCGACAAGGCCCGGGAGCAGCAGTTCAAGCAGACCGCGGAAAAACTGCTGCAAACCAAATTACCGAAGGGCACGGGCAATGTCGGCAAAGTGGTCTCAACCGGCGAACCGCTGTTCTTCAGCAACCGCGGCCCCGACGCGGCGACGCTCAAGAATATGAATACGGGCTTCGAGGTTCACTCGATGCTCACGGTGCCGCTCCGGACCAATGTGGTCGTCGGCGCCATCCAGGTGCTGAACAAGGAGATCCATGCCGGAACCAACGGGCAGTTCCAAGAGAAAGACTTGGGGGTCCTCCAGGAGCTCGCGGAATACTCCGCCACGCTGATCCAGCGCATGCTGGATCCGAAGTTCCAGCTCAGCGCCGAAGACACGGCCAAGTTCGTCGCCAAGTTCACCGACCTGCCTCTCGTCACCAAGATCGACGACCTCGACCTCGACGAGAAACTGGTGGAGATTACCGGCGACGCGATCATCCGGCGCGAAGGGGTGTTCCCGGTCAAAAAGACCGGCACCAACACGGTGATGGTGCTCATGGCCAACCCGCTGGATTACGCCAAGCGCGAGGCCTTCCAGCAGGCCACCGAGCTTTCCATCGACGAGGTGCGCGTCGCCCCCGCCACGCTGATCGAGCAGCTCGTCAAGAAGTTCTTCAAGGAGCAGACCAAGAGCGGGCCGACGGCCGGCGGCGGCGAGGGAGACGTGGACATCTCCGAGGTCGCCGAATTGATCGGTTCGGCCTATTCCCCCACCGGCGGCGACGTCAAGGTGGAGGAACTCGAGAGCGAAGACTCCGCGCCCATCATCCAACTGGCCAACCGCATCATCGAGGACGCCTACATCACCGGGTCGTCCGACATTCATGTCGAACCTCTGGAGAAGGAACTCCTCGTCCGCTATCGCATTGACGGCCTCTGCCAGGAGAAACTCCGCCTGCCCAAGCAGGTGACTAATGCGCTCGTCACCCGTCTGAAGATCATGTGCAACCTCGACATTGCCGAGCGCCGGTTGCCCCAGGATGGACGCATCGTGTTCAAAAAATTCACCAAGAAGAACATCGACATCGATCTGCGCGTTGCCACCGGCCCGATGAATTTCGGCGAAAAGGTGGTCATGCGTATCCTCGACAAGCAGAAATCCACCCTGCCCCTGACCGCGCTCGGCTTCTCCGAGGAAAACCTCGCCAAATATCGCGAGTGCATCCGCCAGCCCTACGGCATGATTCTGCACTGCGGTCCAACGGGCTCCGGCAAGTCGATGACGCTTTACTCCGCGCTCTCCGAGGTCAACACGCCCGACGTCAACATCCAGACAGCCGAGGACCCCATCGAGTACACGCTGGTTGGCATCAACCAGATGCAGATGAACCGGCAGATCGGGCTCACCTTCGCCCGCGCCTTGCGCTGCTACCTGCGCATGGACCCCGACATCATCCTCGTCGGCGAAATCCGCGACAAGGAGACGGCCGAGATCGCGATCGAAGCCGCGCTCACCGGCCACCTGCTGGTCTCCACGCTCCACACCAATGACGCCCCTTCGACGATCGCACGCGTCTCCGAGATGGGCGTCGAACCGTTCAACGTCTCCGCCTCGCTCATCTGCGTCTGCGCCCAGCGCCTGCTGCGCCGCGTGTGCAAGAATTGCAAGCAACCCTACGAGCCGCAGGGCCGGGAGAAGGAGATCTTGGAAAAGGCTCTGGGATGGAGCGGCCAGATCTTCAAGGCCAACCCGCACGGCTGCCACCTCTGCGGAGGCAACGGGTACAAGGGCCGCGTCGGCATCCATGAGTTGATGATCAACAACGAGGAACTGACCGAGGGCATCAACAAGAAGATCGAGACGGCCGAGCTCAAGCGCATCGCCATGCGCGGCGGCATGAAGACCCTGCACCAGGATTCGATATTGAAGGTGAAGACAGGGCTGACCACGATCGAAGAGGCGCTGGCCAACGTGCCGCCCGATCTCATTCTGTGACCTGGCGGGAGCTGGGCGGTCGCGACCGTTGCGAAAAGCGTTGAGCTTTTCTGCGGCGGCGTTATGTCATCCATGGCAACCATGACTAAGCCTGTCACGATTGCCCACCCAACCGACGGCCAGTATTACCCCTCCGCCGACGAGTTTTTTGGCCGCAGCCTGCCCACGGCGCTGACCTACGACGACGTCTCACTGGCCACGCTGTACTCGGAGATCCTGCCCCGCGATACGGACCTCTCGACGGCGCTTTCCGAGACATTACGCCTGCAGATTCCGATCCTGTCGTCGGACATGGACACCGTCACCGAGTCGCGCATGGCCATTGCCATGGCGCTCAACGGCGGCCTCGGCCTCATCCACTACAACATGCCGGCCAACGACCAGGTCAAAGAGGTCGCGCGCGTGAAACGCCATGTGCATGGCCTGATCCAGGACCCGATCACGGTCGGTCCTAACCTGGATGTCGGCGACATACTCGCGATGATCGAACAGCGGCGTTTCGGTTTCCAGACGTTCCCCGTCGTCGATGGTCAGGGCCGGCTCGTCGGCCTGCTGCCGGGCAGCATCGTGAAGGAACGGTACCGCGCCAAGAAGGTGACGGAGGCGATGACGCCGCGCGCCCGGCTCACCGTGGTCCGCGAGAGCAGCCTCGGTGACGACGCGATCAAGTACGCCGACTCGTTTTTCAGCGAGCACATCGGCATCAATAAAATGCTCGTGGTGGACGACGAGGACCGGCTCCGCGGCCTCGTCACCAGCACCGATGTCGAGCGCATCGTCGGCGAGGCAAAATCCCGCCGGAAGCCGAGCCGGGACGCCCGGTTCCGGCTCGTGGCGGGGGCCGCGATCGCGCCCGTGCGCAAACCCTCGGGTGAACTCGACCGCGACCGGATCGTGGCCCACGTGGGGAAATTGCTCGACGAAGGCGTCGATGCCGTCGCCGTTTCCACGGCCCACGGACACAGCGCAGGCGTCGGCGAAGTCGTGAAACTCATCCGCGGGCCCTTTCCCTCCCTCACCATCATTGCCGGCAATGTCACGGGCGCAGCCGGAGTGGAATATCTGGCCGAATGCGGAGCCGACGCCATCAAAGTCGGCCAGGGGCCCGGCTCCATCTGCACCACGCGCATGGTCGCTGGGGTCGGCATTCCGCAGCTGACCGCTCTCTGGGTGTGTCGCAAGGGCGCCGCCGCCCGCGGCGCGAGGATCATCGCCGACGGCGGCATCGTCAGGTCGGGTGACATCGTCAAGGCCCTGACACTGGCCGACGCCGTGATTTGCGGCGGGCTTTTCGCCGGCTGCCGCGAGGCGCCGGGCGAGATCCTGGAAATCAACGGCAAGCTCTACAAGCAGTACCGTGGCATGGGCACCCTGGCGGCGATGACGGCCGGCTCGGCGGCGCGCTATGGCCACGAGAAGGACACCACCCGCAAGATCAGCGCCGAGGGGATCGAAGCGCTGAAAGAAGTGTCCGGTTCCGTCGACGACGTGCTGGCCAACCTGATCGGCGGCGTGCAGTCCGGCATGGGCTATCTCGGTGCCCGCACCCTGCCCGACCTCCGCACCCGGGCGCGTTACGTGCATGTGACCGCTGCGGGCCAAAAAGAAGCCGCGCCACACGACGTGATCGAGGTCTCGACTAAGACCTCGGTCTAGCATCCGGGTTCAGGGTTCAGGGTTCACGGTTCTGGGTTCACGGTTCTGGGTTCTGGGTTTTGGGTTCTGGAGCCTGGAATTTGGAGTTTGAAATTTTGGGTTTGGGATTTGGGCTCCCGGCTTCTGGCCTCTCGCCCCTCGCCCCTCGCCTCTGACGTGCAGCCTCTGGCCTCTCGCCTTTGGCCTCTCGCCTCGGCGTCCGCCTTCCGGCCTCCGCCACCTCGCTCGCCTTCGACAATTCTCCTTGCTCCGCCGCCCCCCGTCGCCTTTTTCCTTCATGGCAACCGGGGCTTGGTTTCTCCCCGCTGCCGCGCGAACCATGTCCCTTACTCCGTTCAGCAGCCGGATCATCGCCGACGTCGGCATCAGCTTTGGCGACGAAGGCAAAGGCCGCCTCATCCCCGAACTCGCGGAGGAGCTGCGCGCCTCCCCCTCCCCCGTCGCGATCGTCCTCAAGGTCAACGGCGGCGCCAACTCGGGCCACACCGCCGGCGGCATCAAGCTCAACCTGCTCCCGGCCGGCGTGGCCGTGCCCGGCGTGCCGCACCTCTGCATCGGCAGCGGCGTCGTCGCCGACCCGCGCAAGATCTGGTGGGAGACCCGCCCGCTCGAACGCCGGGGCTACGCCGTGCTCAGCCGTCTCCTGATTGACGAGCGCACGCTCGTGTCCGACCTCACGCATCGCCTGCTCGATCTCGCCTGGGAGGATTACCGTACCAACGTCCTGGCCGAGGAACCGCGCGGCTCCACCGGCCGCGGCATCACGCCGGCCTACCTGGACGAAGTCGGCCAGTGGCAGATCACCTTCTCCGATTTCCACGCCGGACCCAACTGGTTCGCCCGTAAGCTCGCGCAGCGCGCCGACCGCGCCCTGTGCCTCATCCAGCACGTCTGCCGCGTCTCGCCGGAGACGTTTGCGGGTTTCTTCGACAAGCTCACGGCGGCCGAACAGCGCGCCAACGCCGAGGCCATCGAACTCGGCGTTTTCGACCGCGCCGAGTTCGATTTCGCCCAGTTCCGCGGCGCCGAGCCTTTCACCCTCAACCTGCCCCGCCTGACTGAGGTCTACTGGCAGGCCGGCACCGCCCTGGCCGCCAACATCGGTGAGGTGCGCGAGCTCATCCTGCGCGAATTGGGTGCCGGCCGCACCGTCATCGGTGAGTTTGGCCAGTCCTACTGGCTGGACAAACGCCAGGGCTACTCGCCCAACGTCACTGCCTCGCACACCTTCACCCCGGAGTTCTTCGAGAGCGCGGGCGTGCCGGTGCAGCGCATTCACACCTTCGGCGTGTGCAAGGCCTACGACACCAAGGTGGGCACCCACACCTTTCTCACGCGCATGGACGACGCGCATCCGCTGGCCGCGAAACTCAAGTTGCTCGAATTCGGCACCAGCACCGGCCGCCAGCGCATGGTCGGGTGGTTCGACGCCGTCGAGAAGGGTGACGCCCTGCGCTACGGCGGCTACCAGGACGTGATGATCAACAAGTCCGACGCCCTCACCCATGCGGGCGACTGGCGGGGCGACCTGTTCATCTGCACCGCCTACGAGGACGCCCACGGCAAACGCTACGTTCACGTACCGCGCAATGAGGCCGTGCGCAAGACCCTGCGCCCCGTCTACACCTCGCACCCCGGCTGGAGCGAGGACATTTCGTCCGTACGCCGTTTTGCCGAGCTGCCGCGCAACGCGCAACGCTACGTCGCCGCGATGCTGAAGAGCACCCTCGACGTGGCCTACGAGGGCGAGCGCTGGCCCGCCAACGGCAAGCTGCCCAACCTGCGTTACCTCGGCGTCGGCCCGGCGCCCTCGCAGATCATCAAGGACGTCCCCACCACCCCCGACCTCGTAGCGCTGGCGCAACGTCCGTCCTAACCGCTTCGGCCCAGATGCGATGGGAACGGCCGGCCGCGATGCGGTCGGAGACAGGCACCGGGCGGCGTGGTGTCGGCCCCGGAACCGGGATGGGAGGCGTGAAGTGCGGCCTTTCCCGCGTATAAGCCGTTCTGTCGATTGTCGCCCGGGACAAAAAGAAGATAGACGCTGCCATTCAGGATGTTGAAAATGACTGGCGCGCACCCGCTCGGATGACCCGGGCGGGTGTGTGCATGCCAACGCCCTTACCCCGGATCCATTCATGAGCGATGCCCCGATTACCTCCACGAAAGTGAAATTCTTCAGCGGCGAAGACATCCCGTTGGAGCTGCACAAAGTCCGCGTCGTACAGAAACTGCACCTGCGCCCTGTGGAGGACCGGCTGCGGGCAATGCAAGCGGCCGGCTTCAATACCTTTCAGCTGACCACGATGGACGTGTTCCTCGACATGCTGACCGACTCCGGCACGAACGCGATGAGCGACAACCAGATCGCGTCCATGCTCCGCGCCGACGACGCGTATGCCGGCTCGCAGAGTTTCGCGCGCATGGAGGCGGCCGTCCGCGAGGTGTTCGGCAAGCAGTACGTGATCCCCGTCCACCAGGGGCGGGCGGCCGAGAATGTGATCTCCCGCGCCTTCATCAAGCAGGGCGACGTGATCCCGATGAATTATCACTTCACGACCACCAAGGCGCACATGGAGATCAGCGGAGGCAAGATCTTCGAGATCTACACGGACGAGGCCCTGAAGATCAAAAGCAACTTCCCGTTCAAGGGGAACATGGACATCGGCAAGCTGAAAGCCTTGATCAAGGAACACGGGGCGGCCCGCATCCCCTTCATCCGTCTCGAGGCGTCCACCAACCTGATCGGCGGCCAGCCCTTCTCGATCGCCAACATGCGCGAAGTGCGCAAGGTGGCCGACCAGCACGGCATCATGGTCCTGCTCGACGCCAGCCTGATCGGAGAGAACGCCTGGTTCATCAAGCAGCGGGAAGCGAAATACAAAAACACCCCGATCAAGGACATCCTGCTCACGATGTGCAGCCTCGTGGACATGATCTACTTCTCCAGTCGCAAGGTCAGTTCGACCCGCGGCGGCGGCATCTGCACCGGCAGCAAGGAACTGTTCCTCAAGGTGCGCGACCTTGTGGTTCTCTTCGAAGGTTTCGTCACCTATGGCGGCATGTCCGTCCGGGAGATCGAGGCCCTGGCCGTCGGCATGTATGAGACGACCGACGAAACCGTCATCAGCCAGTCGCCCTCGTTCATCGCCTACCTGGTCAACGCGCTCGACAAACGCGGCATCCCCGTGGTCACCCCGCCCGGCGCGCTCGGCTGCCACCTGGATGCCATGGGTTTCCTCCCCCACGTCCCGCAGAAGGAGTATCCCGCCGGGGCCCTCGCCGCCGCTCTCTTCATCATCTCCGGCGTCCGCGGCATGGAGCGCGGCACGATCTCCAGCGTGCGCGACGACCAGGGCAACGACATCCTCGCCGACGTCGAACTCCTGCGCCTGGCCTTTCCCCGGCGGGTGTTCACGCTTTCGCAGACGATGTTCGCCCTCGACCGGCTCACGTGGCTCTACCAGAACCGTGAGCTGGTCGGCGGCCTGAAATTCGTCGACGAGCCCACCGTCCTGCGCTTCTTCATGGGCCGCCTCGCGCCGACCAGCAATTGGCCCGAACGTTTGGTCAAGAAGTTCAAACAGGATTTCGGCGACAGCCTGTAGGAAACCGGCGGGCCAAGCCTGCCGGTTTCCTGACAAATGGCTTCGCCATTTGGGTTTGGCAACGTGGCGGACCAGGTCCGCCACGCTGCCATGTCAGAAATCCTGCAATCGCCCCTCGCCGGCGCCGCGGCCGGGCTCGATGCGCTCGAACACCTCGCCAATCAGGTAGATGGAGCCGGTGACGACGACCAGGTCGTCCCGCTCGCCGATCGCGCAGCGATCCGGGAGGGGAAACACCTCCTCGACCGTCGTCGGCACGACCCGCCCAGTGAAGGTTGTCGGCAAACAGTGCTCCAGCTCTGCGTAAGAACAGGCGCGCGCCTGATGCGGCACCGCGAGGTGAATTTCGCGGGCATGCCGCGCGATCACCTCAAGCAGCGCCCGCGCGCGGTACTCGCCGAGCGCGCCGGTCAGGATCACCGGTTTTCGTCCGGTTTCCTGCACGAGTCGGGCCAGATTGGCATCCAGCACCAGGGCTCCCTCCGGATTGTGCGAAGCATCGAGGATGACCGGCCGTCCCCCGATCGCTATCCGCTGCCAACGACCAGGCCAGCGCGCGTGCCGGAGACCGGTAGCCACGACCTCCCTGGTGAGCCGCCAGCGCGGCGGCAGCAAGCCCGCGACCAGCGTGGCGGTGGCCGCGTTCCAGCGTTGATAATCGCCCTCCAGATTGGTGGATGGGTACCGGGACAGTTCGTCGCCAAACATGTCGCGCACGGACGTGACGGGCGCCTGCCGTTCCGCGGCGATGGCCCGGATGACGGCCTCGGCCTCCGCCGGCATCCGGCCCAGCACGACCGGGCGCCCCGGCTTGATGATACCCGCCTTTTCGGCCGCGATCAGTTCGATGCGGTCGCCGAGCATGTCGCAATGATCGAGCCCGATCGACGTGATCGCCGTCACCTCCGGCTCCACCACGTTGGTGGCGTCAAGCCGTCCGCCGAGGCCCACCTCGATCACGGCCAGATCGACCTGGCGCCGCGCGAACTGCAGGATAGCCATGGCGGTCATGAACTCGAAGAAACTCGGAAAATCGTCCGGATCTGCCCGGCCCTGCCGTTCCGCCACCGGCTGCAGCTCGTTCACGTAGGCGATGATCTCCGATTCGCTCAACAACTGCCGGTCGACCTGGACGCGTTCCCCGAGTTTCACCAGATGCGGCGAAGTGTAGAGCCCGGTGCGCCAGCCGGCCGCGTGCAGGATCGCGTCGAGCATCGCGGCCACCGACCCCTTGCCGTTGGTGCCGGCGACATGAATGACCGGGTAGCGCCGCTCCGGATGCCCCAGCGCCTCGATCAGCAACCGCATCCGGTCGATACCGAACTTCGGCCCCTGAGCCTTGAGGCCGAACAGGTATTCCCGAACCGCGGAGTAAGCCGTCAATGGCCCGGTGGTCTGCATGAAAGGGCGCGAGTTCAACACGCCCGCACGCCCGCGTCACGCTGTCTTTTGCCGTGTGCCCGGCCAGGATCTTCCATGGAGACGCGACGCCATCGTCGCGCATGCCCCTCGACGCGCGACAATTCTTGAGGTGACACGGGTCTCCCGACCCGTGACCCGCAAAACACGGGTCGGGAGACCTGTGCCACTTTGGTTGCGACTCAGCCGCGCCAGGAAGAATCCGAGCTAACCGCTCTTTTCCGCGCCCGGCTTCTTTTTCACGTACAGCGCCTGCAAGATGTCGCGCAACCGGTCGCGCATCTCGAGCCGGCTGACGATCTGGTCGATGAGCCCGTGCTTGAGCAGAAACTCGGCGCTCTGGAAACCCGGCGGCAGCGCCTGTTTGGTGGTTTCCCGAATGACGCGCGCACCCGCGAACCCGATCGACGCCCCCGGCTCGGCGATGATCACGTCGCCCAAAGTCGCAAAACTCGCCGTGACGCCGCCCATGGTCGGGTCGGTCAGGATGGAGATAAAGGGGAGACCGGCCGCCGCGAGCCGCCCCAAGGCCGCACTCGTTTTCGCCATCTGCATCAGCGAGAAAATGCCCTCCTGCATGCGCGCCCCGCCCGAGGCGCTGACCACCACGCACGGAATCTTCTCCCGCAGGGCCGCCTCGATGGCGCGGGTGATTTT
>Ga0182017_10003205_pt1 | contig 12221 bp, 7 predicted proteins | sample 712E3DmetaG_FD_120492 | JGI IMG/M metagenome (GOLD analysis project Ga0182017, IMG submission 120492) | Permafrost microbial communities from Stordalen Mire, Sweden - 712E3D metaG | ecosystem: Environmental > Terrestrial > Soil > Wetlands > Permafrost | place: Sweden: Stordalen | collected... | reverse complement strand
TACTACCATATTTTCAATCGTTGCGACTCCGTATCCCGGCACTGTAAGTCGGGGTTCTAAAGTAAAGACCATTCCCCTTTCTAACGGCTGATACGGTTTCTGACCGTATTTTTCCCATGCTGGACCTAACAACGCTGTTCCATCATGAGCAAATCGCCCTACCTGATGTCCAAGAGCATGTGGAAATTCATCATACCCGTTTTCCTTAAGCACTTTTCGAGAGATGGCATCGATCTCTATTCCTTGTATTCCGGGTTTCATTGCTAAGCGTGAACGTTCGATCGACTCTACAATAGTATCGAATCCCTTCTGCACCTCGGGCGGCGCTTTCGTTTCTCCCGGCTTCAGGATATAGAATGTCCGCTGAAGATCGGAACAATAATGATTGACCTTGACTCCAAAATCCATATTCAGAATATGTCCCCGTTTTACTTTTCGCTTCGTAGGATTATAATGTGCCCCGGCTGTTTCCGGACCGGAAAAGACCGCCGGGCACACTTGAGGATCCCATGCAAATGCTAATCCCATCTTCTCTACTTCCGCACGCATATACTGTGCGATCTGCTCTTCGGTCATGCCAGGCGTCAAAACCTTTGATACTTTTTTAAAGATTTCTTCCGTCTTTTGTATCGCCGCCTTTAAGTGTTGTATCTCGCTCTTTGTTTTGCGCTGACGCAGAGCTGAGATTATTTTCTCAGCAGAAATCATACGATCCTGAAAATGAATTTCCGTCAGGATCTCAAATATGGTCAGAAACATGCCATGGGTCAATCCATCAGCAATCTCACTATCAACAGAGTAGTTCACAGCAATCGTTGCAGGGTTCAGAGCACCGAGATATTCTAACAGTGGTTTCTTCATCCCTTCTACATATCCGACCACCGATTTGTATGCACCGACGTCTTCAACCATTTTCTTGTCGTATTGACCGACGATCGCTCTCGTGTCCCCCTGTTTTGTGATGATGAGCGCACTATGCCATGTAAGATCGGCTGGAACGAGAAATGGGAGCGTCGGATCACCGTTCATGGCACTTTCGCGCGTGAAGGTAATCCAGCAGTCAATGTTAAACTCTTTCAGAATGCCTACTGCCTGTTCAATTTTTTCTTTGATGAGCATAGATAATCCTTTCTTGTCTGGAGATCAAAATACCTGATGCTCGGTGCGCGCAATGATCTCATCCTGGAGGGTTTTCCCCAGGTCATTAAAATAATCGCTATAGCCAGCAACCCGCACAATCAAGTCTCGATACTGCTCCGGACGCGTTTGTGCATCCCGAAGCATTGCCGCACTCACAACATTGAATTGAACATGATGTCCTCCAAGTGTAAAATAGGAGCGCACAAGGTGCATCAGGTTTTCAACCCCCTTTTCATTTTCCAGAAGCGTTGGTGAAAACTTCTGATTAAGCAATGTACCGCCTGTTCGCACGTGATCCATTTTTGATGCAGATTTTAGTACAGCTGTTGGTCCCTTTCGATCTGCACCTTGCACTGGCGATATACCCTCGGAGAGCGGAGTCCATGCTTTGCGTCCATCCGGCAACGCGCCGGTGACCGACCCAAAGTACACGTGGCATGTCGTCGGTAAGAGATTGATCCTGTATACTCCTCCCTTTGTATTTGGCCGGCCATTTACTTCATTGTAAAATGACTCAAAGACATCCAGCATCAACTGATCAGCATAGTCTTCATCGTTGCCGTATTTGGGTGACTTATTCATGAAGAGAAGCCGTGTTTTCTCGCAGCCGTCAAAATCAGCAGCGAGTGCCTTTAACATCTCTTCCATGATCATTTTCTTCTGATCAAAGACATTGTGTTTGATGGAAGCGAGGCAATCCGTCAACGTCCCAAGGCCAACACCCTGAATATAGTTTGTGTTGTACCGAGCTCCTCCATCATGATAATCCTTTCCCTTCGTAATACAATCATCAATGAGGACGGAAAGGAACGGCACCGGCATATATTCAGCATAAAGCCGCTCGATGATATTATTACCGCAAATTTTTATTTCGATAAAGTGGTGAAGCTGCTTTCGATATGCTTCCATAATGGAAGTAAATGAAGTAAAGAGTGTCGGATCGCCGCTTTTAATTCCAAGAATGCTGCCGATGCGAGGATCGATACCATTGTTCAATGCAATTTCTAAAACCTTTGGCAGGTTGAAATAACCCGTGAGGATATAACTCTCCTTTCCAAATGCGCCGGTCTCTACACACCCGCTTGTACCGCCATTACGCGCATCCTCCAACGTCTTTCCTTGGCGAAGCATTTCTTCCACAATAGTATCAGCATTGAAGACAGAGGGCTGCCCACGCCCTTTCCGAATAACACGAACCGCATGCTTGATGAACTCATCCGGATTCTTTTTACTGACTTGAATATTCGAGCTTGGTTGAACCAACTGCATTTCATCAATAACATCAAGTATAAGATGAGTGACTTCATTGACGCCGTCGCTTCCATCAGCTTTTAATCCGCCGTTATTGATGTTAGCAAAATCTGTGTAGGTTGAACTTTCAGCTGCTGTAACACCCACCTTCGGTGGAGCGGGCTGGTTGTTGAATTTTACCCAGAAGCATTGCAGCAGCTCGCATGCTTGGTCTTTCGTTAGTGAACCGTCTTCAAGGCCTTTTTTATAGAAGGGATACAAATGCTGGTCGAGTCTTCCAGGATTAAAAGCATCCCACGGATTAAGTTCCGTTATGACACCCAGATGAACAAACCAATATGCCTGGAGCGCCTCCCAGAAATTTTGCGGTGCATGAGCAGGAACGCGCCGGCATATTTCTGCGATGCGCAACAGTTCGGTTTTTCTTTGAACATCACTTTCGTTAGCTGCCAATGTATCTGCTTTTTTTGCATAGCGATGTGCAAGTGTTAGAACCGCATCGATGGCAATCGACATCGCTTTTAATTCTTCCCGCTTTCTATATGCTTCTGGATCACCGAGATACTCGAGCTCATACAGATGACGATGAATGTCTGTTTCGAGGTCCAGCAATCCGCACCGATAGATTTTATCATCCAAAACGGTATGGCCGGGTGCTCGCTGCTCCATAAATTCCGTAAAGATACCGGCCTTGTAACATTCGTTCCATTCATCGGTCATTTCTTCAAATATCTTTTCCCGGATGGTCTTTCCCTTCCAGAAAGGAATAATTTTTTCCTGATAAATACGGCGCATCTCATCATCTACTTTGAAGGATACTTTTTCCCTGGTGTTCAGGATGTCCAAATCTTCTAAGCTATGACAACACAATTCTGGATATGTATAGGTGGCTTTGGGTGCCGGCCCGCGTTCGCCAACGATCAATTCTCCATCATTCAAGCATATTGATTTTTTTTCCATGATATATTTTAGCGTGAGTGCACGGCGCATTGGAGGAGAAACCAGAGCCATGGATTCATATGCTTCCGTCACCAGCATCGCACGCTCCGGGCTGAGACGAGGAATTGCATTCAGGCTTTGTTCACGAAGTCTTCTGACGCGTTCTGTCATTGCTACCCTCCAATTGTTACACGGGGCACATATTGTTTTAACATTCTCTCGGCTGATTGCAGTATCTCCTGGCTGGGTACCGCAACAGAGGCGAGTGTATATTCTAACCCTATCCGTTGATATTTATCAATTCCAGATCGATGGTACGGCAGGAGATGTATTTCCTGAATTGTTTGCAGCGAGGCGACAAACGCTCCTAGTGCCCGAATATTTTCTTCATCATCGTTCAGAGATGGAACGAGGGGTATGCGAACAATAACCTTCTTATTCCAAGCGGTAAGCAGCTTCAAATTCTGTAACACGATTAGATTAGAGACACCGGTATATTCACGATGCTTCGCATCATTGAACAACTTAAGATCATAGTAAAAAAGGTCGGTGTTCTCGGCAATGGACTTCAAGATGGTTGCCGAAGTAAATCCGGTTGTATCAACCGTAGTGTGAATTCCTTCCCGCCGGCATGTTTCTAAAAGAGCTGATAGAAACTCATGCTGCAAAAGAGGTTCACCACCCGAGAATGTCACTCCTCCACCGGACTGATTGAAGAAGCTTGTATCCGTCCGAATCTCCTTCATCACTTCTTCAACTGTCATCTCCCTCCCAATGAGCGCCCGGGCATCAGCAACGCACACATCGACACATTCGCCGCATTGAAGACATCGTTCACGGCGGATTGCATACGAACCGTTTTCGTGATAGATTGCCCCGTTCTTACAAGTCGCTAAACAATCCCCGCACTGGATACAGCGATCAGCTCGAAGTGCAACTTGACGTACTGAAGAGAGTGATTCAGGATTGTGGCACCACAAACAATGAAATGGACACCCTTTTAAAAAAATCGTCGTCCGAATTCCCGGGCCGTCATTCACAGCGAACCGCTGGACATTAAAGATGAGACCAGTCATATCCGTATTTGACACCATAATGAATAATGTAGGATTTCAATTTTAACAAGTCCACCCGTTTCTTTTTATTGAGGTTGAGTCCGAATTGTCCGGCAGCCGAAAATACGTCCTGCTGTTTTGCCTTGGTTGGCTTCGATTATTATCGTGACTTTTTGTTTGCCGGAAATAAGTTCGGCGGGAAGAGGATATTCCTCATCATAAAACATATTGCTCTTTCCGCCATTCCATGCAACGGTGGCAACGAGTCTGCCTTCCACCGTAATATCAAACTTCCGATCCTTATCATCTCCGATATATGTCAGCAGAAGGGAATTCGCCGTCCCTGGTTCAACTTTCATCTCGAAGGAGAAGTAGTTATCTCTCCGTGCTTCGCGGCCGGATCTTCCCAGCGCGGCGTCTATATACGATCGCTCGCTCGCCTGCAAGTGATGATCCCGTTCCGGCTGCATTTCCCCGATTCTAAAATTGTCAATGGTAATGTTTTCAATCTCGTTCCGCCGTTTCTTCTCAGCATTGTATTCCATTTGTCGTGTCTGCCATTCAACTGGAGTAAAGAAATCAAAATAGACGCTGTAATACTGATCGTACGTTTCATAGAATGGTTTGAATATCGGATTGACCGGATGTCCAACTCCCCTCAGTACGAACGTCAGAGCATCGTGCGCAACTGGCTTCAACCATGCACCTGCATTGTGATTGTCCGTGAGCAGAACCGGAGAGCCATACACTGGATCAGGCATTTCTTTTCCAAGTTGACCCGCCAGTACGATTGGCCCGAACAAAATTGCTATTCGATTGGGATTTTCCGGAATGCTTTCTGTATACAAACGCATCGGCATGACCAGTTCGATTCGGTCTTCATTCTTCCACGTACGATGCACGATGAAATAGCCGGAAGAATCTTTTATCGGAACAACTTGTTTTCCATTCACCTGTATGTGCACTCCATTGAACGCCCACTGAGGATTCCGAATGTGGAGTGGGAATGTCTTGGAAGCTTTCATCGCAAGTATTAAACGGACGGTATCGCTTTCCGGGAAACGTGTTTCCTGCTGCACAATGATATTGTTACTCTTCCAGTGCAGTTCAGATGGAATAAAAAGATTGATATACAAGCCGCCGTCAGTACCTTCATAATAAATGCTTTCTGCATACTTACTATGGTTTTCCATGCCGCTGCCAACGCAGCATGTGAATGTGTTGAACGGGTCGCTGAATTCTTTCTTTGTCCCCATTCTCAACGGAACAAAGTAGCACATCATGCCGTCCGTCGGATTTTGAGACGCGAGGATATGATTATACAGAGCTCGTTCATAGTAATCTGCTAATTCCTGCGACGGCTGCCAGCAGAAAAGATGCCGGGTTAGTTTGAGCATGTTGTAGGTATTGCAGGTCTCGCATGTGTTATCGCTCAGCCGGTCGTTGAGCTTTCTCGGTTTGCCGCAGTATTCATAACTGCTGTTTCCGCCAATGACATACGTATGATTGTGTACCATAGTCTCCCAAAAGAATGATGCAATAGTACTATCTTCTCTGGAACCGGTCAATTCATATCGCCTCGCAGTACCGACCGTTTTGGGAACATTTGTATTCGAATGCTTTCCCGGCATCGGATCAATGCGCTTTGCTAATTGTCCCAAAACAAACTCATCATGAAATTTGCGGGAGAGTTCGAGATACCTTTTGTTTCCGGTGAGTGCATAGATATTTGCGAGCACGTCGTTCATACCGCCGTATTCGCACGTCAGCATATGGAGGCGCTGATCATTTGTGAGATTCTTGAGAATTAGATCGGTCCAATCAGCAATTCCCAAAACGAGTGTAAGGGCTTTTTGATTGTCGCAATAAAGATAGGCATCCACGAGACCAGACATAAGTTTGTGAACAGTGTACCATGGCGACCAACCGCCATTCAAATCAAAACCGGATGATTTGATTTCGCCTCGAGCGACCCGCGCAAAGAGTGTGTCTTCATTCGGAATTGCTCCAATGTAGCCCGACTTTCTGGCGATCTGACATTGCTCAAGTTCCTCTATTATATAGTCGACCCGGCGCTTGAACTCCAGATTGCCCGTTCCTGCATACATCATTGCGCACGCCGACAAGTAATGCCCCAGTGTGTGGCCGGATAATCCTTCACTCTCCCAGCCGCCATAGACTTCTCCCTTCGTCGGCAGCCCAGCGTTTTGATGAAACCGATGCAATAACCGATCCGGTTCGAGAGATAAAAGAAAGACGGCATCTTTCTCCATTGCATTCTTGAAAGGACTTCCATCGAGCAATGTGACATCGCGTAGATCAAACGCGTATGCTTTCAGTGGTACAGCCGGCGTTACTTTCATCTTCGTTGTGTTTATTATCGGAACGTATGACTGGGCGAACGCTGAAGCCACACAAATGGCGATCTGGAGAATGAGAAAGAATTTCTTCATAAGATCTGTTTATCAGAAATTTTTGGACTGATCTATCATTAATAAGGTATCCATAAGAAATGTATTAAAAAGTATATTGCGGAACAAAATGTTGATTGAAGACCAGACTACATTTATTAATGAGTCACCGTCCACCTGCACCAGAAACGTATTTTCCTTATCTTGTGTCGAGTGCTTGATAATGATAAAATACTAGCTTATCATTGGCACATAATTTAAAGGCAGATCACCCCAATAAAGAAACAAAGTTCCAGACAAATCGTAGACTGATGCATCAGTTGGCTTTATACAATAATGAAAAAAAACAAACATATTATAGCACACCGAATCGGAAAAAGACGCAAAATTGCTATCATCTTTGCGGTTATAGCCCTTCTACCGGCGCTTTTTTTTACGGCTTATGAAGTAAACTCGTTAAGTTCAACGGAAGGATTGATTCAATCGATTTACAATAAACAGCTTGATGTCATTCTTTTTTCAATCAATCAGTATGCGCTGGATGTAGCCCAAAGCTGGTCGGGTGAGATCAACACATTTCTCATCACTTCTCAATCTCCACGTGTGAATTCTGCCACACAAAAATTTCTAAACAAAAGAGGGTCCGTTCAGGGAGTGTTCTATACCGATTCTACAGGTCATTCACTTTTACTCGTGACACGGCAGATAAAAGAAAAGGCAAGAGTCAATAAGGAGTTCTCGGTTTCTTCTCTGCAGAACCAATCAGCCACCATCGAAAAATTATTGCGCTATGCATCATCCGGTTATAGGAAAATCGAACCCGTCCTCATCGGAGATAGCAGTGCAGGCCAGAGTTTAGTGCTTCTCTTCGTCACTTCTTCTCGTTTCCCGGAGCAAAAAATAGCTGGCTTCGTGATCGATGCAAGATCTTTTCTTATCGAAGTCCTCCGGGCAAAAATCGAACAAGCTGCCGGCGAGGAATTTGTGCTTGGAGTGTTTGACCGCCAAACCCGCCATATGGTTCTCTCAACATCTCATGTTGAAATCCCGGAACTTCGGGAAACAAAAGATCTCTGGCTCTTTCCCGGGTACAGCATCGGCATCCGGTTAAAAGGAACCAGCGTTGAAAATATTGTCAGGAGGAGATCGGAACGAAATCTTATCCACATTGGAATTCTGGATATTCTTCTTATCGGAGCCGTGTGGCTTGTCTATCGCACGCTGAAAAAAGAAATGGAACTTGTGCGGCTCAAAGGCGATTTCGTGTCAAATGTTTCGCACGAGCTGCGAACTCCACTTTCCCTTATACGCATGTTCACAGAAACGCTCTCCATGAAACGTATACAGACGGAAGAAAAGAAACAGGAATATTATGAAACCATTCTTCAGGAAACGGAGCGGCTAACGCGCCTCATCAACAACATTTTGAACTTTTCCCGAATGGAAGCAGGAAAAAAGCAGTACCATCTTGAACCGACGGCACTGGACGAGATCGTCACCAGTGTTATGAAAACATACACTTCTCATCTGGAGCATGAAGGATTTCAATGTTCTGTGCAGCTGACAGAGAACTTGCCATCCATTCAAGCAGATCGTGAAGCTATTGCCGAGGCACTTATTAATATTTTGGATAATGCTATAAAATATTCTGCCGCCGACAAGTATGTACGGATCAAAATAGGCCAAACCAAGACTATGATCACCGTGGAAGTGGAAGACCACGGCATCGGCATCGACAAGCAGCACCATACAAAAATCTTCGAAACATTTTATCGTGTTTCAACAGGACTCACAAACAACATCAAAGGCAGCGGACTCGGTCTTTCTCTCGTCAGCCACATTATGAATGCACACGGGGGAATGGTTGAACTTGAAAGCGAACCCGGCAAGGGAAGCACATTCCGGCTTCTGTTTCCAATCGTGAACCGGTCTGATTCGACACACAAAGGATAATCACTATGGCACGGATACTTCTCGTGGAAGATGAACCCAAGATGCAGCGCGGGTTGCGCGATAACCTCGAGTTCGAAGGGCACGAGGTTACGGTTCAAGGAGATGGCAGCAGCGGATTGCAAACATTGCTCCGCGAATCATTCAATCTTGTTATTCTGGATGTCATGCTTCCGAAGATGTCGGGATTCGATGTCGTGCGGAAATCAAGAGAGAAGGGAATTCGCACACCCATCATCATGCTGACGGCGAAAGGCGAAGAGATAGATAAAGTACTTGGATTGGAGCTTGGCGCGGATGATTACATCACGAAACCATTCAGCCTGCGCGAACTCATCGCGCGTGTAAATGCACTTCTGCGCCGCGCGGTACCGAACGGTGCCAGCGATACGACGATGAACCTCGGCGATGTCGAGGTTCATTTCGCCAGTTACAGCGGTTCGAAACATAGGAAAAAGTTTTCCATGACGCCGAAAGAGTTTGAGATCCTGAAATATCTCTGGCAGCACCGCAATGAGGCCGTCAGCCGGGACGACCTGTTGACAAACGTCTGGGGGTACGACGAATCGGTCACGACGCGGACGGTAGATAATTTTGTTTTGAAGATACGGCAAAAAATCGAGGATGACTGTGCCCATCCTAAAATCATCATCACCATGCACGGTACCGGATACAAATTGATCGCTTAATTCCATGACAATCTTTTACAATTCCTGACTCCTTCATGACATCTTTGACCTTCTGTGGGCGTAACATATATCAGGTAATGAAACAGGAACCCACTCATTAACTTACAGGAGGATGTCATGAACAAGAAACAAATGGTACTGGCTGCACTGATGATAGGTGCATTAACGAATCTTTCACAAGCACAAACTTTTTTCCCTGTGCTCAAAAATATTTCCGCTGCAGATAAAGAACGGGTGGACAAGAGTTATGCGGCCTCATTGAGCGCAGAGAATAACGGCCTCAATGAATCGGCTCTTGCCGTCGCTGCAATGGTGAAGCTGGATCTCCCTGCAGAGAACTTTTCGATGATCAAGGGGGAAATTGATCGTCTCGTCACGAATGGCGCAACACCGGTGATCCGCTATAAAGCGTATCTGGCAAAAGCAGTGTTTGCAAATCCGGCAATGTTCAAAGAAGAAGCCACACATCAGTATAGCGACAGGGATGCATTTTTCAGCGCAATTGCTGAAAGACTAACCAAAACGTTATTAAGTTCCATCTAAACCATCGAGGATATCATGAAACAAGATGCAGCAATGATATTCAATTCTCTGAAATCACGATATCTCAATATGTCCATTCTTCTGTCGCTCGTGCTTGTCTCCTTCGCAGCGGCAGAAGATTGGCAATCCGTTCTCGACCTTCGCGGAAAATGGAAGTTTGAACTCGGTGATGATGAGAAACGCTCAAGCGTTGCTTTTAATGATTCGAAATGGGGTGAGGTCTTCGTCCCTTCCCCGTGGGAGGATGAAGGGTATCCCGGGTACGATGGGTATGCTTGGTACCGCAAACATTTCCGGCTGCCACAGGGAGCAGAGAATAAGACGCTTTACCTGCGCCTTGGCTGTATAGATGACATTTCCGAAGTCTATCTCAACGGAGAGATCGTTGGCATTACCGGAGATTTTCCACCGGATTTTAGAACCGCATATAATGTCGAAGTTATTCTCCCTATTCCTCAACGTCTTCTCAATGTGTCAGGAGACAATGTCATAGCTGTTCGCGTCTATGATGACCAACTTGCCGGCGGAATCGTGCAAGGCAAAATCGGATTATATGAATCGAAGACCTATCTTGCTCCTGAAGTTTCGTTCGCAGGCGAGTGGCGATTCAAGACTGGTGATTCGGAAAAATGGATAGATCCTTCATTTGATGATCATTCGTGGGATCAGATTTTTGCCCCGGCATACTGGGAATCCCAGGGATATCCAAGGTATGACGGCATGGCATGGTACAGACTGCACTTTAAAATACCCGCAGAACTCGAGGGAAAAACAGTGATCGTACTTCTTGGCAGAATTGACGATCTGGATGAAACATATATCAACGGAGAGGAAATAGGCAATACCGGAAGAATCCGTTCTAATCCGCGCCGGAGTAATCATAATAACGAGTATAGAGAATTTCGCGAATATACTGTTCACTCCGGCCTGCTGAAGGCAGGCATAGATAATGTCATTGCTGTCCGTGTATATGACGCTGGAGGAGAAGGCGGCATTTATGAGGGTCCGATCGGCATCATCTCGCGTGAACGATATAAGGAATGGAAAAAGAACCATTCTTGGAGAGAGAACGAATCCTGGAGAGGAAACACGGGTAATTTTTGGCAGAATATCTTTGATAAGTTCTTCGATGAATAGAAATATTTTTTGAATGGTTCGGAAAAAAAGCACCTATACCCTGCAACAAAAAAATCCCGGTTCTTGACGAATCGGGATTTTTTTTGTTCGGTCCATAGGACATCGTAACTGCAGCCATCTGGCGTGACACCGCTTTATCGGTGGACACGAGATTAAAATTCAGCACTTACTCCAATAGAGGGCAATATTCCAATAGACGCATCTTGTCCAGCTATCCCCGTACGTGTATTATATTGTGGAACATCGACTGGTTTTCTATTGTAGATATTTTGAATATCGATATACGTATCCAATGTCCAATTGCCAAACGACCAGCGCCGATCGATCCGTACATCGAGACTATGGTTTGCATCAATACGTTCCGAATTGTATAAACTTGTCAACTGAATTCCATTAGGAGCATAGGGTGTATAAGGCCGGCCAGTGTAAAATCGAAATTTGGCTCCAAATTCCCATTTCTCATTCAGTACGTATCCACCGCCAATATTGAGGATCCACTTCTGATCAAACGAACTTGGTCTGGTTATGCCGTCGAGCGCGGTAAATTCTGTTTCATTATAACTAATGCTTATTGTTCCATAACAGGGAATCTCGGATAATTTTTTCTGTGCTGACAACTCCAACCCATGCGCTTGCCCCCTTCCTAAACTTTCGAGCGGATCCAAACCAAAGGAAGCAAATCCCTCATCTGTTCCACCAAACCCAGCTCCGGTATTTGCCAGGACGAGATATGGGCGTGTAAGACTTACCGGATAATCAAAGTATTGTTTCACATAACCTTCAAGAGAGATTTTAGTATCAGTTTGAAGCATACAATCTGTACCAACAATGTATTGATCTGTACCGACGAACGACAGATTTCGATTCGTAGGATTTGCAACGAGCCAAATATAGGATGGCGCTTGATAATACCGGCCTGCGCTTGCACTGATATTCATAACCGGCGTAAGTGCATACGTGGCAGAAAAACGAGGAGCAACGGCAAATTTGTTTTCAATCAAATCGAAATAATCTACCCGGCCGCCGAGTGTAAGCCGCAAGAGATTTATATCCTGAGATACTTGAACATAGGCAGATCCTTTTGTTGCCATGGTTTTATAAAGAGC
>Ga0182017_10003204_pt1 | contig 12221 bp, 8 predicted proteins | sample 712E3DmetaG_FD_120492 | JGI IMG/M metagenome (GOLD analysis project Ga0182017, IMG submission 120492) | Permafrost microbial communities from Stordalen Mire, Sweden - 712E3D metaG | ecosystem: Environmental > Terrestrial > Soil > Wetlands > Permafrost | place: Sweden: Stordalen | collected... | reverse complement strand
GTCCCCATGCCGCGAGAAATCGCGCGCAAGGTCATCGCCGCCTTCCAGCAACCGATCACCACGGCGGCAGAAATAGAAGAACTCCGGCCGAGCGAGAAGAAAATCATTGAACTGCTGCGCTGGGGCTGCCCAACAAAGAGATAGCCAATCGCCTGGGGTTGGGTACGCGCACCGTCCGCTGGCATCTTGAGAACATTTATGGCAAACTCCACGTCAACTCCCGCACCGAAGCCGTGTTGAAGTTCCACTCGACGAAGTCTCAATAGGCAGTCGTACAAAGTCAGGGGGTTTCCATCGGGCTGTTGCCGGATGGGGGAAGAGCCTTGGACTGTTTTGCTTTGCGTCCGTCCTGTCGGCCGGCCGACTACTGGAGGCCGACGAACCGGCTTCTGGGAGGTGGTGTCCAATGAAAAAGAATCAAGGTTAAACTAGCAGATCTGCGTTGGTTTTGTAAAAACAACGGGCGCTAAAAGTGTTGGGCGGCGCTGGGAATTGCAGGCGATGGTTAAGAATTGTTCAGCCGTTGAAATCTGATTGAAAATCGCGCTCTTTCAGCGCACATTGCCGCCATGCAATCCGTTTTTACCGGGCCGGTCTATGTGGTGCGCGACAACATTGACACCGACCAGATCATTCCCGCGCAGTATCTGACGCTCGTGCCGACGATGCCCGACGAATACGAAAAACTCGGCAGCCTCGCACTTTGCGGCCTGCCCGAATCGCTCTATCCGGAGCGGTTCGTCAAGAGCGGCAAGCTCGACAGCGAATATCCGATTGTCGTCGCCGGAAAAAATTTTGGCTGCGGCAGTTCGCGCGAACATGCCCCCATCGCGCTGGGTTCGGCCGGATGTAAAATCGTACTGGCCGAAAGTTTTGCGCGCATTTTCTTCCGCAACAGCGTCGCCACCGGCGAGCTTTATCCCTGCGAAATCACCGGGCGCCTTTGCGATACGCTGAAAAATGGCGATGTGGTCACCGTTGACCTCGATGCGGCCACGGTCACCGTCAAGGCGACGGGCAAGGTTTTCAAATTCAAACCGCTCGGCGACGTCCGCCCGGTGGTGGATGCCGGCGGCTTGTTCAATTACGCGCGGAAAACAGGAATGATTCCGGCGCAGAAATGAGCCGATCGAATGTTCAGCGTTCGAGGTCGAACGTTGGATGTTCGATGTTCCGTTTGCTCCGATAAGCAAACATCGAACACTGAACATTGAACACTGAACATTGAACTCTGAACATCGAACCTTGAATCTGCTCCCCTGCCCTCGTTCGTTGAAGCTTTGCCCGGGCACGCTCAAGCTGTCGGATCAACAGTCCCTCCCCGTGTTCACCGTTCTCCAAAGCGACTCCGCGCCCGACCATCCCGAAGGCTACGCGATCACCATTGATCGCAAGGGCGTGAGGGTTGAATTTCGCGAGAATGCCGGTCTGCGGGTGGCCATGGCGACGATGCGACAATTGCTGCGGCAATACGGCCGACGTCTGCCCTGTTTGAAAATACGCGACTGGCCGGATTTTGCGCGGCGTGGTGTGATGCTCGACATTTCGCGGGGTCGTGTGCCCAAGCTCGAAACCCTGCTTAAGCTCGTCGGGCGCCTTGCCGATTTCAAAATCAACGAGCTGCAACTCTACACCGAACACACGTTCGCCTATCAGGAATACCCATCCGTCTGGCAAAGCTGGGGCGCGTTGACCGGTGAAGAGATTCGCCAGCTTGATGCACACTGCCGACAACTGGGCATTGACCTCGTGCCCAACCAGAATTCCTTCGGCCACCTGCAACATTTCCTGGAACATCCGCGGCTCAAAAAACTGGCCGAAGTTTCCCGTCCCTACGCCGACGCCGACGGGGAATTTGTCCGGCGGCCTTCCACACTCGCGCCGAATCATCCCGGCACCCTGCCCTTTCTGCGCGGGCTCTACGACGAATTGCTGCCGAACTTTTCGAGCCAGTTCTTCAACGTCGGTTGCGACGAGACCTGGGACCTGGGCCGCGGGCAAAGTAAAAAGCTTTGCGCGGCAAAAGGCCGGGGCCGCGTTTATCTGGATTTCCTCAAGCAGATTCATCGGGAGGTTTCCGCCCGCGGCAAGCGCATGATGTTCTGGGGCGACATCATTTTGAAATATCCAAAGCTTATTCCTAAGCTGGCTTTTTTCGGAACGCCGCCTTCAGGCGGCAGCAATTGCCGGACGAATTCGCCTCTGCCGCTTGAAGGCGGCGTTCCGAGTCTTGTCGCGCTGAACTGGGGTTATGAAGCCAATCACCCATTTGAAAAAGAAGCTGCAAAATTTGCCAAAGCGAAGGTGCCATTTTACGTCTGCCCCGGCACTTCAACCTGGCAGACGCTGATTGGGCGGCATGACAATGCACTGGCAAATATGCGCGCCGCTGCCCGGGCAGGACGCAAGCACGGTGCCATTGGTTATCTCATCACCGATTGGGGTGACGGCGGACATCCGCAACCGCTGGCCGTCAGTTACCTGCCCTATCTGGCTGGGGCATCGTTGAGCTGGTGCGCCAAAACCTTTGATGAGGCGAAGCTCATCCCGGTTTTGAACCGCGATGTTTTCAACGATCCGACCGGCAACTCGGCCAAAGCGGCGTTCGCCCTTGGCCGGGCGCATCGGAAGTTGAAATTCACCGTCTCCAACGAAACGCCGCTGGGAACCGTCATTGCCGCGCCGCCGCCGGAACAGCGTGAATTGTTTTGCCGGAACGGATTGAAACATTACGCGCGGATTTCCGGCAAAAATATTCGCGCCGCGCTGAAGGAAATTGAGAAACAAAGGGCGATTCTAAAACATGCCGGTACTCCCAAGGCAAAAATTCTCGCGCTGGAACTGGATTTGGCGGCGCGCATGGCTGCCCAGTCGTGCCGGTTCATGCTGTGGCAGCAGGCGCGGGTGGCGGGGAAAAATTCCGAGGCGAAACGCCTGGCCCGCACGGGCATCCGCGAATTGCGAAAACTGGAGAAGGATTTCAACGCCTACTGGCCATTGCGCAACAAGGCCACGCCGCAACATTGCTCGGCATTCTTGAAGTGGCGGATCCGGGATTATTTGTCTGGTGGGGCGGGCAGTCCTCTGCACGCCGCCGACGAAACAAAATAACCCGGCGCGCACGGAGTTCCTGAAACCAATTTCGGAAACGGAGGCCGTTTTTGTTTTGCCTTGAAATAAAGAAAAAAAAGAAAAACGTCACTTGCGCGGCTGGGCGGGTTTTGATTCAATCCTAAGCGTTCGGAAAGAAAACGCATGTAACCCAAATCAACAACCAATTTGCGTGGCTTCGGCTACGATCTCGATAGAAAACCACGAATTTTCATCCTCAAGACCGCCCGAGCACAAGTCCACCCGGGCGTGGCTTGGCATGCTTCTTGTGAAAGGCTTTTCGTGGTGCCTCAGTGAGGGTACTAGGTTCGCGCCTTTTAAGCTTGGGCAGTTAAGCAGAGTGAGTGGGAAAGACAGATAAAATGAAAAGAATTATCTTATTGGCAGTTTTAGTCGCGCTGTTTCAGACACAATTCTGCCGAGCTCAGGTCAGTCCGTTAGATGTTTGGACTTGGCGGAGCCCTTATCCCACCGGTAACGATCTGCACAATATCATTTACGCCAATGGCCAATTCCTGGCGGTCGGCGAATATGGCATTATTATCACTTCCCTAGACGGTGCCAATTGGAGTCAACGTTATTCCATGTCGGTTGGTTCTAAGCGGCGCTCTTAAAGACATTGCGTATGGCACCGGCCGGTTCGTGGCAGTGGGATACACATATGGTGTGGACATTATTTTGGTTTCGTCGGATGGTATCAATTGGACTCAAAGCTATTCCTCCACGAATGGATACTCTTTTAACAGTGTGGCGTACGGCAACGGACGGTTTGTGGCAGTTGGGTCTGGCGTTATTCTTACTTCGCCAGACGGTATCAATTGGACCCAAAGCTATTCCTCCACGAATGTATCTCAGCTTAATGTTGTCACATATGGAAGCGGCAAATTTGCAGCTGTTGGGTCCTTTACTGATTCTTTGTCTGGCTTATCGTACGGCACCATTCTTACTTCCTCAGACGGTATCAGTTGGACTCAGGATTATTTCGGCGCAGAGAACAGTTATCTTAATGGCATTACGTATGGCAACGGCCAGTTCGTGGTATTCGGGTATGTTTACAATACAACGACAGGCACACAAACGGGTATAATTATTACTTCACCAGACGGAATTATTTGGACTCAAAGCTATTCCTCCACGAATGTATCTTTCATTAATAGTGTTGCGTGCAGAAACGGCCAAATCGTAGCAGTTGGGAACGATTATAACGCCTATACAGGCTATTATGGCGTCATTCTATCTTCGCCAGACGGCATCACTTGGACTCAAAGTTATTCCGGCGTGGAAAACAGTTATCTCAGTTATCTTAACGGTATTACGTATGGCAATGGCCAGTTCGTGGCTTTTGGGTATGATAATAATGGTGCGCATATAATTACTTCATCAGATGGCACAAATTGGATCAACCAACAGAATACAAACTTTACTGTCAACCTCATGGCCATTGCTTGTGGCAATGGCCTATTTGTAGCGGTTGGTGGAATTGCAATTTATACATCACCCGATGCAGTAAATTGGACTCAAAAAAGCTACCAACAAACAACCGCTAATTTGGGCGCTGTCACATACGGCAACGGAAGATTTGTTTCCGTGGGATATGATTATAATTCTAACGTGGGCGTTTCTGTTGTTTCGCCGGATGGGGCTGGTTGGATTCAAAGCTATATGGGTACAACGAATAATGCTAATTATGGCAATACCTTTTCTAGCATTTGCTACGGTGGTGGCCAATTTATAACAGTTGGGTACTATATTTATGATCCGTATAACGGTATCCCAGTGGGAACCATTTTTAATTCGCAAGATGGTATAAATTGGATGCAAAGTTATTACGGTGAGGTAAACACTTCCCTTAGCAGCATTACATATGGCAATGGTCAGTTTGTGGCAGTTGGATACGTTTATGATACCACAGCATACTACAATTTCAGAAGTATGATTCTTGCTTCGTCAGACGGATTTAATTGGACTCAAAGTAATACCCCAACAAATGTAGATCAACTTAACGGCATCGCTTATAGAAGTGGCGAGTTTGTGGCAGTGGGATCCGCCTATAATTCTGCTACGGGAATTGGTAATAGCGCTATTCTCACTTCGCCGGACGGAATCAATTGGGACCAAAGGTATTCTTCTACAAATACTTCTCAAATTAGCTGTGTTGCGTATGGCAATGGCCAGTTTGTAGCATTAGGCGGAAGCACAGTGCTTATTTCTTCTGATGGCATGAACTGGACAGAACAAAACTCGGGAATAGTTCGTTATATTTCTGCTATTGCGTACGGGGATGGTCAATTCGTTGCCTCAACGATAGGGGGGCCACGTGGCCAGATTTTCACTTCGGAGGCTGGCGTGAATTGGATGCAACGTTTCTTTGGGAAAGGACGGCTGACCGGAGTTGGATTCGGTAATGGTAATTTTGTTGCAGTTGGATCCGGAGGCACAATCTTGGAATCAGGAAATGTCGCACCTGTGGATCCGAGGCCAGTCATTTTTGTGCAACCTACAAACCAAATTATCCAGCCTGGAACAAGTGCGCAATTCAATGCAGTGGCCGATGGATTTCCCCCTTTGTATTACCAATGGAAGTTTAACGGCAATCCAATTGCGTACGCAACGAATGCAAGCTTCACCTTCACCAACGCTCAATGGGTAACCGCCGGAAATTATTCGGTTACTGTCGGCAACGCGTTCGGTTCCACGAATAGCGCAATTGCCCAGTTGACGGTTTATACCAACTTGTTTGTTGGCCAAACCAACCAAACGCCGCCATTGGCCGGCAGCCCAACCATCCCCACGGACGCAAACCATTTCAAAGTGTTCAGCAATGGCAACTTTGTCAGCGGAATCGCTCTCGATCCCAATAAAAGCACCATTGTCCTGACGCATGGTTGGAAAGAAAGTTCAACCGCCTGGCCTCTGGACATGGCCAATAACATCCAATTTGAACTCGGTTCAAGCACTCCGAACATTGTGGCTTGGGATTGGACAACGGAAGCGACTGAACCGCTCCCTACCGCGGCGTTGGACACGCAAGGCCAAGGCTTTGTGTTGGGGGGGAATTTGACCAACGCCTTGGGGGCAAATTATTCCCAACGGATTCACTTTATCTGCCAGAGCCTTGGCACTCTTGTTAACGCAAGGGCTGCCAACTTCATTCATGCCAATGGATTTTCGTGGATGAATACTCAAATGACGTTGTGTGACGAAGCTGAGGTTGCCTGGGGTTTGATTGGTAATTCTTGGCAGACCTTGACAAGTCTTCTGCAAAATGATTTCTCACCGCAGCAAGATTGGAAACATCCACTGCCTGACCAGTGCGCTTGGGCGGATAATTACATCACGGCGGTGGGAATGCCGCACCCGCAGGCGGTGAATGTGATTCTAACCAATTTGGCTCCCGAATACAGCAGCATCCAAAACGACCTCGATTTTTATACTACTGCCGCTGGCATTATACTTTTAAAGTGGAATAACATTTTCGTGAATGAAATTACGGATTACCACAATTATTCTTACATTTGGTATAACAATACTATCAGCCAGATCAATAATCCGAATGACCCGCCATACCTGATGGGATTCCTCCGGTCGTGGGAGGGCGGTGGATATGCCGTCAGACCTTCAGCGAACACATACTTCATTGAATCCAAAAATTGCCCCCAAAGTTTTCCAAGCTATTCCGGTTACGACCCGGCATACAACTTGGTTCAAATCAATTCTGATCAAGCAAACCAATATCTCAATGGCAGACCTCAAAACTTGATTTCGCAGGTGGGGGTGAATCTGGTCAGCTCAACCGACAACATTTTGGCAAACAACGATAATCAGCAAGTTCAATTGCTAAACGGGCCAACCGTGAGTGCTTCCAGTCAGATAACGGGCCCAGCCTATGCGATGGCCACGCTGATTAAGTTGTTCACGACTTCATTGATCAACGGTTCTTTTGCAAATGGGCTGGTACGTCCGATGGGCGGGCCGGTGCCTCTAGGCGGTAGTGCCGGAAATTCTCCGGCTTACGTCTGGATACCAGTTACGGTGCCCTCAAACGCCCTGACAATGTCATTCAACTTTATGCTCCAAGGCAACGGCAATCAGGATTCGTTTCAGGTGGCGTTGAATACGAACAATCTGATGACTGTGGAGACCGTCCTGATTCAGACCAATGTCACCATGAACAGCGGAATGCTTGATGTCTCGCAATTTGCCGGCCAGCAGGCGGAATTATTTTTTGGCATCGTTGGGGGCACCTCCACCAACGCCAGTGTAACGGTTAGTGATATTTCGTTTTACATCGCCCTCCCGCCGTTGTTGCAAATACAAATGGCGGGGACAAATGTCGTTCTGACGTGGCCGTTGTCCGCAGCCGGTTATGTTTTGCAGTCAGCCAATCAACTCACTCCGCCGATTGCATGGATAACCGTTACGAATGTCCCTGAGATCGTGAATTTTCAATACACGGTCACGAACCAAATCTCCGGCGGAAGCCGGTTTTATCGCTTGGCAATGAATAGCGCCCCGACTTTGCAAGCGCAGATTTCCGGGAGCAGCTTTGTCCTTTCATGGCCGGCTTCAGCGGCGGATTATGTTCTTGAAACGAGCACTAATCTGACAGCGGCGATTTCGTGGACAACTGTTACCGACACGCCTGCGATTGTGAATCTTCAATGCCTGGTCACGAATCAGATTTCCGGCTCGGCAAGGTTTTATCGGTTGAAAAAGTAGCGTTAGGCGAGACGCCTAAAATTGGTTCATTATTCGTCAATATTTTCTGCCTCATCTTTGTCTTTCGGAAAATGCTTGAGGCGTTCCTTAGCCAGTCGTTCCAAGCGTCGCGCCTGAGTCAAGAGAGTCTGCCGAAGTCCTTTTGAAACCTTTCGCTCGCTGATGACGCGGGCAAGACTGGCAATGGTGTTTGCCCGGCGCGCGATTCGGATGTCTGGGTGTTTCCGATGCGGAAAAATATCGTCGGGGATGATACGCTGACGATAGCACTTCGGGAGCTTCACCGATGGTGTTGATCGCGGAGGCTTTTCATTGAGCACCGCGCCGAGCTTGGACTCCGCAACAACCTTTTCAAAAACGGTGGATTCAGCGCGGTCAAGATGCTCCTTCTGCTCCTCTGCATTGAGATGGCCCAAGTCTAGTGGCCAGACGCAAATTTCCGCGACCTCGAAAGGGTCGAGCACGTTCATGGCTACGGCATCCGTCCTTTGATTCGTCAGGTGACGGCCAATTCTGCTGCCAAGACCTTCAAAGGTCTGACCGACATATATGGGTTCGCCGTCGTAGTCGTAAAAGGCATAGACACCCCACTTGCGACCGCCAATTCGGTGACCACCGTCGTCGTGGCTGTCGAAGAATGACTTTATCTCCCTGCGAATGGACGCAACATCGGACGGAAGGCCAATAGCCTTCCCCCTACTTGCGTCTGGTTTTCCGGTAGGAGACCAGGCTTTCGGTTTTTTTTGCGATTTCTTGTGAGGCATAATCTTCTTCCCATACATGATTCAGATAGTTTCGGGCAAGCCATTCAATTACCGGAACGCATACCGCATCGCCAAATCCAAAAAGAGCCTGGTTGAGCGAGACGTTGATCGTAAAATCGTCAGCCCCCATCAAACGGGCACATTCACGCGGTGTCAGCAACCGCACTGCGAAGCGACCTTTCCCGGCGGCAAAAAGAATCTGTCTTCCACTTCCACCGCGTGGCGTTCGCAAACAACCGGCAATCCCGTCCGTGCGAAGTTCGGCCATTGATCGTTCTTTGCGAACGCGTCGAAACACCGTGCCATAGGCAATACGACTGCCTTGTATCATTGTTTCTGCTTCCGCTCTGTGCTTAGGACTCATCTGATTGAGCAAATACTCGGCGCGCTCCCGGCTCCACCACATTTGGGAATTTGGGGACAAATCTTGCAGGATGTCAGAAAGCTTGGCTTTTGTCGTCGGAAGCGGTGGAAGTTGCCGAATGCGCCAATTAATGTCCGCATTCCACATTATAAAGTCAGCCAGAGCCGGAGGACGGCAATCACTTTGGTAAAACTTCGGCGTCTCATTCAGCGCAGAAACGTCCGAGGTTTTTGTGGCAATCACGAATAGACGTTGTCGGCTTTGCGGGACAAAACGTCCGGCATCAATAATCAAGGCGTCTACCGCGTAGCCAAGGCGATTGAGAGCCAAAAGCGCGTCTCGGAAATCATTTCCGTCATGGGAGGTCAAAAAGCCAGTAACATTCTCCAGCAAAACCATCGGCGGGCAGCGTTTGTCCATCTTGGCCAGAACGTCGATAAAGCCCCAGAACGCTGATGACTGCTCGCCAGCCAAACCGGCCCGTGCTCCGGCTAGTGAGAGGTCGTTGCATGGAAAAGAAGCGGTGGCCAAGGCAATGTTTGGAATTTCACGCGCTTCCAATTTATGAACGTCACCCAAGACAAATTCGCTGCTGAGGCCAAATTGATCGCGATACATCCGCCATTTATCCTCGTCAATGTCGTTAGCGAAGGCAACTCGCCAACCCACCCGCTCCAAGCCAATGCGCATCAGGCCAATGCCGGCGAAAAATTCACCGAAAGTTTTTTCAGTTGGTATGCTCATGTTTGCGTCCGTATGTTTGCACCATTAGCCGCCCGCACTCAACAACGATTTCATGCGTTGTGCTGTCAAGCCCTGCGTTTTGAGAGAATGTCCCCAGATTCGAAGAACTCGCCATCCAGCCTTTTGAAGATGACGGGTGGTTGCATTATCTCGCTCCACATTCCGCGCAATTTTAAGCCGCCAGTATTGCCGATTGTGCTGCGGCATCCGGCAATGCCATCTGCACCCATGCCAGAAACATCCATCCACAAAGACAACCAAGCGTTCGCGGCGAAAAACGAAGTCGGGTTTGCCAAGCAACTTTTGGTTTCTTTGCCAGCCCGTGATTCCATTCGCCCGAAAGATGGAAATCAATTTTAGTTCGGTATCTTTGTTACCCTTGGACTTAATCGCGGCCATGATTTGCGACCGCTTTTTTTTGGAAAACATGTCAGTCATTCAACCTATTCGCCGTCTATTTACCCTTCACATCCCATGCGTCGCGGAGGCCGTCGCCGAGAAAGTTCAGCGCCAGCAGCGTCGTCACCAGCACGCCGCCGGGAAACGCAATCAACCACCAGTAAATCCGGATGGGATTGATCTGGCCGACGCCTTCCGCGATGAGCGTGCCCCAGCTTGCCATCGGCGGCTGCACCCCCAGACCGAGATAACTCAAAAACGATTCGTACAGGATGATGGCCGGCACGGTGAGCGCCAGATAGGTGATCACGACGCCAAATACATTCGGGATGATGTGCCGCGCCAGAATCCGCACCGGCCCGCCGCCCAGCGCCCGGCTCGCTTCCACGAATGCGCGAGTCCGCAATGACAAAACCTGTCCACGTACGATTCGCGCCATGGTCAACCACGACACCGCACCCAGACCGACGAACAAAAGCATCACCCGCAAGGCACCAGCCAGTGCCGGCGAGCTGCCGACGAAACGCGATTGCTTGAGCATTTCACCGAACGTGGTGATGAGCACAATCACGAAAATGACCGTTGGCAGTGAATAAAGCACATCCACGATGCGCATTAACACGCTGTCCACGCGCCCGCCCACGTAACCGGCGATGGCGCCCCACAGCACGCCAATGACGAGGCTCACGCCCGCGCCGACAATGCCGACCAGCAGCGAAATTTGCGCGCCGTACAAAATGCGGGAAAAAACATCGCGTCCATGCACGTCCGTGCCAAACCAGTATTGCGCACCCGGCGGCGCAAAGGCCGCGTCGGAAAGCTGGTTGGGATTGTGGACCTGCGCAAAAGTCCCGCCGGATATTTTGAGGATAACCGGCCAGGCGATGATGGCGAGCAGCAGAAAAACCAGATACCACGCGCTGATGACGGCGGCACGGTTTTTTCGAAAGCGTTCCCAAGCCCGCCGCCCGGGGCTGGAGGGCATTTCGGATTTCGGATTTCGGATTTCGGATTTAACGTCACTCATATTTCACGCGCGGGTCGAGCCGGGTGTAGGCGAAATCCACCATCAGATTCAGCCCGATGAGCAGCATGGCATAAAGCAGCGAAAGGCTGACGACGACGGTGTAATCGCGGTTGAGCGAGCTGTTGACGAGAAAGACGCCGATGCCGGGAATCTGGAAAATGTTCTCGATGACAAACGAGCCGGTCAGCAGGTCGGCCAGCATCGGGCCGGAATAGGAAACGACCGGCAGCACGGCAATGCGGAAGGCATGCCGGAGCAGCAGGCGGTTTTCGCCCAGTCCCTTGGCGCGTGCCGCGGTGACAAACTCGGATTGCATGGCGCTCAACATCCCTTCGCGGAAAAGGCGCGCGACTTTGCCGGCGAAGAACAGGCCAAGGGCTACCGGAGGCAAAATCATGTGCCACGGTGTTTCCCACAGGCCAACGGGCAGCAGCTTCAACTTGATTGAGAAAAACAGGATTAACAACGGCGCGACGACAAACCCGGGCACACACACGGCCAGTGTGGCCAGAAAACTGCCGGCATAATCCGGCCATCGTCCGCGCCGGGCGGCGGTGAAAAAACCGACGGGCAGGCCGACGCCCATCGCAAACCCAAACGCCAGCGCACCGAGCAACATGGAGACCGGCAGTCCCTGCGCGATGATGTCGTTGACCGTATGGTTGCGGTATTTGAGCGAGACCCCGAAATCGCCGTGCGCCAAATCGCCCAGATACCGAAAGTACTGCTTCCAGACCGGTTCATCGAGATGGTATTTCGCTTTCAGGGCGCGCTCGATTTCCGGCGACGCGGGCGCGCGTTCGCGGTCAAATGGCCCGCCGGGAGCGAGATGCACCAGGGCAAACGCCAGAGCGCTGATGACCAGCAGCAGCGGAATGGCGAAGATGAGGCGTTTGAGAAAATACATGATTCAGTCGAGAGTCGAGCGTCGAGGGTCGAGAGCCGGAGGCTTCGTGCGACGGAATGGAGTTTTTGAAGTTGGAACGAAAAGTGAACGGTTGATTGTCCTGGTTTCCTGCCAGACTTCGAGCTTTTCAAAACGGAATCGCGTTTTCATTTGGGCGCATCCGCGCACTGCCCCCGGAGCGCGGCT
>Ga0182017_10003203_pt1 | contig 12221 bp, 10 predicted proteins | sample 712E3DmetaG_FD_120492 | JGI IMG/M metagenome (GOLD analysis project Ga0182017, IMG submission 120492) | Permafrost microbial communities from Stordalen Mire, Sweden - 712E3D metaG | ecosystem: Environmental > Terrestrial > Soil > Wetlands > Permafrost | place: Sweden: Stordalen | collected... | reverse complement strand
GTGCACATCCTTCGTACACGCAGGTCATCCCCGCACTTGAACCCGTCCAATTCTCGGTGACCAGCCACCGGGGATGTTTTGGCGCCTGCTCCTTCTGTGCCCTCACGCATCACCAAGGCCGTATCATCCAGAGCCGGAGCAGCGACTCGATCATCCGTGAAGTAAACCGCATGACAAAGATGCCAGCCTTCAGAGGCGTCATCCAGGATGTCGGAGGTCCGACAGCGAATATGTACTGCCTTTCCTGCAACCAGTGGGAAACCAGTGGTGCCTGTGTGGATAAACGCTGCAGCCCGGCCTGTAAAAACCTCAGTACCAGTCATAAAGAACAATGCCGGCTGCTTACCCGGATTCGGGGGATATCCGGTATCAGACATATCTTCATCGGTTCCGGTATCCGGTACGATCTGGCCCTTGCCGACGATTCCGGGTACCTGGAAATGATCTGTAACTATCATATTTCCGGGCATCTGAAGGTTGCACCGGAGCATATCTCCCAGAAGGTTACCAGGATTATGAACAAACCGGGCCGGGAAATCTTTGACCGGTTCTGTGCACAGTTTGAAACCCTGCAGCAGGGTAAAAAAAAGCGGCAATATCTCCTACCGTACTTCATGTCCGGGCATCCGGGATGTACAATTTCTGATATGGTTGCACTTGCTGTCTATATCCGCGACCACAGCCTGTATACCGAACAGGTACAGGACTTCACCCCGACACCGATGAGTGTATCGAGTTGCATGTATTACACCGGTCTCAACCCATTTACCCTTGAACCAGTGCATGTGCCCAGAGGACAGGAAAAGAAGATCCAGCGGGCGCTTATGCAGTATCGCGATCCTAAAAACCATGGACTTGTTACTGAGGGACTCAGGATAGCAGGAAGGGAAGATCTGATCGGAAGCGGAAAACAATGTCTCGTGACGGGTGACGGCAAGCGTTCCGGTCGATTCGCGAAATAATTATCAGGATCAAAAAATGGATAATCTCCCGGCGTTTGCATTAACCGGATGTGAAGAAGATCTCTTAGATTTCAGTCCCGCCCATAATCGTCTTCAAACCGGACAATATCGTCTTCCTTGAGATATTCGCCCAGCTGTACCTCAATGACTTCGAGGGGTATCACGCCGGGGTTTTTCAACCGGTGCCGCATCCCGTTGCGGACAAATGTGCTCTCTCCCTGATGCAACAACCGGGTCTCAGTATTCAGAACCACCTCGGCAGTCCCGCTCACCACAATCCAGTGCTCCGAACGGTGGTGGTGCAGCTGGAGGGAGAGATTCTGGCGGGGCTGGACGGTGACTCGCTTGATCTTGTAGAAGGGAGTGTCCTCAAGTATCGTATAGGATCCCCAGGGACGGTATACCTTCCGGTGAAATTTGGTCACCTCCAGATTCCGTTCATTATACCGGCTGACCAGCTGCTTCACCTGTTCGGCATGCGCGGTATCGCAGACAAGCAGGGCATCTGCAGTGTCAACTACGATAAGATCGTGAACACCGATGAGACCGACTTGTTTTCCCGGTGCATGGACATAGTTATTGTGTGCGGTAAGGAACTCCGCCTTCCCGACATTGCCTTCCGGGTCGTGCTGTTCGACATCATAGAGTGCCTTGAATGTCCCGAGATCGCTCCATTCAGTCTCCAGGGTGACTACAGCCACCCTTTTTGAGTGTTCCAGCAGTCCATAGTCGATGGATATCGATTCAAGTTCTGCATAATTCACCGGTGTGTCGCTGGCAAATGCAGCATACAGTTCCGGCTGGTATTTTTTCAGTTCTTCAAAAAAGCAGCCCGTTGACATGAGGAATATGCCACTGTTCCAGAGATACCCTTTCTTTACATAGTCCTTTGCGGTTTTCGCATCGGGTTTTTCCTTAAATTCATCCACTACATTCCCTAATGCAAGGCGCTTTCCCGGCCTGATATACCCGTAGCCGGTATGCGGGGAGACAGGACGGATCCCGAATGTTACCAGGTTTTTTTTCGCAAGTGGCTCTGCTGCACGGATCTGGTCAAGGGCAGTCTCCCCCAACAGATGGTCACTCGGGAATACGACCGCAGTTGCTGTAGGAGAGACAGACCCGATACACTGCATTGCCCAGGTAATGGCCGGGAGGGTATTTTTGCCTGCCGGTTCGGCAAGGAGACGATCATCGGTAATCGTCTGTCCCAGTTCTTCGATCTGGTTTCGTACGAGATACCGGTGGATCTCGTTGGTTACGACATAGATCTCATCCGGTGCCGAAAGCCGGGCGGCCCTCTCAACGGTCTGCTGGAATAATGAATGGCCATCGAGCTGGATGAACTGTTTGGGATAATATTCCCGGGAAAGCGGCCAGAGCCGTGTCCCGACACCGCCTGCAAGGATGATGGATTTCATGGTATGTCCGTCTGTCCCGGGTTTTTTCCTGTCTGCTCCCGGGAATAATAATACATAATTCTGTCCGGAATCCCCATTTATAGAATTCGATCCCGCACCTATACAACGGGTCATGCGGCTGTTATAAGGCGATCGGCGGGGAAACGGGACCCATCCCCGGTGATTCTGTTCTCCGGTCAAAGAATTTACGAAGCCAGAGTTCTGTGCAGACGATGCGCCAAATCTCGGGGGAATATGCCGATTTACCGTCAAGGAATGCCAGATAATTTTTCACTACCGCCTCTGCATTCCAGTACGGCCGTGCCCGGAAATGGTCAGTACTGAGAACGTCGAGCACGAACGGGCGGAGTGTTTCTTTCATCCAGATCTCTTCCGGGGTGACAAAGCCCATCTTGTCCATCCGGCAACGGATGGATTCAGGTATGATACCCTTTACGGCATTCCGCAGGGCGATTTTCGTCACACCGTTCCGGATCTTCTGGTCAAGCGGGAGCGATGCTACGTATTCCACGAGCCGTACATCGAGATACGGGACACGCGATTCGAGGGAGAATGCCATCGAGTTCCGATCCTCGTAATGGAGGAGTGCCGGCAGGTTCGTGGAACAGAGCTCGCGCCGGAGCACATCGGCAAGGCTGCCGGCATAACGGTCAACCGGAGGAGCAGAAATGTTCAGGAGGTTTCGCCGGGTCCGGCGGACAAGGAGTTGTCGTAATGCCGAACTGAAAAAACCGCGGTGGATCCGGAGACTTCCCGCAATCTCCTGGAGCGCTTTACCGGCACAGAACGAGTGCATCAGCCCCCGGATATAGCTTGCCTGGTACGCGAGGTATCCTGCAAGGAGTTCGTCTGCTCCCTGCCCGTCGAGTACAACTTTCACGTTTTTCTGGGCAAGCCGCATCACACAATATTGTGCGTAGATGGAGAGAGAGCCAAATGGCTCGTCCTGGACCCAGATCAGACGGTCGATATCATCCCATAACCGCTCCGGGGCCGGCTCGGTCAGGTGGGAATCAACACCGGTTGCGTTCACAATTTCGTCAATATACCGGCTCTCATCAAATCGTTTATCGCTGAATACTACCGAGAAGGTTTTTTGTCGCTCGCTGACACTCGGAGGGGCCTCGTCACGGATAAGGTTATTGATGATGACGGTCAGGGTTGAAGAATCGATCCCTCCCGAAAGGCATGTGCCGACAGCGACATCGCTTCTGAGGTGGATACGGGTTGCATCACGGAGCAGTTCGAGGAAGCGATCCTTGTCCTGCTGGTCATGGGTCTCTGACTGGGGTGCGTCATTGATCCTAACCTCCCAGTACTGGTACGGTATATGTGGTCCGTCTTTTGTGACAATGAGCGCATGGGCCGGTTTCAGCTGGGATATGCCATCAAACATTGTCCGGGCCGAATGGTCCTGCACCCCCCATGCGAGATAGGTGCCCAGTATCTGATCATCCGGTTTCTTCCCGACATCCGGATGCTCAATAAGGGCCTTTATCTCGGATGCAAACAGGAATGATCCATTGATCTCGGTATAATAGAACGGTTTGATTCCGAACCGGTCCCGTGCACAGAAGAGCTGCTGTGTCCTTTCATCCCAGAGGGCAAATGCCCACATGCCATTGAACCGCTGGAGGCATCCGGTACCCCATTCCTCGTAGGCATGCAGGATCACCTCGGTATCGGATTGTGAATGGAAGCGGTGCCCTTTCTTAATCAACTCCTCGCGGAGCTCGACATAGTTGTAGATCTCGCCGTTGTATACCAGCCAGAGTGTTTTGTCCTCATTGGTCATCGGCTGGAGACCATCCTCGGAAAGGTCGATGATGGCAAGCCGGCGGTGCACCAGTCCCATGCAGCCCCGGATCTCTTTTCCCACGCCATCGGGCCCCCGATGAATAAGCTGCTCTGACATCCGTGCCAGCAGGTCCCCGTCCGGTACCCGGCCCTCAAAACAGTACTGCCCCGCAATGCCGCACATTATGGTAAAGGTGGGTGGCGCTGGATTAAAAAGATGTGAGGGGTTGTAAGGGAAGATTTCCTGAATAACCCGGGATTTGTCCCTTCAGTATCAGTCTGTCCTTTACGGGTGAAAAACATTACAGTTTTTTCCGGATATGCGGTTCAGGTATCAGCGAAAAACCCGTAGGGCATTTCCGGAATTACATCGGATGATTCCCAATCATCAGTAGAGAGACTGGTAATGACGGCGTTATATCCAGATGGATGTCACCAAGACTTACTCGCTCGAGAACGGGGACTTTACGGCGCTTAACCACGTCTCGCTCGATATCATAGAGAATGATTTCGTTGCAATCATGGGATCATCGGGATCCGGCAAATCGACGATGATGAACCAAGAGGAAATCCTCGATGTTCCCACAATGGGAAACCTCTATATCGAAGGCAGGAACGTAGCGAAGATGACTGAACTGGAGCGGTCACACCTTAGGTGCGATACCATCGGGTATATCTTCCAGAAGCTCTCCCCGATCCCCCTCCAGTCAGCCTACGAGAACGTAGAGTACCCGCTGATCTTAAAAAACAAGACGCACGACGCGACCCGCAACGCCGATCGGTTGCCTTTTTGATCAGGAAGTCAGGACCCTATCCCACATTCTGCCACCTCTTATTTTCTTCCGCCTTTATAGTATACGCGGTAGTCTGGCTCGGGCGGTGGCGATAGTCCGTTAAAGATAATAGGTAATAGGTCCTCAGAAGTTCAATTATCCCCGGTTTATGACGAGTATTTCGCTTCCCATATGACCGGATCTTATATAATGTCCGGGAGAAAGTATCTTATTAAAGGTGCAGAATTGCAGATTCGATGTTCTGAAAACTATGGCCACCAGCAGAGTTGCAGAAGACCTTTTAAAAATTTTTCTATTATATGGTTTTTCCTCCTCATATTTAGTATGATTATCTTCACCCCGGTATGCACAGGAGCTTCAGTTCCGGTGGCATCGTTTGTGTCGAATGTAACCGCAGGAACTATCCCGTTGAGTGTCCATTTTATTGATTCCTCAACAAATACCCCCACTTCGTGGTTCTGGTCGTTTGGTGATGGTGGCACATCCACGCTCCAGAATCCGACGTATACCTATACAAAGGCAGGGACGTACACGATTATTCTTGCAGCCACAAACGGGGCGGGTACTGATACGGTAACAAAGAGCGGTAATATCACTGCAAGCAAGTCAGCATCTGCGCCGGTTGCTGCATTTGTCTCGAATGTAACGACCGGCACGGTCTCGTTCGGTGTTCAGTTCGTTGACCTGTCAACTAACTCCCCTGCCTCTTGGGTCTGGTCGTTTGGTGATGGCAGCTCATCCACGCTCCAGAATCCGGTGCACACGTATTCGACCGCAGGTACGTACACAGTGACCCTGACTGCTACCAATGATGGTGGGAGCAGCACAGTTACCAAGACTGATTACCTGGTTTCCGATAAAATTGCCACGATCCCGGTCGCATCATTCGCGTCATCAGTAACCTCCGGGACGGCTCCCCTCACCGTCCAGTTCGTAGACTCCACAACGAACTCCCCGACCTCATGGATCTGGTCGTTTGGTGACGGGAACCTGTCCACCATCCAAAATCCGTCACACACTTACATGACGTCCGATACATATACAGTAACCCTGATTGCGACTAATGCTGCCGGGAGTGATACGCAGACCAGAACCAATTATATCATAGTCACCTACGCGACTCCCGTCGCCAACTTCACTTCGGATATAACTAATGGGACGGCTCCCCTCACCGTCCGGTTTACCGATACATCGGAGAATTCCCCGACAACATGGAGCTGGCAATTTGGCGATGGCGGGAAATCAACCAACCAGAACCCGACGCATGAATATACAGATACGGGAACGTACTCGGTTTCCCTGACGGCGAAAAATTCCGCAGGTAGTAATACCACGAAAATGACCGGGTATATCACGGTAACTTCTGTCAGCTCACCCGTTGCATCGTTCACCGCGGACATGACATCCGGGATGGTTCCTTTTACGGTCCGGTTCAATGATACCTCCTCCAATACCCCCACGTCATGGCTCTGGTCGTTCGGCGATGGTTCGTCAAGCACGGAAAAAAACCCGGTCTATACTTATACAAATACCGGTAACTATACCGTCTCTCTCAAGGCAGCCAATGACGGGGGAAACAGTTCCAAGACCGCGAGCAACTTTATCACCGCACTTTCAGCGGACTCGAATACTCCGGTGAGAACGACAGCTGCAAGCGAGGAAACCACGGTCGGGTCAGTCCCGACCAATACGGAGCCCGCCCCGGTCGTGACCGCTGAGACGGTCGTCCCGGCAGCTAAGTCCTCTGCCTCCTCCTCATTCATATATGTTATCGCAGGAATCCTCATTATCATTGTTATCGGCGCTGGTGTGGTCCTCTATCTCCGCCACCGGCCGAAAAGGGGACACCGGAGGGGTGGCAGCAGCCAGTTGTGAGGGAGAAATCCCCGCCCGTTACCCTTTGACAGGATGCCTTGACGAGGATATGCAATGGAAACGAATAAAGGGCAGCCTGAATCCGGGCAGGTACAGGTTCCGGCAGTATCCTACCGTGACTATCCTGTCCGGAGCCGGACATAATGAGAGGGTGTTACCCCTCACTTCCCTATTCGGTCAGGATCCGGCCAAAAATATCGTGAAAAGGGAAAAGCATACCAAGTCAGTCGGGACCCCACTCCCTTGCGAGAGAACCCGCGACCTGCTCCATGGTTACCGGCAACGTCTTCTCGAACGGGACTGACCAGCCGAAAATAATTGCGTCAACGATCGCCGTTCCCCGGATAGTTACCTGAACCCTGCCGTTCGTGACAAAGGTCGCGAGTGCACCGATAAGGGCGGCATTCTGCGAGGTTGCCGGAATATGAAGCAGCGTGGCGCTGTTCCCGGCGATCTTTACCCGCCCGGTATTACCGGAAACGAGCTGCTGATCCGTGTGGCCACAACTGCACAGGATGGTAAACGGGAGTTCCCGCAGGGTGAGGCCCAGGGGGTTGGGGTTCTGCAAGCGCATTGCCACGTCAAGGTCGAGGGATGAGAGGGAGACCTTCCGGAGCCGGATATCTTCGAGCGTGACAACCGGATCCTTCAGGACAGGCATGATAAGAATGTTCGTTCTCAATCCCCAAAAGGCTGCCAGTCCTTTTGGTTCTTCCCAGTACCCGCGTTCATTATCCATTAAAAGATAGCCCATACCGGGATCTCTCCGGATGCTGAATACGGGACAGTCAACCACAAAGCACTCTATCCATTCTACCCAACTATGGGGTATCATGACACTTGATGCGTTTTTTTACCAGGTGTTCGAGTTCCTTCCCCGGCAGGGACCCGGCTGCACGGGTGCAACAAAGAACGCCTGGTCTCTCCTTCCACCCCTCCCTGACGGGGCACAGATCCTCGACATCGGGTGTGGGAGCGGCACCCAGACCCGGGACCTTGCAGCGCTCTCGACCGGCACGATAACCGCCGTGGATAACCACCAGCCGTTCCTCGATACCATCAGGGCACAATCCGGAAAGGATGGTATGGACGGGCGGATCAAGACGATCTGTGCTTCGATGGATACCCTCCCGTTTGAGCCCCGGCAGTTCGACCTTATCTGGTCCGAGGGGGCTATTTTCATCATCGGGTTTGAAAAAGGCCTGAGGACATGGAAACCGTTCGTGAAAAAAGGCGGATTCATCGTTGTCTCTGATGCCGCGTGGTTTGAACCAAATCCCCCGCAGGATCTTGTGCAGTGGTGGGAGAGGGAAGGGTACATTCCCGGGACGGAGGACCAGCTTAAGGAACAGGTCAGGAATGCCGGGCTTAATCTCCTTGCCACGTACAGGCTTCCCGAAGCCGGGTGGTGGGAGCACTACTATGTCCCGATGCTCGCCCGGATAAATCAGCTGAGGGGAACGCAGGGGTCCGATCCGGCATGTGCGGCTCTCCTTGATTCCTTCGAGGACGAGGCTGAGACCTACCGGAAATACAAGCGGTACTACGGCTATACGTTCTTCATCATGCAGAACCCGTGACAACATTAACAGGTTAGTCCGCGATACCCGGTCTACTTCGTGCAGCGGGATAATTTCGGTTTGGAAGAGATCGGGCGCCCAAAGACCATCACCAGCACTTTCAGGTATAGATGGAGGTGATTGAACGGGGAAGTAATTATCAGTACGATCACGGACTGGAAAATGTCTGAACCCCTTACCTTTTTATCTCAGCTTCAGGATTCTTATTGCCAGCCACGCTGCATTATCCCCGTTATCGACACCGACACAGGCAACCGGCACACCTTTTGGCATCTGTGCAATGGCAAGGAGGGCATCAAGCCCGTTGAGCGTCCCGCTGACCGGGACTCCGATCACCGGCCTATCGGTTTTTGATGCGATAACGCCGGGCAGGGCTGCGGAGAGGCCGGCGATCGCGATGTAAATTTTTACATTACTTGTTTTAATGTAGGCATCAAGCTTGTCGGGGTCGCGATGTGCCGAGATTATTTGGGCATCATACGACACCCCGTTCTCGTCAAGAACCTTTTTTACCCTGTCCGTAATCTTTGCGTCCGATGCGGATCCCGAGATGATTGCAACGTCTGCCATGTCAGCCATCCAAACATATATTGTGCTTATCCAGATATACTATGAGCAGATCTACATGGAAAAAGAACTTCTCCTGATGCTGCCGGGCCCGGTTCCGATACCGGAACGGGTCAGGTTTGCAATGTCGCGTCAGGCAATAAACCACCGCAGCCCCGAGTTCGGTGCCGCGTATGCCGACTGCGTGCGGGTACTCAAGACCGCATTTGGTACAACAAACGACCTCTTTGTCATCAGCGGGTCCGGCACTGCCGGCATGGAAGCCGCAATTGCAGGAGTAGGACGGGACAAGGAGATTGCCTGTATCGTCAACGGCAAGTTCGGCGAGCGTCTCTATAAGATAAGCCAGCGCTATGGAAAGGCCCATGAGATCAAGTCCGACTGGGGTACCCCGGTTAATCTTGAGGCGCTTAAGGCGCAGCTCGAGACAGGTGCGCAGATTGTGACCCTCGTCCACAACGAGACTTCTGCGGGTATCAAGAACCCGGCCGAAGAGATCGGGAAGCTCTGCCGGAAACACGACGCACTCTTCATCATGGACGGCATCACCTCCATCGGTGGCGACGTTGTCGAGGCTGACAAGTGGGGTGTGGATATCGCCATCACCGGCTCCCAGAAGTGTTTTGCTGCACCCGCGGGCCTTGCCATGGTCTCGGTGAGCAAACGGGCATGGGAACGCGTGACCAGGAACCCGCCCTATTACCTCGACCTCGCCGCGTACAAAAAGAGTGCAAGCGGAACACCGATGGAAACACCCTATACCCCGGCCGTCCCGCTCTTCCTTGCCCTGCGCGAGTCCTGCCTGATGATCGAGGAGGAAGGCCTTCCGGTACGGATTGCCCGGCACAAGAAGATGTCCGGGGCTGTGCAGGCTGCGGCGAAGACATGGGGCCTGTCGCTCTTCCCGAAAACGGACAAGCTGCACAGCTGCTCATCCACCGTAACCGCCATCGAATATCCCGCCGGGGTCAGGGACGATGAGATGCGGGGCATCATCAAGAAGATGGGGATCGTCATTGCCGGCGGCCAGGACCACCTGAAAGGGAAGATCTTCCGTATCGGCAGCATGGGTGCAGTCAGTGCACCGGAGATCCTCGCCACCCTTGCAGCCACCCAGCATGCCCTTACAAAATGCGGCTTCCAGCGCAAAGGCGACGGTGTTGAAGCAGCCGCTGAGGTGCTGGGATGAGAGTGGGCGTCGCCGACACCACGTTCTCACGCGTCAACATGGGAGCTATCGCTATCGACGAGCTCAAGAAACATGCCAGTGTGGCAATCGAGCGGACAACGGTACCAGGGATAAAAGACCTCCCTGTTGCCTGCAAGAAACTGATAGAGGAACGCCGGTGCGACATCGTCATGGCGCTGGGCATGCCCGGGGGCAAGGACAAGGATAAGATGTGCGCCCATGAGGCCTCGCAGGGCCTCATCATGTGCCAGCTCATGACGAATAAGCACATCATCGAGGTCTTTGTCCACGAGGACGAGGCAAAGGACGCATCGGAACTGGCGTGGCTTGCCGAACAACGTACCCGCGAGCACGCGGTCAATGCCGTGAAGCTCGTGCTCTACCCCAGAGAACTCGAACGCGAGGCGGGCACCGGGCAGCGGCAGGGATTTGAGGATGCCGGCCCTGCACGCCGGTAAAAGCAGCGTAAGGATTATTGACCCAATACAAGAGATGATAGAGTATGTGTGACACCAACCCCATAAAACTCGGATTTGTTGTTGCGGAGTTCAACCGCGACATTACCTACATGATGGAGATCGAAGGCCGCGAACATGCAGCATTCCTTGGCGCAGAAGTGACCGAATGCCTCTACGTGCCCGGCGCATATGACATGCCGCTTGCGATAAAAAAGATGCTGACGAACGGAAAAGTTGACGCGGTTGTCACGATCGGCTGCGTTATCGAGGGCAATACCCAGCACGACCAGATCGTGGTCCAGCACGCAGCCCGGAAGATCATCGATCTCTCGCTTGAGTTTGGCAAACCCGTCACGCTCGGTATCTCCGGGCCCGGTATGACACGCCTCGAGGCGAACGAGCGGATCGATTATGCCAAGCGGGCAGTTGAATCCGCCATCAAACTTGTCAAGCGATTGAAATGAAGCCCCTGTCGGAGAAGATTGCCGGCGTTGTCGAATCGGCAACAATCGCGATCTCCAACAAGGCAAAGAAAATGCAGCGGGAGGGGATCGATGTCATCAGCCTGTCGATCGGCGAACCCGACTTCGCCACCCCGCAGCATATCACGGACGCCTGCATCGATGCGCTGCGGCGGGGCGAGACCCATTACGCCCCGAGCAATGGCATCCCCGAGCTGCTGAGTGCGATCAGCGAGAAGATCACAAACGAGAACAAATTCCCCTGCACCCCGCAGCAGGTGATTGTGGCCTGCGGTGCAAAGGATGCCATCTACGAGGCCTGTGAGGCAATCCTGAACCCCGGCGACGAGACGATTCTTCTCACCCCGGCCTGGGTCTCCTACGAGCCCTGCGTCCAGATTGCCGGCGGGAAGATCGTGAAGCACGCGATTAACTTAAAGACGTTCCAACTCGACGACTCACTGCTGGAACGGGTGAATCCAAAGACGAAGATGATTGTCGTTAACTCCCCCTCAAATCCCACCGGCGCTGTTTTCGATAAAAAGTCCATGAAACTCGTAGCAGATCTCTGTGCGGACAATGATATCTACGCCATGTCCGACGAGATATACGAGAAAATGATATATGGCAAAGAGCACATTTCACTCGCCGCCATCGGGGACATGGCCCACCGTACCATCACCATCAACGGGTTTTCGAAGGCCTATGCCATGACCGGCTGGCGGCTCGGGTACGCGGTGGCCCCGGTCGAGATCATCCGTGAGATGTCCAAGGTGCAGCAGCACTCGATCAGCCAGGCAACGACCTTTGCGATGTGGGGCGGGGTTGCGGCGCTCAGGGGCGACCAGTCCTGCGTCGAGGAGATGCGGAAGGAGTTCGACCGGCGGAGGAAGTATGTTATTTCTGAACTGAACCAGATGGGCTACGAGACCGCACCGGCAGACGGGGCGTTCTATGCGTTTGTCAAGGTTGCCGGTGACGATATGGATGTGGCCACCCGCTGGCTCGAGAAGGGGCATGTTGCGGCAACCCCGGGTAGTGCGTTCTATGCGCCGGGGTGGATCCGGCTGTCGTACGCAACGTCAATGGAGAATCTCAAGGAAGCGATGAGGCGGAT
>Ga0182017_10003200_pt1 | contig 12228 bp, 10 predicted proteins | sample 712E3DmetaG_FD_120492 | JGI IMG/M metagenome (GOLD analysis project Ga0182017, IMG submission 120492) | Permafrost microbial communities from Stordalen Mire, Sweden - 712E3D metaG | ecosystem: Environmental > Terrestrial > Soil > Wetlands > Permafrost | place: Sweden: Stordalen | collected... | reverse complement strand
GTTGAGGCAAAAAGACATTTGCAGAGTTTATTGAAATAACAATCAAGAGTTAGTTCTAGTTTTCGTAACTATAGCGTCTCATAAAGGGAATGATTAATGTTTTTCTGGCTATTTTTTGAAGCCTTTCTAGTTCATCTTTAAAAATAACTTCTATTGGAAAATGATTAAAATCAATAGCGCCGATTGGTTTTCTTTTTTATTCTTTGGATTTGCTGCAGTACTTGATTCAGATATTGTATATAGTTGGGTTGTAAATTTTGCGTTACGTTCTGCGTAGTCATAAGTTTCTGGATCATCACAAAGAAAGGATGGTGTATTATTATCAAAAACTTTCAACAAGTCAATGACGAAGAGAATTTATGATCATTCTCTTTGTCAATAATGGTTTATTCTTATTTCTTTACCCAGACATGGGTGATTTCCCCAAATACGTATTTGCGATAATCATTTTCTTCTTTGTAAGCTTCGTTTATATACTCTTTAGCTTCTTGTGTGTAAAAATCATCGGGATTGGGGGTAGTAATTTGCGTTAATTTACATTCAATAATTAGCCTGGCTTCTTTGAAAGACATATCTCCGGAAGGAGTTTGAACACTGATCAATTCAACTTCTTTCATTTTCTTACTATGTCTTCCGGATTTACTTCCCAAAAAGAGCATTTGTTCCTTATATTCATTGGGAAAGTAAGATAGCGTATAAGTTTGCTCTTTTAGAATCATTTCAAGCGTATAACGGTCTGCACGAAGAATACACCAGGTAGTGGGTTTTTTAAAAAGAACCGCCAAACCACCCCCACTGCCTATCATGGAATTATAATGATCTTCCTTCCCCGCAGTAATAGCGAAAAAATCTTTTCCTGCTAACGTACATACGTTGTCGCTTATCTCTTCCGGAGAAATTTGTCTAAATAATTGATCAAAATTCATCTCTTTGACATTTACATGATTTGTTTTTTCTTTCATTTTTCTCCTTGCAAGTCTATTCAATTCATAATATTAGTATATTATCATGTAAATTTGCCCATAATTAGATCTTTCCGCGTGCCGTAAAATGGCTCTGGGCAACTAGCTTCGAGTGTTATATAACAACTACTCGATAGATTTCTCCAGAGTGAGGACATTTTTTATTTTGATTGAAGAACCATCGAACTCAATAATACCCTCATCGCGCATTAGACCCATCTCTCGTGAAAGTGAAGGCCGCGGCATCATCAGATAATCAGCCAATTCATGCCGTTTCATCGGAATTATAAATGTAGCATTTCTATTCATCCGGTACATATCCAATAAATACCTGGCTACTCTGCTCCTTATGTTTTTAGCCGAAAGGTATTCAATTTTCCTGTTCAGCATTAACGCACGATTAGACAATATTTTCAGCATGTTCGTAACCAGGGTGCTGTGAGAAGCGCAGACGTTAGAACAAGTCCCAAGTATTTTGTCTGGAGGAAGAAATAATAAAGAGCTGTCTTCCTGGGCGATAACCGTTACCGGCCAAACCTTGTTATCAGAAAAAGCAACCATTTCGCCAAATATCGCGCCTGCATTTAAAATATCCATAATAATCCGGTTGCCGGAATAAGTTTCTTTGGTTAAGGCAACACTGCCGCTCGCGACTATACCAACGCCCTGGAACGGAGTTCCATAAAGGGCCACAATCTCCCTTTGTTTGCAGCGTTGAATCCTGGGTTTTAGACATTCCAGCATTATATTTAGTGACTCGGGGCTTATTCCCCGAAAAAGGATGGAGGCGTTTAGTACTTCGTTCCATTCCTGATACATTGCAAAATATTCCTTAAATTGGTAACAGGTGTTACCGCTTTCTGTTTCCAATTGTATTACATTATGAGTATCAGAACAATATTATGAACGGATAAGGAGCAATAAAATGACTGAAATGTTTTGTTTCCAGTGCGAACAAACAGCCAAAGGAACCGGTTGTACAATAGGTGGAGTCTGTGGGAAGAAACCAGAAGTAGCAGGTAAACATGATGAATTGACCGCTGCCCTAATCGGGTTGGCACGAGCCGCCGAAGGTAAGAATCATAATAAGAGCACCGATGAATTGGTGATGCAAGGCCTTTTCACGACAGTAACTAATGTAAACTTCGACCCTTCCAGAGTAGACGAACTGAAAAAGAGGGCCGAAAGTGTGAAGATAAAATTTGGCGATGCTAAAGATTTCGACCCGGCAACTCTTTTCCATGGCAACCAGGACGTTGTATCTCTCCGCTCAACCCTGCTTTTTGGACTGCGCGGGATGGCTGCTTATGCCTGGCATGCCCACGTTCTGGGAAAAGATAACCCCGAAGTGACAGAAGGACTCTACAAAGGATTAAGAGCCGTAGGACAGGATCATAGCGTTGAGGAGTGGCTTTCACTGATTATGGAATTAGGCCAGATGAATCTGAAGTGCATGGCCCTTTTGGACGAAGCAAATACATCAACCTATGGGCATCCGGTGCCGACCAAAGTCAGCATGAAAGTGGAGAAAGGACCTTTTATCGTCATTACCGGCCATGACCTGCTCGATTTAAAAGAACTGCTGGAGCAGACCAAGGGTAAAGGCATTAATATCTATACCCACGGGGAAATGCTACCGGCTCACGGGTATCCGGAACTGAAGAAATATCCTCAACTTAAGGGTAACTACGGTACCGCATGGCAAAACCAGCAAAAAGAATTCAATGATTTACCGGCACCAATTTTCTATACTACCAACTGCCTGATGCCCCCGAAAAGCACGTATTCTGACAATATTTTCACGACATCCGTTGTTGGTTATCCCGGGTTGAAACACATATCCGAAAAAGATGGGGAAAAGGATTTCTCTGCAATTATCAAAAAGGCTATTGAACTTGGTGGTTGGAAAGAGGATAAACAGTTTACTGGAATTAACGGCGGGACAGAAATGACAACCGGTTTTGCCCGCAATACTGTTATGGGAGTAGCCGATACCGTGATATCAGCTGTAAAATCTGGAGCTATCAAGCATTTCTTCCTGGTGGGAGGATGTGACGGTGCCAAGCCTGGACGTAATTATTACACTGATTTCGTCAAAAAGACTCCGGCGGATACGGTCATCCTTACCCTGGCCTGCGGCAAATACCGTTTTAATGATCTCAATATTGGAGAAATCGGGGGTATCCCGCGTTTGCTGGACATGGGGCAGTGTAATGACGCGTATTCTGCAATTCAGGTTGCAATCGCTTTAGCTGGTGCTTTCAATTGCAATGTTAATGAACTCCCGCTAACCCTGGTGCTTTCGTGGTATGAACAGAAGGCGGTTATCATCTTGCTCACACTGCTTTCGCTGGGTATAAAAAACATTTACCTGGGGCCGACCCTGCCTGCATTTATCTCTCCCAACGTACTGAAAGTGCTGGTGGACAAATTTAATATCAAACCGATATCGACCCCTGAGGCGGATTTAAAAACAATTCTCGGATAATTAGATAAAAAGTTTTTCACAAGGTGTCGGGTGGAAGAATAAGCGATGGAACTAAGAATTATACTGAGGCAAATTTAAAGGCCAAAATATAAAATGAAGCAGCTCCGGTGTTCAACCGGAACTGCTTTAATAGGCCCACATTTCGGATTCAAATGTTTTTGTTATTCTTTACTACTCCATTAACGCCTATTATAATCTCTTCAATTGGAATCTTTTTTCTGCTTGCCTCAATAGCTTTCTTGGCGATATAGACCAGACCACCGCAACAGGGTACCTCCATGCGTAGTACCTTCAAGCTCTTGATATCGGAATCCCTCAAGATAGCAGTCAACTTTTCAAGATGAGCTTCAGCATCATCCAGCTTGGGACAAGCTATCAATAAGGCATGATCTTTGAGAAAATCCTGATGGAAGCCAGCATATGCAAAAGGCACGCATTGCGCAGTTAAAATGACATTAGCGCCCTTTAGAAAAGGCGCCCGGGGAGGAACCAAAGTTAATTGCACCGGCCAGTGACGCAAAGCCGAAGGCTGAGCACCCTTTTTCCCGGGAGTCTCGACCACAGTTTCGTTGGTGAATTGAATCATTCTTGAGCCGGGACAGCCAGATAAAGTGACTTTCGTCTTTTCAAATTCACCTGCCTTGGTAGAAGGACGAACGTTTGCCAGTTTTTCATCATCATGAAGTTCTATTTCATGTAGATGATCTTCTGCTTCCTTCTTGTCGAAATTTTCCGCGGTTCTTTCTTCAATTACTATCGCCCCTGTCGGGCATTCACCCAGGCATGCGCCAAGTCCATCGCAATAATTCTCGCCGATTAATTTTGCTTTGCCATTAATCAATTGCAATGCGCCTTCAGCACATTTAGTAGTGCAGGCGCCGCAACCGTTGCATTTTTCCTCATCAATTCTGACAATTTTTCGTACTGTTTTAGTCGCCATCGTTTTAATCCTCAATCTGTTTATCCAGGGGTTTTTCTTTTTCGGCTTTTGTTTTAACCGAGTTTTCTTTATCACCCATTAATGCCGTCCACCTCTCTTCTCCCAGACACTGTCTGGCAGCCGAACACCATTCAATACACGTAGGCAACTGCTCTTTGAAGATCATCGTACCGCATTTCTGACATTTGATACGAGTCTCATCGGAGAATATTTCAACCTCCGCACCACATTCAGTGCATTTGAATAACTCCACCCTGAGCTTTCTCATATCTTGTCCGGGACACTTGCTGAACATTGGCGTTGCTCCTTAATCAGGAAATTGACTTAATGAAATTATCATAAGGCATATTAAACGGAAACACTATGACATAAATCATAAAAGTAATTTCCCCAAAACTACTTAAAAAGGTCACTTGTTTCGAGTAAAAAAGCAGACACACTGACCGGAATGAAACATAACTAAATCCTTCCAAACAGAGTGAGACATAACACCCAAATGATTTAAGGTCATTACTTTTAAATATTGGTGTGGGATGATGTTCCCATAACTCGCGAACATTTTCTTATTTGTTTTTACAGGCCTTGAATAGTGTCCATTTATAAGAGGATATTGTTCATCAGGAATCATTCAGTAAGAATTACGTAATTTTCAGTATTTATGCGATAATACCGTATCATATATAATATATTCAGGAAAATCAATCCGGCGGGAAGTAGTGAAGCAATATTATATTAAATCTGAATAAGTAACACCCTCACTTAGCCTCTTCCGTCGAGAGAGAGGGACATTTCCAGTTATTCTTACATTGTAATTTTTTAAACAAGCTGCGCTTGCCTTTTTCCATTTTCTCCCGTTTTCTAGTACAATTACATATTATGCATGAGAGCATTACGCCTATCCGCCAGCAGTACCTGCGCATCAAGAAGAAATATCCGGAGACGATCGTCTTTTTCCGCCTCGGGGATTTCTACGAGACGTTCGATGAGGACGCCCGCATTGCCTCGCGCGAACTGGAGATTGTCCTCACTTCCCGGGAGATGGGCAAGGGCAACAAAATCCCCCTCGCCGGTATTCCTTACCACGCCGTGGATAACTACCTGGCCAAGCTGATCAATCGCGGTTACAAAGTGGCCATCTGCGAGCAGCTCACCAAATCCGGCGCCAACAAGGGTATCATCGACCGCGACGTCATCCGCGTGGTCACACCGGGTACCGTTGTCGAGCCGCTTTTACTGGACAGTAAAGCCAACAATTATTTGACCTGTCTGGTGATTAACGGTGATTTAGCCGGAATTGCCTACGTCGATATCACGACCAGTGAATTCGGCACTACCCAGCTTCCGTTGAGCCGTGTGCGCAACGAACTGGAACGCCTGAAACCGCCCGAATTAGTTGTCCCGCAGGATATCGATCTATCCTCGCTGCAGCTGGTGGCGCCGGTGACCAAACTGGACAATTACCATTTTGAAACCGAAGTCGCCCGTCAGGTTTTGCTGGAGCACTTCGGCGTAACAACGCTGGAAGGATACGGTTGCAATGCTTTGCCGCTGGCGATCAGCGCTGCCGGAGCCTTAATCCATTACGTGCAGGAGACGCAGAAAGGCATCGTCGCGCAATTGAACCGCATGAACACCTATTCGACAGAGTCCTTCATGTCGATCGACCCTCAGACCCAGAATAACCTGGAGCTTTTCCGCACCAGTTCCGGTTCATACAAGGGTTCGCTGGCTTCGATCCTTGATCTGACGAAAACCGCGTTGGGCAGCCGTTTGATCAAGCGTAGACTGACGCAATTGCCGCTCGATCTAAAAGCGCTGGTCAAACGTCAGGACGCCGTGGCCTGGTTTGTGGAAAATACACTGGCGCGGGCGCAGATATTCGCTTATTTAAGTAATGTCTCAGATCTGGAACGCATTATCAACCGCGTCAGCGGCAATCTCGCCGGTCCGAACGAACTTGTGGCTTTGCAGCGGACGTTATCCGTTATCCCCAAAATGCGGGAAACACTGGAAAATGCCCCTAACCCGGAAGGCATTGCCTGGCTGAAAAATGAGCTGAAACCGCAGCCGGAAATCGTCGAGTTGATCAATCAGGCAATCCTGGAAGAACCGACGACTACGCTCGGTGAGGGCGGCGTGATCAAGCCGGGTTTTTCCGAGGAACTGGACAATCTGCGCTCGATTTCCAAAAACGCCAAGCAGTACCTGGCTAATCTCGAACGCGCCGAGCAGGAAAAAACCGGCATTAAATCGCTGAAAATCGGCTATAACCGGGTTTTTGGCTACTATATTGAAATTTCCAAAGCAAACGCCGCGCAGGCGCCGGAAAATTACATCCGCAAGCAGACATTGTCTACCGGCGAACGTTATTTCACCCCGGAATTGAAGGATTACGAATCGACGATCCTGAATGCCCGCGAGCGCATAGAAGAGTTGGAGACGGAATTATTCCAGCGGGTTTGCAAACAGATCGCTGCTAACCGGATTCCGGTTCTTTTACTGGCTGAGTGTATTGAACACGTTGATCTGTATGCCGCGCTGGCGGAAGTCGCCGTGCGTTACAATTACAAGCGCCCTACGCTCACTAACGGCGATGAAATAATCATCAAAAACGGTCGTCACCCGGTCGTTGAGCGTTCACTGCCCGATACCAGTTTTGTGCCCAATGATACTTATTTATCGAATAAAGACACGCAGCTCGTGATCCTGACCGGACCGAACATGGCCGGTAAATCGACATATCTGAAGCAGGTGGCCATCATCGTTTTACTGGCGCAGATGGGCAGCTTCGTGCCCGCGGATGAAGCCACTATCGGTATTGTCGACCGCATCTTTACCCGTATCGGTGCCCGCGAGGACCTGTCCACCGGCCAATCGACGTTTATGGTCGAAATGGTGGAGATGGCCAATATCCTGAATAACGCCACGCCGCGCTCATTGCTAATCCTGGATGAGATCGGCCGCGGCACCAGCACATACGACGGCTTATCGATTGCCCGTGCGGTTGCTGAGTATATCCACAACAATCCGCGGTTGGGCGCCAAGACGCTCTTTGCCACCCATTATCATGAAATGGTATCCCTGGCGGATTATCTGCCGCGCGTGAAAAATTATAACGTCGCCGTCAAAGAAGAGAAGGGTGAAGTGATTTTCCTGCGCAAGATCGTGCCCGGAGGTGTTGATAAAAGCTACGGTATCCATGTCGGTAAATTGGCCGGTTTGCCGAAAACCGTCGTCCACCGCGCCCAGGAAATTCTGGACGAACTGGAAGGCGACACTAAACCCATTAAACGCGCGGTGAAATCAAACCCGCAACCGCTTGTGCAGATGACGCTTTTCGCTGAAAAATCGCCGGTGCTGATTGAATTGGCAAAATTGGAGATTGACTCGCTCACTCCGCTGGAAGCGCTAACCAAACTCTACGAATTACAGAAAAAGTCGAAAGAATAAAAATCCGGCCTGTCGCCGGATAAAATATCCTGCAGCAATTTTTTTCGTTATACATGTAGATTGATAAGAAAAACTGACTTATGAGTACAAATAATTTGCGTCCTGTGTTATCCTTGCACAATAACCGCTTTGTTGACCGGGTCAAGCAGTCCCTGCCGGTTATCATTTTGGGCCTGGTGCTGGCGATTGCCGCCTTTATCAGATTCTGGGCGGCGCCGATTTCCACCGGTCCTGATGTCGAACAGTTTTTTGCCTTTGCCAAAACATTCAAGATGCACGGATTGGATTTTTACCGCTATGCGGAAGCCCAGCTTGATTACTTCCCGATGAAAGGGTGGGGTTTTTTCTATCCGCCTGTCTGGATTCTACTTTTAGCACTGGCTTTATTCGTCGTTCCGGGCAGTTCGCTGGGCGGAGAGATGGTTGCTTCTGTCTGGCGCGTGGCTTTGAAAGCCCCAATCATAACCGCCGATCTCGCGATTGGTGTGTTATTATTCTGGGCTGTCCCCGGTTCAAAATGGAAGAAATTGCTGTTTGCGAGCCTGTGGTTGCTGCATCCCACGGCCTGGTTTGAATCCGGGGTTTTCGGTCAGTTCGATGCCGTCGCGGCGGCTTTTCTGCTGGCCAGCGTCATTATGCTGATTAAAAAGAAGGACATGCTGGCCTTTTTCCTGGCCGGACTGGCTTTGATGACCAAACAGCATACGCTCGCCGCCATCGCCATGATGGTCATCATTTGCGCCCGCACGATGAAGTTCAGCCGTTTACTCATTAATTGCCTGGTCGCGGGCGCTGTGGCGCTGGTTATCTCCGTTCCGTTTCTGGTCACCGGTAATTTCTTCGCGTATGTGCGGTCAATTGTTGCCCCCGGGGATTCGCCCGGTTATCAGGACCCGTTATGTTTCTCTTTCAGCGGTTTCGGTGCTCTTTTTTCCTGGTTCCACGATGTTTTTGGGTGGGATACTACTAAATTTATCGTGATAATGGTTCCTTTACTGGTGATCGCGCTGGTGGTAACCGGCATTCTGTGTTATAAAAGAAGGATCACCCCGCTGCAGGGGATGCTCGCGGGCTTTCTGGTATTCGTCGGGCTTTATTACCGCATCAATTACCAGTACCTGATCATCTATATTCCGTTAGCATTGCTGGTGGCGGCCCGTACGCAATATAAATTCGAGCGGGTCTTAGCGTTGGTAATCGCCGTGCTGCCTGCGGTCTGGTTGTGGATCACCAATATTCCATGGTGGTTCAACGATCTTCCTTCCGGTTATGCCTGGGTCAAGCCGATGTTTGACCATTTGGGCATGCCGGAACGTTACCTGCCGGATTGGACTTATGTCGTCTTGGCAGGCTTAATTATGTGTACCTCCCTCGCCTATGTCGTGCTCGCCTTTATCAAATGGCAGCAGCCGAAAGAGTTATCCGCAGACAACTAATAGGATCCTGAAGGTGTCCCAAAATAGCTATTGAAAGAAATGTATATGGATTCCCGATCAGGTCGGAAATGACAAGTCGTGAATATTCTATTCCAGCAAAGCTGGAATAGAATATTTGTTTTTGTCATTGTCGGGCTTGACCCGACAATCCAGGGAATTTCGTACACCCTCATTAAAAGAGTACATTGACTTAACTTGATTATTTTCCTCACCCGATTGCTGAAAGCTTATGACTGTTATATAATTTACTCAGACAATCCGAACACTTGTTTTACTTTTATATTCAGGTATTTGTATTTTGAATTTGTTTCGTATTTCGAGATTCGGATTTAGGATTTACACCGGTGGATTTTCAATTAGTATCTGATTTTAATATGACCGGCGACCAGCCCCAGGCAGTCGATAAACTGGTAGACGGTCTGCAAAAGGGCTTCAATAAACAGACGCTGCTGGGTGTCACCGGCAGCGGCAAGACCTTCACGATGGCGAACGTCGTTACCCGTGTGCAAAGGCCGACCCTTGTCATGTGCCACAATAAAACGTTGGCCGCTCAGCTCTACGCCGAATTCAAAGAGTTTTTCCCCAATAATGCCGTGGAATACTTCGTTTCTTACTATGATTATTACCAGCCGGAAGCCTATGTCCCGCAGAAGGACTTGTATATCGAAAAAGATGCGGACATCAATGAGGAAATTGATAAGCTGCGGCATGCCGCCACCCGCGCCCTGTTCGAAAGGCGGGATACGCTCATTGTAGCGTCCGTTTCCTGCATTTACGGCCTCGGTTCGCCGGAGGAATACCTGGGGTTTGTCTTGAGCCTGGAAAAAGGAAAAAGCTACAACCGCCAGCGCATTCTGCACCAGCTGGTGGATATGCAGTACGAGCGCAATGATGTCGATTTCAGCCGGGGTAAGTTCCGCATCCGCGGCGATACTTTGGAGGTTTTGCCAGCCTACGAAGACATGGCGCTCAGGATCGAACTGTTTGGCGATCAGGTCGAACGTATTGTGCAGATCGACCCGCTCACCGGTGAATTGTTGACGGAATTGGATAAGATCGATATTTACCCGGCGAAGCACTTTGTCACCTCCCACGAAAAAATGCAGCGTGCGATTAAAAGCATCGAACTGGAGTTACAGGCGCGGATTGCGGAGTTGAAATCGCAGGACAAACTGCTGGAGGCAGCGCGCATCGAGCAGCGCACCAATTACGACCTGGAGATGCTGCAGCAGACCGGTTATTGCAACGGCGTGGAAAACTATTCCCGTCACCTCGCGGAACGTCCCGCGGGCAGCGCACCCTGGACATTGCTCGACTATTTCCCCAAGGATTTTCTGCTTTTAGTCGACGAGTCGCACATGACCCTGCCGCAGATCCGCGGCATGTACCACGGCGACCTCGCGCGTAAACAGACACTGGTCGATTTCGGTTTCCGGCTGCCCTCGGCCAAGGATAACCGGCCGTTAAATTACGATGAGTTCGAGCAGCGCATCAATCAAGTGATTTATGTTTCCGCCACGCCGTCGCCGTACGAATATGCCCAGAGCAAACAGGTCGCCGAGCAATTGGTGCGTCCTACAGGCTTGTTAGAACCAACGATTGAAATCAAGCCGACAAAGGGGCAGATCGACGATCTGCTGGAACAGGTCAAGATCAGAGTCGCTAAACACGAACGCTGCCTGGTGACCACGCTTACCAAGCGCATGGCTGAAGAACTCGCTGATTATCTGCTGGAACTGGATATCAAGACCCATTATCTGCATTCTGAAGTCGACACCCTGGAACGGGTTGAAATCCTGCGCGATCTCCGGCTGGGTGTTTATGACGTTGTCGTGGGCATCAATTTACTGCGTGAAGGTCTCGACCTGCCGGAAGTTAGCCTGGTCACCATTCTGGACGCGGATAAAGAAGGGTTCCTGCGGTCGGAAGGCGCTTTGATTCAAACGATGGGCCGCGCCGCCCGCCACGTCGATGGTAAAGTTATCATGTACGCGGACACGGTTACGCGCTCGATGCAGGCCGCCATCAACGAAACCCAGCGCCGCCGGAAAATCCAGGAAGACTATAATAAAGAACACGGTATCACCCCGCAGGGCATCCGGAAAGCCATCCGGGATATTACTGAGCGCGTGCAGGCAGTGGCGGAGACGAAGACGCCTTACATTACCACCCCGGCAACTAAAGAAGGAGTCGCCCGCCTGATCAAAGAACTGGAGGCGCAGATGAAGATCGCCGCCAAAGCATTGGATTTTGAAAAAGCCGCGCTTATCCGCGACCGTGTTTTTGAATTGCGGCAGGACGTAGACCCGATTGATATGAAACCGAGGAAGAAATATGGCCGACGCTGATTTTGTAACCCGGCAGGAACGTCGTGAGCAAAAACTGCGCAATAAAAAAGCGCGCATCGCCCAGAGCGGTAAAAGCCTCGTGAAAATCTACACTGACGCCGTCCTCAAACGCCTGAAACAAAAATGACGGGTTGGTTCCCGCTATCGTTTATAATGTCAGTTGTTTTCTGATATCTTGGGTGGTGTTATAATCATGGTGATAAAGAATAATGAAAACACAACCGCGGTGGGGGTAGAAAAATGAAATTCCGCATTGTCGTAGAATATGACCCTGTGACTAAAAGTTATGGCGCTTATTGCCCTGAATTACCGGGCTGCTGCAGCGCCGGCGATACTGAGGAAGAAGCTTTAGAAAACGCCAAAGAAGCGATTGCACTTTATCTTGAACCGTCTGGCAAAGAAAATAACAAAAAAGGTAAAGTTTTTGAAGTCGAAGTAAGCGTTTAATGCCTCACAAGATTCCGCGATTGAATGCAGAAGGTGTTATCAGAATTCTCCAGCATCACGATTTCGTACTTGTTTCCCAACGCGGCAGCCATCAGAAATGGCGCAACCATACCACACTCAAACAGGTAATCGTCCCCTATCATAAAGGCAAAGAACT
>Ga0182017_10003199_pt1 | contig 12232 bp, 12 predicted proteins | sample 712E3DmetaG_FD_120492 | JGI IMG/M metagenome (GOLD analysis project Ga0182017, IMG submission 120492) | Permafrost microbial communities from Stordalen Mire, Sweden - 712E3D metaG | ecosystem: Environmental > Terrestrial > Soil > Wetlands > Permafrost | place: Sweden: Stordalen | collected... | reverse complement strand
AGAGCCCCGTCTCGCGATCTGGGTGTCGGTAGCACGTCGCCATCTGCGGATTCTCGGTAGCGTACTCGCCGTGCGCATTCATGTCTCCTTTACTCCGGCAGAACCCGTAGACGCCCCGCTCGCGGTCGTCATCGACGTTCTTCGCGCCACCTCGACGATCACGCAGGCGCTAGCGTCGGGCTATACGCGCGTTCTTTGCTGCACGGAGATCGAGGAGGCAAAAGCGCTGGCCGCCGAGCATAGCCCGGCTGTGCTCGGGGGCGAGCGCAAGTGTGTTCACATCCCCGGCTTCGATTTCGGCAACTCGCCGCGGGAGTACCTGGGCAAGCCCGCCGCCCCAACTCTGGTGCTCTCGACCACCAACGGCACGCGCCTGCTCGTGACCGCGGCCGCCCACTCCGAGCGGGTGCTCGTCGCCTCGCTGCTCAACCTCGAGGCGCTGATCGCCGCCGTGCGCGCGGACGGAACCGACGAGCTGGCGATCCTCTGCGCCGGCGTTCGTGGCGAGCTCTGCCTGGACGACGCCTACGTCGCCGGGCGGATCGCGGAGCTTCTCGACGGCGACTACACCGACTCGGCCACAGCCGCGATCAGGCTGGCGCGCTCCTTCGCCAGCGCCGAGGATGGGTTGAGCGTGAGCCAGAGCGCTCGCAACCTGATCAATGCCGACCTCGCAGAGGACATCTCCTACTGCGCTCGCGAGAGCATCTTGCCGGTCGTACCGCGCCTGGTCGGCGCGGTCGGCACGGGGGTCGAAGTAAACCTCTGATAGCGCCGCTCGGTGTGAGTGCTACGGTCGGGGCCGCCCTCTGAAGCTAGGCGGAGCACGTTCAAAACATCGACTCGGGGTTGACCTCTTTCGGCTAGGCGCACTCCACGACGAATTGCTCCGTAAGGCCTTGCTCAATCCCGTGAACCGAGGCCTGTTCCCGCGAGGGTGAGCCCGGTACTCGAGACCGTGACGCTGGTGCTCGAGCCGGCCAGCCTGCCTCGAGCTAGGAGAGAAGGAGGGCTACTCGGGCTGCCTGATCCGGGTCTCGGAGCGCATTCCCCATCCGACTTCGAACTACTTGTTGCTTGCTGAGCTAGCGACGCGTTTGGGAGCGTGACGTCGCGGACACACTACCGCGCACGCCCGACCTGCGAGTGAACTAATCGGAGAGAGGATTCCGTCATGAAAATGAAACTGCCGCGCATGGTTGCCGGATGGTGCACGATCGGCGTATTGGTGACGCTCGCCGCCGCCGTGGTCGCGGCGCCCGCGGCGACGGGTTCGTCCCCCAAGCTCGGCCACTATGTCGGGACGTCCACAACCAACGCGCTGAACAACGGGCCACAGACGTTCAAGATGTCGATCTCGTACAGCAAGTGCGCATCGCCGGGCGGCAAGCTTCTGCACAAGGCTTATTGCGTCACCGTCAACACGCTGGGCGGGCCGCAGGCCACGTGCAGCGACGGCTCGATCGCCGAAGAGTTCTTCCCGGTCTACCAGCCGATCGCGCTCTCTGCGAAGCGGACGATCTCGCACGCCTACACGCTCTACGCCGGCGCAGGCGGTCAGGTAAGCGACGTGCATCTCTCTGGAACCAGCAAGGTCGGAACGTTCGGTTTCTCGTTGAAGGTGTCCACGTCGGGAACCGCGACCGGGACGATGAACTACAGCGTCGCGGGCTGCAACAGTGGGCCGCTGAAGATCACCGCCAAGCGCAAGAAGTAGCGCGGCCACCCAGTCGACGGGTCTTCTTTCCGCTCGGCGCTCACCGGCGCCGGGCAGCGTGACGTGGTGCCGTCACATTCCTGATCGGCAGTCAAAGTTTCTTGAATAGCGCTCCGGGCGCGCTGCCGATAGGCTTCTACCATGCGCAACCGCAAGCTGGGCCGGACGGGACTCGAGGTATCGCAGATCGGTCTCGGCGCCTGGGGAATAGGGGCGGACGCCTGGAAGGGCGGAACCGACGCCGATTCGCTGGCCGCCATGAGCCGCGCGATCGAGCTCGGGGTCAACTTCATCGACACCGCGATCGTTTACGGCTCGGGCCACAGCGAGAAGCTGGTCGGGCAGATCAAGCGCGAGCATCCCGAGCTGATCATCGCCACCAAGATCAACCCCGCCAACTGGGAGTGGCCGGCCAAGGACACGACCGCGGCGGACGACGCCTTCTCGGCCGCCCATGTGATCGCCCGCACCGAGGAGAGCCTGCGCAATCTCGGCATCGACACGATCGACGTGCAGCAGTTCCACGTCTGGTCGGATAGCTGGGTCGGTCAAGGAACCTGGCTGGAGGGGATCGAGCAGCTGAAGGCCGACGGAAAGATCCGCTTCTTCGGCGTCTCGGTCAACGACTGCCAGCCGAACTCGGTGCTGAAACTGGTCGAGAGCGGTCTGGTCGACAGCGTGCAGGTGATCTACAACATCTTCGACCAGGCGCCCGAGGACAATCTCTTCCCCGCTTGCGAGCGCCACGACGTCGGCGTCATCGTCCGCGTCCCTCTCGACGAAGGCGCCCTGACCGGCAAAGTGACGCCCGACACGGTCTTCGAGGAGGGCGACTTCCGCGACACCTACTTCGCCGGCGAGCGCAAGCAGCAAGTGTGGGAAAGCGTGCAGAAGATCGCCGCCGATCTGGAAGTGCCGCTGGAGCGGCTACCGGAGATGGCGCTTCGCTTCTGTCTTGTACCCGACGCCGTCTCGACCGTCATCCCGGGTATGCGCAGCGTCCGGCACGTCGAGTCGAATGTCGCGGCCGGCGAGGCCGGTCCGCTCACCCCGGCGCAGGTCGAGAAGCTTCGTCCGCACCGCTGGGTGCACGACTGGTATCACTGAGTCCCGGGCGATAACCGTCGTACGCCGTCCAAGCCCGGCGATCCCGAAAGGCGCTACTCGCCCCAGTCCGCGTCGTTGTAAAAGCTCTTCCAGAGCGGGCCGGTGATTGTGCGCACACGCTCGATCTCCTCAGGCGTGAGTTGTTTCTTCCAGCTCCAGGAGTGAGCGGCGCTGTTGCGGCGCACCGAGCCGGCGTCGCTGTCCACGGCGAGGTTCCTCGAGCTCGAGGTCGAGCGCACGAACTCGTCGACCTTCTCGCCCCACTCCAGCCCGAGATCCTCGTAGAGCTTCTGGAACGCCGGCAGGGTGTTGCGGGAGAGATCCTCGAGGCGGACGAAGATCCAGTCCGGCCTGCGCTCCTGGAAGCGCGCGACGGCCGAGTAGAGCACCTTCCAGAGCACGGCCGACTCGTCGACGATGTCTCGTCCCTTGACGGCGTGGTAGCGGATCTCCTCCTCGTAGGGATGCAGGAAGTCGCGCATCAACAGAGGCTGGTCGAGGAGGCTCTGGAAGCTGTGGCGCCAGTTGCGCGTCTTCAGGCTGGCCACGAACGCCGCCGGGTGCCTGATCAGGATGACGACATCGAGGTCGAAGCTGTCGGCGAGCCATTCGGAGGAGAAGAGCGCGATCGGATCCTTGAGCAGCGCGGCCGCTCCTCGCCGGCGCTGGCGCGTGAAGATCCCCCAGTCGCGCACCATCCTGCCGGCATCCCTCGGGCTGCGCAGCGAGCGCAGCTCGGCCAGCGGCCGGTAGCGCAGGGCAATCGTGTCGGCGATCGGACCGGCGTAGCCCTCGCAATTCTCGGCGCAGACGTATTGGAAGTAGCGCTCGAACTTGATCGGTAGCGTCCCCGGCCGGTGCCTGGGGCTGAACGGCTCCCAGACGTAGCAGAGCGGGGTCGGGGATTTGGCCAGAACGCGGCTGACCCAGCCGGTGCCCGTGCGATGAGCGCCGGTCACTAGCAGCGGTTTATGGAGGGGCGCGGAGCTCAGGCGCACGAGTATATAAAGCAGAGTCTCTAGACTGGCCTCTTCACAGCGAAGGGAGAGCAGGAACGATGAAGATCAAGATCCTCTGCACGCTCGGCCCGGCGTCGTTCCCCCCGGACGTGATCAAGGGGCTCGACGAGCGGCATGTAGATCTGTTCCGGATCAACCTCTCCCACACCGCTCCCGAAGCCGTGGAGCAGGCGATCGCGTCGGTCAGAGCCGTGTCCTCCACGCCGATCTGCCTCGATACCCAGGGCGCCCAGGTTCGGTGCGGCCAGATCGAGCCGGACGTGACGCTGGTGGAGGGGACGGAGGTGCGGCTATCCGGTGAATCGCTGATCGGAAGCGACCGGGTGATCCCGCTCTGGCCGGACTCGGTTTTCGAGGCACTGGCCCCCGGCACTACCGTGAATCTCGATTTCGACGGTGCGGCGCTTCGGATCACCGAGGTGGAACAGGGGTCAGCTCGGGCCACAGTGGTCTCTCGCGGCAAAGTTCGCACGAACAAGGCCGTGACCATAGACCCGCCGCTGGAGCTGCCCGCCCTCACCGAGCAGGACGTGGCCGCCATCGGTATCGGTGCCGCTCATGGGATCACGCACTACGCGCTGTCGTTTGCGGCCAGCGCTGCGAACGTTGTCCGCATCCGCGAGTTGGCGCCCGGCGGCGCCCACATCATGTCGAAGATCGAGAGCAGGGCCGGCGTCAGGAACATGGACGAGATCATCGAGGTGTCGGATTCCCTTATCGTCGATCGAGGCGACCTGTCCCACGAGATTCCGCTGGAGTACGTGCCCTACTACCAGAAGGCCATCGTTCGCCGGGCCAACCGCTGGAACCGTCCTGTTTACGTGGCCACCAACCTGCTCGAGTCGATGGTCACCAACCGCCAGCCCACGGTCGCCGAGGCCAACGACATCGCCAACACGTTGCTGGACGGTGTGCACGGGCTCGTGCTGGCCGCCGAGACGGCGGTGGGGCGCGACCCCGTCGGGTCGGTGGACATCGTTCTCCGGGCGATCGAGGCCTTCGAGCGAACCAGCGAGGGGCATCTCCTCGCCGAGGATCGAGTTCCTTCGACTCGCGCTTCTTGAGAACCGGCCTCGCAGGGCGCTGGCTCTAAGATCCCCTAGATGCGTGCGACAACCGGCAACAAGCTCGCACTGGCCTTGCTCGGAGCCACTGCCTCGGCCTTGGCTGCGGTTCTCGTACTCGGAGTTCCGGCCGCGGATCCCGCTCCGGCCGGCATCAGCAAGATCAAGCACGTGATCGTGATCGTGCAGCAGAACCGCACCTTCGACAACTACTTCGGGACCTACCCGGGAGCAAACGGGATTCCGATGAAGAATGGCATTCCGACCGTTTGCATCCCTAATCCCGCAAGTGGTAAATGCGTCCGTCCCGCCCGCGACTCGACCGATCTCAACGTCGGTGGTGCGCACGGATATTCGAGCGCGGTGGCGGACATCAACGGCGGCAAGATGGACGGGTTCGTCGCCCAGGCGCATCCCGAGAAGTGCCGGAAGAACCCGCAGCTGCAGTCCTGTGCGCCGGGTACGAGTGCGCCGGATGTGATCGGCTATCACGACTATCACGAGATCCCGAACTACTGGGCCTACGCGAAGAACTTCGTACTCCAGGACCGCATGTTCACGTCGAGTCTTTCCTGGGGAGGCCCCACCGGGAGCCTCTTCATGGTCTCGGGTTGGTCGGCGCGCTGCAAGATCGAGGGAAACCCGATGAGCTGCTCCAGCGCCGTCCGGACAAACCCCGAATCTCCTCCCGATAATCCTTCGGGGAAGATCCCGAACTACGCCTGGACCGATCTGACCTATCTCCTGCATCGTGCCGGTGTGAGCTGGGGCTTCTACTTCTTCACCGGGGCGCGGGCCGAATGCAACGACTATCTGCCCGTCTGCGCCCCGGGCACGCCGAACGCGAAAACCCCGGCGCGGTGGAACCCCTTGCCCTACTTCACCACGGTCAGGGATAACGACCAGCAAGCGAACGTCCGGAGTATCTCCAAGTTCTACGAGGCGGCCGCCAAGGGCACGCTGCCCGCGGTCTCGTGGGTCGTCCCGAACCCCACGCTCTCGGAACGCAACCCCGGGGTCGTCAGCACGGGGGAGAGCTACGTGACCGGGCTCGTCAACGCCGTCATGCGCGGACCCGATTGGGCGTCTACGTCCCTCTTCGTTCCCTGGGACGACTGGGGCGATTATTACGATCACGTTTCGCCGCCGCGGGTGGACGAGAACGGCTACGGCCTGCGCGTGCCGGGGCTCGTCATCAGCCCGTACGCCAAGCGCGGCTTCATCGACGGTCAGACGCTCTCCTTCGATGCCTATCTCAAGTTCATCGAAGACGTCTTCCTTGGCGGTAGGCGGCTCGATCCGGAGACCGACGGTCGCCCTGATTCCAGGCCGCTGGTGCGCGAGCGAGTGGCGATTCTCGGCGACTTGCGGCGTGACTTCGACTTCTCGCAGAAACCGCGCAAGCCGGTTTTCCTGCCGCTCAAGCCAAGGCAGCTCGACTACTCGGCTACGTGGAACGGGAAGAGAGTGAGTCTGATCTCGACGCCCCAGGTCGAGGTGGCGCGCGTCAGCGACGCGAAGCGGATCGGCCGCGTTCGTTCCTTCCAGAGCAACGATTCGGCCTACCACTGCCTCGAGGGCGCGACTCTGCGCGCTTGGTCTCTCCCCGCCGAATTTCCCGGTCGGATCGTGATCACGCGCCGTGGGACTCCCAGCTGCCGAGCCGGGACCTGGGTGCTCCCGCGCTAGCGGCCGGACTCGGCCGGGGGCGCGCCTTCGCATCCGGCGCGGACGATTGCGACCGGGCAGCGGGCGTGGTGCGCGCATTGCTGGCTGACCGAGCCCAGCATCAGCTCGCGGAAGCCGCCCCAGCCGCGTGAGCCGACAACGAGGAGATCTGCCCTCGCGGCCTCCTCGACGAGTATGTTCGCGGGCTGGCCCTCACGGACGACCGGCTCGATCTCCAGCGCCGGTCCGTCCGCTTTCGCCAGCTCCAGAGCCTCTGCGAGCACCTCTCCGGCCGCAATCTCGGCGTCCTCCATCAGGCCGGGAGGCGGCGGCGCCAAACCCGCCCCGTAGGCTGCCAGCGGCACGTGCCAGCCGACGACTATGCGCAGCTTGGTATGCCGGATGCGAGCCTCATCGAGAGCGAACCTGAGCGCCGAGCGCGAGCACTCGGAGCCATCCACCCCGACGACGATCATCCGGAGCCTCCTTCCGGCGGAGGGCGTTCGCTTCTAATTGGAGTCTCTCTCGGTGGCGAGCTACAAGCAAGCCCCTCTCCGTCTCGTCAAAGGTGTTAGAAAGGGGAACGATGCAGCGGTTCGGCCATAGCCACCGCATGGGTTGGGCGTTCACGGCGCTGACACTGGCCGGCACCCTGTTCGTGCCCGGCGCCGGCTCGCAGACCCAGCCGCCCTTCCGCGCCTCCGTCTCGAGCATCGGCCCGGCGCCCGCAAAGAGCATGACCTCCTGGCACCGCGGCTGTCCGGTTCCGATCTCGGATCTGCGCCTGGTCGAGGTCAGTTTCTGGGGCTTCGACGGTCGGGCGCATCAGGGCAAGCTGATCTTGCACATGAGTTACACAAGCCCGGTGGTGACGGCGCTGCGCACGCTCTACGAAGCGCGCTTTCCGATCCGACGCATGCAGCTGGTAGAGGCCTACGGCTCCAGCGACGACCGCTCGATGGCGGCCGACAACACCTCGGCCTTCAATTGCCGTGGCGTTCCCGGCGCGGGCTCCTGGTCGGAGCACGCCTACGGCCGCGCGATCGACATCAACCCGCTCGAGAACCCCGAGGTTCGCCAGGGCGTCGTCTCGCCGCCGGGCGGGCGCAAGTACACCAACCGGAGCAAGCAGTCGAAGGGGATGATCCACGCCGGCGACGCGACCGTGCGCGCTTTCGAGGCGGTCGGCTGGCACTGGGGCGGCTACTGGCACTCGCTCAAGGACTACCAGCACTTCTCCTGGAACGGGCAGTAGAGATCACCTCGTTAGGTGCTCTAGGTAGCGCGATGCATAGTCGGCACGAAGTCGGCGCATTCCCGAGCGCTTTTTCTCGAACGCCGCCGCGGAGAGCGAGGAGTACGTCTAGTGGTAAAGACGCAACGCCTGCGTCTTTTCCGGTTGGCGGGGAATCCGCGCGATATACGGCGTTCCATACCCAGCGACGCCATCGACTCGGTTCGGCATACTCCGCGTCGGTGAGCGTAGAAGAGACACGGAACGAAAGCTGGCGGCATCCGTCGCCGCGGCTGCTCGTGCTGCGCCGGCTGGAGGTGGCGGCAATCGCGCTCGCTGCGCTGATCGCCGCCGGCGTCGTCGCTTTACTGGGGCACACGATCGTCGGGCTCGCCTGCCTGGGTGGGGCACTGGTGCTCGGACTCGGAGCCGAGCGCTTCGTCGCCCGGCGCTTTTATGCCTGGGGTTATGCCGAGCGCGAGGACGACCTGCTCGTCCGGCGCGGATTGCTCTTCTCCCGGCTCTCGGTGGTGCCCTACGGACGTATGCAGTTCATCGACGTGACCGCCGGCCCGCTCGAGCGATCGTTCCGGCTGGCGACCGTGCGTATGCACACCGCCGCGGCCGCGAGCGATGCGCGCATCCCGGGGCTCGACCGCGAGGAGGCAGCCCGCTTGCGCGATCGCCTGGCCGAGGTCGGGGAGGCGCAGGCGGCAGGACTGTGAGCGAGGCAGAAGGCTGGCGGCGCCTTCATCCGCTCTCGCCGATCGTTCGCGGTGGCAGGGCCACGATCGCAGTCGCGACGCTGCTCCTGCTCTCGCTCGCAGGTGGCGGGAGAACGAGCGGCTTGATCCCCGATCTGGCGATCGCCGGCATCATCTTCGCTTTCGGCTTCGTCTCGTGGCTGGTCACCCGCTGGCGGATTGACGGCGACGACCTCCGGATCGAGTCGGGCCTGTTGCGCCGGCAGTCGCTCCGCTTCCCGCTATCACAGGTCCAGGCGATCGACATCGTGCGGCCGGGGCTGGCTCGCGTCTTCGGCGTGGCAGAGCTCAGGTTGCGGACCGGTGGCTCGAGCGGTGCGACGGCGCGACTCGCCTACCTGGCCGCGCAAGAGGCGGAGCCACTGCGCGCCCGGCTGCTCGCCCTCGCCGAGGGCGCCCGCACGCATGAAGGGAAGCCGGCGCCGGAAGTGGCCATCGAGGAGCGCGTGCTGACAACGGTCCCAACGGGCCGGCTGATCGCCTCGATCCTGATCAGCGATGTGGGGCTCTTCGCCGAGGCGGTGATCGCCGGGCTGATTCTCGTTGCCGTGCTCTCTCCCAACGCGGCGGTGGCGGTGGCGGGCGGCAGCGCCGTGCCGATCTTCAGCGTGCTGACGCTCGTCTGGCGACGCTTCAACCAGGAGTACCGGCTGAGCCTGGCCGAGGCTCCCGATGGGCTGCGCCTCCGCTCCGGCCTGATCGCGCTGAGCGCGGAGACGATCCGGCCCGGCCGCGTGCAGGCCGTGCGCATGGTCGAGCCGCTTCTCTGGCGGGCGCTCGGCTGGTGCCGGCTCGAGGTCGATCTGGCCGGGAAGCAGCGCTCGAAGGGAGAGGGCCAGGCCGAGCGCCGGCCGCTTCGCACGGTGCTCCCCGTTGGAAGTCGCGCTCTGGCCGAGGAGCTGCTCGAGCGCATCGTCCCCGACCGGCCGCGAAGGCAATCGCCTCCGCCGCAGCGCGTGCTCCTGAAGAGCCCGCTCCGTTACCGCATGCTCGCCTGGGGACGCAGCGAGACCTGCGTCGCCACAACCAGCGGGCGGATCCGGCGCGTGACCGCCTGGGTCCCGCTCGAGAAGGTGCAGAGCCTGCGCCGCGTGCAGGGCCCGTTCCAGCGCCGCCTGCGCCTCGCGACCGTCCACGTCGACACGGCGGGCCGGAGCGTCCACGCCGCGATCCGAGACCGGGACACGGCCGAAGCCGACCGTGCCCTCACCGAACTGAGCGATCTGGCGCGGGCGGCGCGGCGGAAGAAGGGGCGCTAGCGCTAGCTGGCCTGCAGCTTCGTTATCTCGGCCACCTCAACACCGGCTTCCGCACCGACGAAAGTCGTCATGCCTCCGCAGGAGACGGACTTTCGCTGGGCGCTCTTGCAGGGGAACTCCTGTTCGTGTAGAACATATGTTCCCAATGATCGCCTGTCTCCTCATTCCGGGCTTCGAATTACGGGCGGTTCTGGCTGGTCGGGAGGAGCTTCGCGGACGGCCACTGGCGCTCGAGCCACTGCCCGGCAGCGAGAATGTGATCGGGCCGGTGACGGCGAAGGCAGCGGAGGCTGGGGTGAGGCCGGGGATGCGCCTGGGGGAGGCGCTCGCGGTTTGTCCGGGACTCTGTCTGCTGGAGCCCGATCCGGCCCGAGTCGAAGCCGAGTGGGAGCACTTGCTGCGGCGGCTCGAGGATGTTGGCATCGCCGTGGAGCCGGAGGAGCCGGGCTGCCTCTACTTCGAGACGCGCCACGTCGAGCGGCTCTACCGCGGGATCGAGCAGGTGCTCGAGCGCGCGATCCTGGCCGTGGGGCCCTTCTGGGATCCCTGCCTCGGCGCGGCTGCCAGGCGCTTCGCGGCGCTCGCGGCGGCGAGTGTCGCCCGGGGCGGGCAGGCGCTGATCGTTCCCGAGCAGCAAACGGAGGAGTTCCTGGCGCCGCTTCCGATCGAGCTTCTGCCGATGCCGGCGCCCGAGCGCGAGCGCCTGCACGAGCTGGGCGTGCGCACGATCGGGCAGTTGACCGTGATTCCGGGCGGCGCCGCGGGCGAGCGTCTGGGCAAGGAGGTGCGCCGGGCCTGGGAGCTGGCGCGCGGCGGCTCGTCGGCGCACATACAGGGGAGAGTGCCGGCCGCCGAGATCGCCGAGTCGATCGCCTTTCCCGAGGCGGTCGCAAACGAGCTGACGCTGAGGCGAACCTTCTCGGTGCTGGTCGAGCGCCTGCTCGCCCGGCCCGAGCGGAACGGTCGCTTCGTGCGCTCGCTCGCCCTCTCGGCCAAGCTCGCCGGCGGTGGCTCCTGGCGCCGCAAGACCACGCTGCGCCAGCCCAGCGCCGAGCGCGGCCGCATCTCCGCGGCTCTCTCTTCCAAGCTGGCCGAGATTCCCTCGCCGGTGCTGGAGCTGGGCCTGGAGCTGGAGACGCTGGCCGAGGAGACGGGCGAGCAGCTGCAGCTGGCGGCGGCGGCCGGAGGCGAGCTGGACGCGCGGCTGGCGCAGGGGTTGAAGCAGGTGCGAACGAGCACGGGGCCGGGCTCCGTTTGCAGCGTCGTCGAGGTTGCGCCCTGGTCGCGCATCCCCGAGGCGCGCGCGCTCCTTGTCCCGCGTGACGAGTAGTCGGAGGGAAAGTTGTCGAGCACGGCGCGCGTTACGAGCGTCGAGGGCGGAGATCGCCATCCCTATCCGACCTCGCATGGGCGGGCCCGGGCCCTGAACGCGCCGCGGGCGGCGCTGGTCGAGACGAACGCCGCAGGCGTACCCGCGTGCATCAACCGCCAGCAGGTCGCGCTCGTGCGCGAGGAGTGGCGGGTGGTCGACCGCTGGTGGACGGAGGAGCCCGTCTACCGTCGCTACTTCGACTGCGTGCTCGCAAGCGGGCAGGCGCTCGTCGTCTTCCACGACGCCGTGCGCGGCGGCTGGTTCGCGCAGAAGGCCTAGGTCTGGTGCTCGGCGAGATGGCTGTGCAGCGCTTCCTCGGCCAAATCGGGCCACAACTCGGAATGCTCGGGCGGTACCTGCACCCAGGCCTTCATCGGGTGCCCGCCCATCGGGTCGAACGGCTTCGCGCCGGGCAGCGCGAGCGCCCGCGCATGCGCCTCGCCGCCGAGCTTGAAGATCATGTCCTCGCCGTTCAGCCCGGCAAAGGGCTTGCCGCCGATCATCAGCGAGGGCAGCCCGAACATCTTCTTGCTCGTGACTTCCGGCTGCAGCAGCTCCAGCTCGGCCAGCACCTGCTCATAGAGCTCCAGCGAGCCTTCGTCGGGGGCTTCCATGGCTGAGATGTCACCGAAGAAGCGACGGCCGAAACGCTCCTCGTACGTCGAGCTGCACGCCCACTCGGCCTACTCGTTTCTCGACGGGGCCTCGCAGCCCGAGGAGCTGGTCGCGCGCGCCGTCGAGCTGGGCTACGAGGCGCTGGCGCTGGCCGATCACGACGGGCTCTACGGCTCGCTCGAGTTCGCCCATGCCGCCAAAGCGCTGGGGCTGCGCCCGATCACCGGCTGCGAGTTGACGCTCGAGAGCGGCTCGCACGTGACCGTGCTGGTGGAGAACCGGAGCGGCTACTCGAACCTCTGCCGCCTCGTCACGCGCGCCCACGCCTACACCCGCCCGCCCGGCCGGGAGCGGGAGTTGAAGCCGCCGGCTCTTCCCGTCCAGGAGCTGATCGAGCGAAACGAAGGTCTCGT
>Ga0182017_10003198_pt1 | contig 12233 bp, 7 predicted proteins | sample 712E3DmetaG_FD_120492 | JGI IMG/M metagenome (GOLD analysis project Ga0182017, IMG submission 120492) | Permafrost microbial communities from Stordalen Mire, Sweden - 712E3D metaG | ecosystem: Environmental > Terrestrial > Soil > Wetlands > Permafrost | place: Sweden: Stordalen | collected... | reverse complement strand
GCCATCGAGGAGTACATCGCGGTTCACAACGCGCACCCGAAACCCTTCGTCTGGACGAAGTCGGCCGAGGCCATTCTGAAGAAGGTGGGGCGTTGTAAAGCCATTTTGGAAACGGTACACTAGGTACCGGACACCTATTGGAAGCTAACCCGTTGATTTACCGCAGGGACGCTTCCAATTCGTGGCCATCGGTCCATCAGGGGGTGAGACCTGAAGCCGTCGCCGCCGTCGGGGTCTCCCGTGCGGTTCGCGCCCCGAGTGCTCATGCGCGTAGCCCGCGCGCTTGTGTAGCGGCCCAAAAATGAAATCAGCCTCTCGCAAAATCAATCCCTTACGAGCAAAAAGGTGTCCGGTACCTTTTTACGGAACACGCACGTGGGCGACGATCTTCCGTGCCGTGGGGCGAAACACGCCGTTCCCACCGGTATGGTCGCGATGGTGATGTGTGTTGAATAGGCACTCGATGGGCCGGCTTCCGGCCCGCGCGTTCAATCCCTCCAAACAGGCCTTGGCAGTGGGCGGCATCTGCGCATCGACGACCACCACGCCGTCGGGCGAGATCAGCCAGCCGATGGTCCCCCCCTGGCCAACGAAGCTGCCGACGTTTCCGTGGATCGCACTGAACTCGACCGGGGGCAATCCCGCCTGCCCCTGTCCCGACGTCTGAGTCTGCCCGGCCAACACTCGCGGGCGCACCAAGATGCCGGCAGCGAGAAGCGATGATCCCATCAGGAATTCGCGACGGATTTGGGACATGCTCTCTTCTTCACGCGATGAGGTCAGTTATGGGGGACGTTGCTTCCCAGATTGCCTTATTCCTCTCCCGGTCGATGCACCGCCCGCGAGTATCTCGACTCCGAGGACTTCGCCGGACCGTTCCCCAGGCTCTTCGAAGGTGCGATAGTGTTTATCCAGCGCATCGACCACAAGCCGCCCGTGGACGTCGGTGGCGGCTACGTGTATCTCCCAGCGGAGTGACACCGGTTTGGGCGTGATGACAAGCTGCTCCTCTCTTGTCTCTTGGAACTTTCAAACGGACGGCGGCATGAGTGTGGGGTGTCTCGTTCTCAGCCATTCCAGCACCTGACCCCGCAGCTCCCTGGCGAAATCCAACAATTCGTTGACGTCATCGTCTGATGCGCCCCCGACGTAGTCGTACTCAACCCGGTTTCGCTTGGCCCGGCACGCGTCCAGGTACTCGGCATCTCGATGTCGATGTTGGCCGAGAATGATCGGCAGGCACTGGATTGTGCGGTAATGCTGAAGCGTCCGCTCGGGACGATACCCCTCGGCGTAGAGCAGGATCGTGCAGAGTTTGAGGGCTGCGTTGTAAGCGATGCCAAAGCGCCAATCGGGCGAGATTCCAGCCTGAGCGTCCTGAAGATCGCGCCCGACGATCGCCAAGAGATTCCCGATCTCTTCGGGCTTGCTGGTGTGCGGGCGGAGCCAGCCGTTATCCTGCCATTGACGCAAAGTCATGCGATTCGCCCACAACGAAGAGCTTCGGCGCTGCCAGGACACGCATCAGGAAGGCGTCTTTCTCCCGCTTGCGTTTCAAGAACTCCGCCCGCCGGAACACATGGGGGTTGATCTCGCGCCCGATCTGCTCCGCGATACCCGAGAGAAGACCGGTCACCGCTCGGAGTCCGATGTCTCCGATCACCAGCAGGTCCACATCACTCTCGGCAGTCTCGTCGCCGCGGGCGACGGAGCCGAATACGAAAGCCCATTCGATCTTCGGATCCGACAAGACGGTTCGCAGGAGATCCACGAGCCCGCCCGTCTTCAGGACCAGGCTGCGGATTTCAGGGTAAAGGGGGTGAGATCGGTTCGCCGTGTAGACAACCCGATTCCCATCCTTTTGCGCGTCGATGAAGCCATTCCGGCGAAGCTTTTGAAGCTCCTGCTGGACCGCCCCAATGCTCGACCGCGCGCGGCGCTGGATCTCTCGCATGTGAAGCGCGCCGCTCGATGCGCCGAACAAGAGACGAAATACCTCGGCACGGGTGCGAGACGAAAGTAGTTCAGTCAGTAGGTTCATTATGTTCGTTTATACCATACAGTCGTTCGCTCACACCATACATTTCTCTTTCGGAGACGACACCAGGCTTCATGCGTCTGGAGGACTCCTTGTCCGCCGTGAGTATCCCGATCATCAGACCGAGGACGCGGTCGAGCTGGTCGGGGGCGTGGGCGCGCAAGTCTGTGAGGACAATGTGGGATGCTCCGGGGGCCACGAATAGAGTGCGCTCTTTGGCATTCTTGGCCGCTTCGTAGATCCCCTGAATCACGGCGGGCGGGATCACCCTGTCGCGCTCGCCGGCCACGAGAAGCAGCCGCCCTGTAAATCGAGACAGCAGATCCCATCCATCCGAGGATTCCCAGCTCTTCGGGCGCCGGATGATCTCGGTGAAGCCGGCGTTGAACGGGACGGCATACGCCTCGGCCGCGTACATGGCGGGAACCACCAGGATGAGGTTGGCGATCCCATAGCGTCGGAGCAGCGTCACCGCGGTGTAGCCCCCCATGCTGCCGGCCAGGACGGAGAATGGCTGCGGCATGGCTAAAGCCTCGATCACGGCGCAGGCCTGTGCGGTCCGGCTCTGGAGGCTGCTCTGCTTCAGGTCTCCCCCGGTCTCGCCGTGGCCGATGCAGTCGAAGGCCACCGAGCCGATGCCGGAAGCGAAAAAGTGCTCGCGGATCTGACGGAACCGCTCGCGGTTCGACTGCCCCGCGCCGTGCAGCACCAAAAGGCGTGGCGATTCCTCGCCGGCCATCACGTCTCCGACGAGCGCCCGCCCGTCAAAGGGAACGCGGAAACCGCGCATCATCTTTCGCCCCACAGCGCGTCGTGCAGGCCGGAGGAGCGCTGGAGGCGGCGGCAGACGGCGGCCTCGAAAACCGATCCGGTTCCCCAGATCTCCACTCGTGAGCGCGCTCGGGTGATGCCGGTGTAGATCAGCTCGCGCGTCATGACCGGCGTGAGCTCGTTGGGCAGAATCAGGAGCACGGTCTCGGCCTCCGACCCCTGGCTCTTGTGCACGGTGGTGACGAAGGCCGTCTCGCGCTCCGGCAGGCGGGCGGGCGGGAGTCGGCGGACGCCCCCCTCGGGCGTCCGAAAGAAGACGCGGGGCTTCCCCTCCGAGGCCGGGTCGAGCAGCGTGATCCCGAGGTCCCCGTTGAAGAGCCGCAGGTTGTAGTCGTTCGCCGTGATCAGCACCGGTCGCCCGTGGTACCAGGGCGAGCGCGGATGAATCACGCCTCGAGTCTCCAGGCACTCCTCGACGAGCTGGTTCAGCGTCTCGACGCCAAACGGCCCCGTCCGGTGCGCGGACAGGACGCGCAGCCGATCCAGGCCTTCCAGGGCGCTCTCGGGCGTCCCGTCGGCCAGATACGCCCCCAGCCTTTCGGCGGCCTCCGCGAGCCGCGTCGCGAGATCGCGCGGCGAGTCCAGCGGCTGCCAGACGACATCCTGGCAGGCTCCGCGCTCCAAGAGCGCCAGCGCCTCGCGGCCATCTCCTCGGTTGACGTGTCGGGCCAGCCGGCCGATGCCGCTCGTCTCGCCGAAGCGGTAGCTGTGCGTGAGCCCGACGATGGCGTCCCGGATGGGCGGGCCGTCGCCCTCGCCGCCAAACTCCACCCCCGTCGCCACGGCGAGCCGCCGGGAAAAGTCCGCGGAGAAGCCGAGAGACTCGCCGCAGATGTCCCCCAGCACCGCCCCGGCCTCGACCGAGGCGAGCTGGTCCTTGTCGCCCAGCAGGATCAGGCGCGCTCGCGGCGACAGGGCCCGGACCAGCTTGGCCATCAAGGCCAGATCCACCATGGAGGCCTCGTCAACCACCAGGACGTCCACCGGCAGAGGATTCTCCAAGTCGTGGCGGAAGCGCACCGAGCCTGGCCGGAAGCCCAGCAGCCGATGAATGGTCATCGCCTCATCGGGGATGGCCTCGCGAATCTCCTGGCTCACCGGCAGGCGCTCTCGGGTAAGGCGGATGGCCTCCTGCATCCGCGCCGCCGCCTTGCCTGTGGGAGCCGCCAGCGCGATCTGGAGCGGCCGGCCGGCCGCTTGCTCCAGGAGCAGCGCGAGGATCCGGATCACGGTCGTGGTCTTGCCCGTCCCCGGACCCCCGGAGATCACGCAAAAGCGTCTCAGCACCGCGACCGCGGCGGCCGTCCTCTGCCAATCCACGGCGCCATCCGCCGCAGGTGGAAAGAGCCGATCCAGCCCTTCCCGCAATCGCGGCAGGTCCACGTCGCCCGGCTCCTCGACGCTGCGACGCAGGAGATCCTCTGCGATCTGTCGCTCATACTCCCAGTAACGATAGAGATACAGGCGGCCGGCCTCGTCCAGGACGAGCGGAGCGTACTCCCCCGGCCGGCCCACCACCGGGCTTCGCCGCAGGGCGTCGCACCACTCGGCGAGCGGCGGGGCGATCATCGGCTGGTCCTCGCCGGGATCGGCGAGCGGATTCCCGGCCAGCTCCGCCAGGTTCGCGCAGATGTGTCCCTGGCCCGTCAGGCGGCAGACCAGACGGACGCTCGGATCGAGGAGCGGATCCTCGCGGCCCGCCAGACGACCCAGCAGGCGCGCCAGGTGCGCATCCAGGCCGCCTCCGTACGGCGTCTCTTGCGCCCGCTCCGGCATCCTCATCGTGTGCCGTCCCCCACAGCCAGGTACCGATCCAGTGCCCCGACGAGCGACGGGGAAGGCCGATCCCGGAAGACCCCGCAGTCCGCGCCCCGCGCCGGACTCATCCCGCGCACGAACAGGTAGAACACCCCGCCGAAGTGGGTCGCGTAGTCGTAGCCCACGACCCGCTGCCCCAGGTACCGGTGGAGCGCCACCGTGTAGATCAGGTACTGCAGGTCGTAGGCCTCGCGGCCCATCACGCGCGACAGCCGGTCGGCCCGATACGCGTCCGGGTCGCCGCCCAGCCAGTTCGACTTGTAGTCCGCGAGGTAGTAGCGGCCGTCGTGCTCGAAGACCAGGTCCATAGAGCCGGTCATGAACCCCTGCACCGGGTCGAAACTGAGATCCTCGATCCGCCCCCGGATCGCGCCGCCGCCATGACCGTGCGGGGCGAGCAGCGCGGCCAGCCGACGCGGCTCCAGGTGCGCGATCGGATAATAGAATCTGAGCTCGTCCATCCGCCGGCCCCGCTCCACGCCGCGCAGGTGGAGTCCATCCACGGCGGAATCGAGCGGCGTGCCGAGGACGTTCTCGATCATGGTCGTCACGGCCGGCTGCCACACGGGATCGAGATCGTGCTCCCGGAGCGCCTTCTCGACGGCCGTACCGATCGTCTCGCGATCGGCCTGCGCAAAGTCCAGCCTGGCGAGGAGCGCGTGCATGAAGAGTCCCGCCCGGACCCCGCGCGGAAAGTCGAAGATGGTGAAGGCCGCGTCGGCAGGGTGAGCCGCCGCGCCGCCCCTCTCCGATTCCGCCGTGGCGTCATAGTCCGGCCCTTCCCGGTGGGCGCCCGCCGTGAGGCCCGAGAAGCTGGTCACCCGCCACCCCTCCGGAATCCTCCCCCCGAAGACCCGCGCCTGAAGCGGCTCCTCGCCCGAGGATGCCGGCCGGTAGGCGGCGGTCTCCCCCGGCGAGACGGTCTCCACCGCGATGGCACCCCCGGCCGCAACCGCGAGGCGGTCGAGATCCGCCAAGACCTCCTGGTCGTCGAGTCTCCTGGCGCGCTCCCGGGCGGAGGCGATCGGGTCGTCCCCGGGCTCCTTTGGCTGGTGGAGAAGATAGGCCGGCCCCGACTGCTCCCCGCCGTTGACGTTTCCCCACACCACGGTGCAGCGATGCTCGGCTCTCGTGACGGCCACGTAGGCAAGCCGCAAGCTCTCCGCCAGCGCCTCGCGCCGGGCCTGCGCCTTGGCCTCCTCCATCCGATCCGACCCCGCATCCAGCGTGGCTCGGTTACGGTCCGCCGGGTCGTGGAACAGCACCCCCGCGCCCTCCTCCGCGTCCCGCATCGATACGTCCCACAGGAACGGACAGAAGACCAGCGGGTACTGGAGGCCTTTGCTCTTGTGAATGGTGGCAATCTTCACCAGATTCTCGTCGCTCTCCAGACGGAGCTGAGCCTCCTCGCTCGATCCTTCCGCTCCCCGGCGCCGCTCCGCCAGCCAGCGGATCAGCCCCTCCATCCCCAGATGCTCTGCACCGGCCGCGGACTGCAAAAGCTCCGTGAGATGCAGCAGGTTGGTGAGGCGCCGCTCCCCATCTTCGAAAGCCAGGAGACGAGCCGCCGCCTCTTCCCGCCGCATCAGCCGGCGGAACATCTGAACGAAGCCGCGATCCCGCCAGAGGGCCTGGTAGTCGTGGAAGGCGCTCGTCCGGGCCTCCCAGGCGGCCTCGTCTTCGCGCAGCGCCTCCAGGGCGTTCCCGCTCATCCCGAACAGGTCGGTCGCCAGCGCAGCGCGCAGCAGCGCCTCCCGGTTTGGCTGGGCTACCGCCAGGAGCACGCGCTCGACCTCTGCCGCCTCGCGGGACTCGAAGACCCCCGCTTCGCTGAGCTGCACGCTGGCGACACCCAGCCCGAGGAGCGCCTCGCGTATCTTGCCGGCCTGTGCGTTTGTCCGGACCAAGACCGCGATGTCCCCGCCCGCGAGAGGCACCTCGCCGATCCGGGCCAAGCCCCGGTCGGCCAGGGCGAGGAGCCTGGCGATCCCGGCCGCGGTCGCCTGGATCGCGGCGGTCGTCGCCTCGCCCTTGGGCATCGGCCTGCTCGCGTCCGCGCGGGGGAGGAACCAGAACCGAAACGGCGGTCCGTTCTCCCCCGCCACGGACAGCGCCTTCCGGTCCTTCTCGGCAGGCTTGACGGGATAAAACGGGATCTCCGGGAACAGGAAGGGATCCCTCGCCCTACCGAACACGGCGTTCACCGCCTGGATCAACCGCGGGGAGGAGCGCCAGTTTCGATCCAGTGTGCGCCTCTCCCCGGCATCCCGGCTCGCGTCCAGATAGGCGAAGATGTCCGCCCCGCGGAAGCCGAAGATGGCCTGCTTGGGATCCCCCACCAGAAACAGCGGCAGATCGGTCCCGCCGTAGATCTGCTTGAAGATCGAGTACTGGACGGGATCGGTGTCCTGGAACTCGTCGATCAACGCCGCGCTGTAGCGCCGGCGGATCTCCTCGGCCAGGGCCGCCCCGCGATCCCCCGCCAGGGCCTCGTCCAGCCGGACCAGAAGGTCGTTGTACGCCGTGAGCTGTCGGCGCCGCTTTCGCGTGGCCAGCTCGCCGTCGCAATAATCGCGGAGCGTCAGCGTCAGCGTCTTGGTCTGGAAGTCGAGGTAGGCTTTTAGCGAGGCCCGCGCGTCCGCCAGCCGCTCGCACGCCTCGAAGAAGGGGTGTGTCGGCGCCACGCTTCCCTTCTTCGCCGCGGCCATCAGCGAGCGCGTCGCGAACTTCTCGACTCGATCGCACCAGCCGGCGTGCGCCTCGGCCGGGCGCAAGAGCGCCTCGATCTCGCCCAGCCAGACCGGCAGGGATTTCGCGGGATACTTCTGGGCATTGAGCGCCGTCTGGGTGAGCAGGATCGTCCCGATCGCCTCGCAATCCTTCTCCCAGAGGGCTCGTGTCTCGCGGTAGCGGGCCGCGTACTGCCCTTCGGCCTCGGCCCCGACCGGAGGCGGCGTGGGCGGGCGCACCGCAAGATACGGCTTCCCCAGATATGGCCGGATGGTCTTGGCCCAACGCTCCGGGCTCGATCGCGTCTTGGTCTTCAGCAGATGTCCCACCAGGAAGGCCGAGCCGCTGTACAGGGTCCGGCGCCAGAAGTCGTCCACCACTTCCTGCAAGAGCTCTCCCTCGTCCGGGACCAGCTCGGTCTCGAAGGGTTGGCCGCTCTCGAAGGCGCTCTCCTTCAGGGCCCGCTGGCAAAAGCCGTGGATGGTGAGGATCGCCGCCTCGTCGAAGCCCTGCACCGCATGCGCGAGCCGGCGCGCGGCCGCGGCGCGATCCGGGAGCCGTCCGAGCAGCCAGGACAGGACCTCGTCCTTGGGATCCGCGGGCGCGTCCCGCTCGAAAGCCTCCCGGGCCGCGTCCAGCCGCGCCCGGATCCGCTCGCAAAGCTCCGCCTTGGCGGCCTCCGTGAAGGTGACCACCAGGATCCGGTCCACCGACCGGCCGCCCTCCAGAACCAGCCGGAGGTAGAGGTCCGTCAGGGTGTGCGTCTTCCCGGTCCCGGCGCTCGCCTCGATCAAGCACATCCCGGTGAGGCTCTCGGCCAGGACGTCCAGCCTGCGAACCGGCACGGCGTTGCGCGCGCTCATTGCCGGTGCTCCAGCATGGGCAAGAACAGCTCCCGACTCATTCGCTCGAACTCGGCGTCCAGCGGATCGCGATCCCGAAACACCAGTTGGTGATACGCGTCGTCGGATTCCCCCCGCTGGAAGTCGTTTCCGCGCCAGACACTCCGCGCGCTCTTGCGCGCCTGCTCCGCGTCCTGCGAGCGATGAAGCCGTTCGGCGAACGCGAAACTCGTCTCCGGAAAAAGCGGGAGCGGCCGCCGTAGCCCTTCCCAATACTCCGCCGCCAGGCGCGCCAGATGCCCCCCCGCATCCTCCACCGGCCCCAGCTCGATCGCCTCCCCGTCGCCCAGCCACACGCTCGTCAGCGCGACGCCCGACGGCCGCAGGCGGTTCAGCAGCAGGTGGCGGATCCACAAGGCCACCCAGTCCTTCGGCTTTGCCGTCGTCAGGCGAAAGTCCAGGGGGCCCTGCGCACTCAGGCCCGAAAGCCAGCCGGTCAGCCGGATGGGTCCCAGATCCAGGTCCACCGAGATCGGCTCCAGGCGGTCGGCGGGCCGGCGGCGCCTGAGCTCCCGCACGAAGGCCTCGACCCGCTCTATCTCCTCGCCGAAGAGCACTTCCCCGACGCGCCCCTCCGGCAGCCGTCCGCCGGCGCGGACGATCGCGAAAGCATCGGCCGGCTGGCAGCCGGCGAGCGTGAGGTCGAGGAGATCCTGGCGCAGGCCATAGGCCGACAGGCCGTCCAGGACAAAGGGCTCGCGGCTCTCCACCACCTCATCCTGCTCCTCCAGGCGAATTCCCAGCCGCTCGCGGACCAGGTACTTTGTCGGGTGTTGGAAGAAGCGGATGAACCGGCCGAAATCTGCGGTCCGCCACTCCGCCGCAGGCTCGGCAAGCGGGGCGGCGAGAAACGGGGCCACACCGCCTCTGCCCTCGCACCGGCGTCGGCTAGCCTCGCAGAACTCTTCGGAGAAGCTGAAGAGGCGCGACCCTCCGCGGAAGTATCGCGGACTGAAGGCGTGCAACGGATGCCGTGTCACGACCAGGTCGCGCGACCGCCCTTCACTCTCCTCGGCCGCGAACCCCCGCTCCACGTAGTCCAAAAGATCGCTCACCAGGACCGAGGGGGGCAGCGGGCTGTTGTCCCGGACGCTCTGGCCGACGTAGCTCAGGTACAGGACACGGCGCGCCGACAGCAGCGCTTCCAGGAACAGATAGCGGTCGTCGTCCCGGCGCGACCGGTCCCCGGGGCGGGTGTCCTCGCTCATCAGGTCGAAGCCGGGCGCCCGCCGGCTGCGCGGGTAGCTCCCGTCGTTCATCCCGATCAGGCACACCACCTTGAACGGGACGCTCCGCATCGGGACCATGGCGCAGAACGTCACCCGGCCGGTGAGAAACCGGCCGGCCCCCGGCCCCGTCTCGAGCGAGGCCGCCAGGGCGGTGCGCGCCACCGCCAGCGAGACCGGGTCCGTGAAGCCGGCGCGCGCCGCATCCTCCGCCAGGGTCGAAATCGCCAGCCGGATGGCGGCGACCTCGCCCTCCGGGTCTTCGCCCTCGTCCAGGAACCGGCGCAGGAGGTCTGTGAGCGTGGCGGCCCAGGCCTCCACCGAACGGGCCCGGCCGATCTCGTCCCGCAGAGCGAAGAGGGCCTCGGCGAAGTCGCAGAGCTTGCCCACGACTTGACTCGCCGCACCCTCGACCTCATCGTAGGGCAAGATATCCGCATAGAGTCGACTCACCCCGCCGGGAAGAGCGTACCCCAGGAGCAGCCGATCCAGCCCGGCGCGCCAAGTGTGCTCCGAGGTCGCCGGCAGCCCGAGCGCGCCGCGGCCCGCCGCATCCACCCCCCAGCGCACGCCGATCTCCCGGACCCAGTCCTGGATCTGCGCCAGGTCTCCCTCCGTGATGCCGAAGCGTCGGCGCACGGCTTCGGCCTCCAGGAGACCGAGGAGTTGATCCGCGCCGAAGCGCCCCTCGACCAGTTCCAACAGCGCGAGGAAAGCGTCCGCCATCGGGCTCTCCGCGCGGCGGCGGCGGTCCGCGATATGAAAGGGGATGCCGCGGCCCGGCTCCGCCGTGTCGAACACCGCTTCGATGACGGGGGCGTAGGCCTCGATGTCGGGGGTCATGACTGCCACGTCGCCCGGCCGAAGCGCGGGGTCGGCCAAAAAAAGCGCGAGGAGCTGATCGTACAGGACCTCGACCTCGCGCATCGGGCCGTGACAGGAGTGGACCTGGAGCGAGTGGTCGTCGGGCTTCACCAGCCCGCGCGGCGTATCCTCCTCTCCCCGATTGCGAAGATTGAGGATGTCGGACTGAAGGCAATGGAGCAGGCTGTCCTCGCCGGGGTCTTCGAAGCTCTGCGCGTCGTCGGGGTCGTAGTCCTGGAGAAGACCCAGGAAGTCCTTCCCCTGCTTCCCCAGCGAGGCCAGCAGGCTGTTCCCGGTCTCCAGGTACAGCGTCCGCGGATCCTGGTCCTTGACCTGTCGGGCGATCTCCCGTCTCGAGCGAATCTCGGTCCAAAAGTGCAGACAGGGATTCAGCAGGAAGAGGTGCACATCCAGATGCTCCGCCAGCCGCGCGAAGACCTCGAGCTCCGCGGGGGGCAGCGTCGAGACGCCGAAGAGGCTGAGACGCCGGGGCAGGTCGGCGATCCGCGGGGCGCCAAGGGCGGCCAGCGCCTGCTGCTGGATGCGCACCCGGTGATCGCGGCCGTCTGTCGCCACCAGGCGCCGCCACAGGTGCGCGTGCCAGGTCTCCTCCTGGTTCTGCTCCCACCGGGTGATCCAGTCCGGCCGGTAGACCAGATACTGATCGAAGAGGTCGGCGATCCGGCCCGCGAGTTGGTAACGGCGCAGATCATCCTCCTCCCCGAGATAGGCCCGGAGCGGCCCAAGCCCGGGCTCCCCGCCGATCTCCGACAGAAGCCCCATCAGCCGCCAGGTCATCACCTCACGGGTATAGGGAGACTGTTCTGGCAGGTCCGGCACGAGCGCGCGGAATATCTGCCAGACCAGGCGCGCCGGAAAGGGAAACCGGAGGTTGGCGGAGACGCCGAGCCGTCCGGCCAGCTCCATGGAGAGCCAGCGCGCCATGCCGGTGCTCTGCACGGCGATCACTTCCTGGTCGAAGGGAGACGCCAGGGGCTCCCGCAGGACCTCGGCCAGGGCGTCGCAGAGGAATTCCAGACGGTTGCTGTGGTGGAGGATCAACATGGGGGTCAGTCTACACCGATTCGGGTCGGGCGGCGCAAGCGCTTTCGCCGGAAAAAAGCTGCGGGGGGCCGGCTCCCCATCCGCCGCCCCCCGCAGAGTCTCATCGGTGCCTGCGCCGGCAAGTCAAAACGCTACGGCGCGTACTGCATCCATCAGTCCGCCTTCGCAGCCGCGTAGGCCTGGTCCAGGATCTGGCTCACGTGCCGCACCTGGATTGGCAGGCCTTTCTTGCGCGCCCCGTAGCTCAAGTGCATCATGCAGGCCGGGCACTCGGTGGCCAGCGTGTCGGCCCCGGTCTTCTCCACGTTGCCCATCTTCCTGTCCAGGACTCCCATGGCTTCCGGGTGGTGCAGGAACGTGTAGCTTCCTGCCGCCCCGCAGCACCAGTCGGCTTCCGGCATCTCCTTGTAGGTCATGCCCGGGACGGATTTCAAGAGCTTCCGCGGCTGCGCGGTGATCTTGGCGAAGCGATTGGACAGGTGGCAGGGATCGTGATAGGTGATCGTCCCCGAGAGCGTGCCGAGGCTCCCGGTCGCCCCGACACCCACCAGGAACTCGCTGAAGCTCTGGACCTTCTTCGAGAGAGCCGCGGCCTTCTTGGCGTAGGCCGGATCGTCCTTGAGCAGGCTTCCGTAGTCCTTCAGGTGCGTGCTGCAGCTCCCGCACTCCGAGACGATCGCGTCCAGCCCCATCGCCCCCGCCAGGCGATCCACGTTCTTCTTGGCGATATCCCGCGCGGCATCCAGGTCCCCATACGAG